>PVBE012999981.1_pt1 | contig 16496 bp, 11 predicted proteins | sample 1631181 | NCBI WGS metagenome assembly PVBE01 (sample SAMN08397723, study PRJNA350692) | Marine metagenome, whole genome shotgun sequencing project. | isolation source: water | place: Pacific Ocean | collected 2012-04
CCATCGCCGCCCCGGCCGGCGCCCAGTCGTCGGCGCGCACGATCGAGGCCCAGGGCTGGTCTGCGTCGGGGGACCACTTCCTCGCCACCATCCACGTCGTGGGCATCGCCGATGGCGAAGCGGCGGCGGCCGAGCCCTTCGAGTATCGCATCGCGCAGGTGCTCGGCGGCCGCGACGGCGCACCGATCGAAGCGTTTCGGGTCGGGGCAGCGACCGGTCCGACCCAACCGGCCTACGAGGCCGCCGGGCCAGCTTCTGGAGCCGCGGCTTTCCGCCAGACCGCGGCGGTGAGCCCGCCGAGTCTGGGCCCATGGTCGCCGGACAGCCGTCACTACGTCGCGTCCGTGCAACACCGGCGCGAGGTACCCCGCGTGGCCGATCACTGCGTTGCATGTCGGGTCTGTCGCACGGAATTCGCCACGGTTCTCTTCGCGCGCGACTCCGACGAGGCTTGGATCGTCGACACCCGCGATCTGGACGGTCCGCCCGAGACGCCTCCGACCGAGACCACCTGCGTCGAGGTGACGACGCGGGTGTACTGGCATCCCGACGGCGATCGCTTCGCGCTCGTTCGCTCGGAGACGACCGGCTCGTCGGTGTTCGAGAGCTTGGCGATCCAGGCCCTGCCCTCCGCGCTCGGCGACGTGTCGGCCACGCCGATCCACCGCGTCGGTCGCGCGGTGCCAGCCGAAGAACACCGGGTGCGCTTCGAGGCGCAGCTCGAGGCCCTTCGCACGGCCACAGATTCGGCGCAGGCCCTGCTCGACGCCGGCATCTTCGCGCTACGCGCCGGCGACCTCGAGTCGGCCGACGACTACCTGTCGGTCGCCGGCAACGCCGACTCGCGGCGGGTCGAGTTCTGGCGGGCGACGGTCGCCACGCTGCGCGGTGACCCGGAAGGGTTGGAAGACGTACGACGGGCCGCCGATCGCTTCGCCGGAGCAATGAACCGGGAGCTCGCGGTCGTCGAATTCGTCGCCGGCGCGAGGCACACGGCGCTGGAACATCTCGGAGGGGTGGACGCCGGTTTCGCGCAGGCGGTCGCCGTGCACGACCTCGACGCAGGCATCGCGGCGTTCGCGGCGCTCGGTGGCGACGAGGCGCTGGCCCCGCGCGTGGAGCTGCTCCTCGCGGCCGGCCGCGTGGCAGATGCGGCCGACCTGGTGGCGGACCTCGACGACGCGGACCGCCACCACTTTGCGCTCCGACTCGCCGTCGCTCTTGCCCAGGGCAGCACGGAGAGCGTCATCTCGAACGGGTACCGCCGACTCCGCGACGACCTCGGCAGCTGTCCGCTCTACGCGGCGCTTGGCCGCGCCCATCTCGCAGCAGGCGAGCTCGACCGCGCACCGGCGATGTTGCGCACGGCGATATTCTGCGACCCGGACGATGTCGAGAGCCGCTTCGACCTCGCGGACCTGCTCTGGCGGCAGATGGACATCGACGACGCGCTCGGCGAGCTCCGCGCCTACCTCGAAGTCGCGGGCGAGCGGCGCGGAGACCGGGAGCGCACACGGCGCCGAACCATCGCCGGCGAGCGCATCGCGGCGGCATCCGGCTCCGAGGTCGTGCTCTGGGACCACGAGTGCGAGATCGGCATCGACCGCACCGTGCGTTGTACCGGCGGCGTCGCCAACCCGGGCGTCGCTCCGGTATCGACGGTGTACGTCAGCCTGCGCCAGCTCGGCGAAGACGAGGAAGCCGCCCTGGTCGCCAACGAGCAGTCCCTCGGCGAGCTGGCCCCCGGTGCCATCGTGCGCTTCGACGTCACGCTCGGCCCCTTCCCGGAAGGGCTCGGCACCGTGTGGCTGAACGTGACCGGACCCGACCGCACGAACACCGGAAACCGCGTCGTGGTGCACGGTCAGTAGCGGCGCACGCCGGGTACACACCTCTGTGCAACGATCACGGCTGCGACAGGACCAGCGCCGGGTACACATCGCTGCGCGACAACTACGGCTGCAACAAGAACAGCGCCCGATAGACGAGGGGGACGAGCACCGGCACGGCGAGCGTGAGGACGAGACCGACGGCCAGCCCGGACACCGCGCCGCGCGCGCCGAAGCCGCGGACGAGGAAGGGGAGCGTGGTGTCCATTCCGGTCGCGCCGCCGAGCCCGGCCGCCGAGGCGACCGAGAAGCCGAAGCGGGGCAGCATCGGGATCAACACCATGCCGATCCACTCGCGCAGCAGGTTGCCGAGCAGAACGACGCCTCCGGCCTCGGGCCCGTGCAGGTCGGTGATCACCGGGCCGGCGACGCTGTAGAAACCACTGCCGAGCCCCCCCGCCACGATAGGCGCCACGCCGTAGGGCATGGCGGAACACGCACCCCACGCGGCGAGGCCGGCACATACGACGGCGGTCGGGGCGATCCAGAGCGCCGCCCGCGCCGACACGAGGTGTTGCCAGACCGCCCGTCTCTGGCGTCCCATATCGGCGCCGATCGCGGCCAAGAGGAGCAGGAGCGGAACGTCGACCCACGAGGCGAGGTCGTGAACCAGGCTCGGGAACATCGCTCCGAACAACGTCCCCGACACCAGCGCAGCCAGCACCGGAAGCACCGCCCACGGCGAGTGTCCCTCGACCGCGCCGACCTCTCGGGACTCCGGGCGTTGGCCCACCAACCGTCCGACGAGCTCCACGCCGACCAGCACGGCCGCGCTCACGGCGACCGCGAGCACGACACCGTGCCACAACACCGAACCCCACGTCGTCGCGAACGTGTCGGACGCTCCGAGCAACGCTCCCTGCACCAGGACGACCGCGTAGACCAACGGGCTGACGGACCGCGCGACGAACTGCCCGAGGCGGCCGTCGTCGGGCATGGGGAGCCCCACGGCGAAACCGATCACGAAGCTGAGCAGGATGAGAGTCAACGGGTCGGGGTGCTCGGACGGCCGCGGCCCGTCTCTCAGCGAACGTGCGGCGACGCGCGGAGGACCGCGGCCTGTCCCGCGCTGACGCCTTCCTGGTTGGTGCCGAGCGAGAAGGGGAACATCAGGTTGTCGGCGTCGGGACACGCCGCGCCACGCTCCGGGTTCGAGCACTCCGACGTGTCCGACAGCGGATCCCACTCGGAGCCCCCGTGCTCGGATGTGTGGCGCAGCCCGTTGAAGTGTCCGATCTCATGGGCCATCGTCTGGCCGACCTGGGACGCCGAGCTGCCCAGGTACTCGGCGGTGAACACGAGCCCGGTGCCGAGACTCCCATGCACGCCGGGCACGCCGGGGATGCCCATCGACGCGCCGAGCAGACCGGGCGCCTGGGGCACGGCAAAGCCGTCGATCAAGAAGACGTCGATGCTCAGCAGCTCCTCGAGGCTCGGGCCGGGATCGACACCCGTGGCGACGAGGCGGCTCAGGTCGTTGAAGTCGCGGATCACCTGGAAGCGTTCCGCCACGTCGCTCGCCGCGTCGACCAGTCGCAGCTCGTCGAGCTCGATGCCAGCGCCCGAGTAGATGCGCTCGAACGAGCTCATCATGGCGCTGAATCCGCTGTGCGACCGGGCGTTGCCCGCGTTGAGGCCGGTCGTGCCGACGAAGTAGACATTCACGGCGATGCGGGCGCCGGCGGCGGGCTTCTCCAGCACGTAGAAGCACACCTCCGGGTCGCTGGTCTGGACCTCGAGGGTGTACGTGCCGCCGCCCTGCTCCGTCACGTAGTCGAACTGCGGCGCCGCGGGGAAGAAGACCGGCGCGATGAACTCGAGCAGGAACGGGTCGACGTCGAGGAACGCGTAGTCGACGTCGAAGTTCGGGCCGACGCTCCCGTCGGGCAGCAACAGGCGCGACGGGCGCACGTTGGACGTCTGGCTGAACGGAACCACCGCGAACGCCTGGGTATCGGCGGCGATGTCGAAAGTCAGCGCGCGTCCTCCGCCGACCGCGGTGCTCTCGCAGTTGACCACGATCTCTTCGGTGCCGCCGGTGGTCGGCGCCGCGCCGTCGGTGCGCGGCGCGCAATATCCGTCGCCCGAAGCGCCACCGATGCACCCGTAGCCGCCGCGGCACTCCCCGTCGGCGGTGCAGGAGACGAAGCACGCGGTCTCTTCGGCGACGACCCAACAGTCGGCGGTGCCGGTGGCCGAGCTGTTGCAGCCGACGGAGGCGCAATCGAGGGTCGTGCAATAGCCGCCCGGATAGCCCTCGGCTTCGCGCAGACACGTGCCCCCCTTGCAGTTGATGTCGACCGTGCAGGGCTGTCCGTCGTCGGCTCCGCTGGGGTTCCGGACCGGGGAGCGGTTGTCGGCCTCGCTCGGAATGCACGCCCCACCGCCGCCGTCGACATCGGTGCAGGCGTACCCGAAGCGGCACGATGCGTCGTTGGTGCAACCGGCGAAACACGCCGTGGCCGCGGATTGGCCGGCCTCGCCGCTTCCCTCGCCGGTGCCCGGGTCGGCCTCGAGCGCGAAGCAGCGGCCGCCCGACCCGCAGTCGGCATCCGCGGCGCAATCGAGCAAGGAGCAGTACCCGCCGACCAGATTCGTCAGGCAGGTGCCGCTGTCGCAGTCCTGGTTGACACCGCACGCGCTACCCAGGTCGCCGGCTGCTGCCAACTCCTGGTCGAACGAAGACGGCAGGCAGACCCGCTCGGTTTCGACAGCGAAACACGCGTACCCGGGTCGGCACTCGGTGTCGTCGTCGCAATCTTCGTAGCAGAGCGGCGACGCATTCGACGGGAGCAACAGGCACTCCGAGCCGAAGATGTTCGAGCAGCCCTGCGTGTCACATTGGTCGGTCGAGCAGTAGCCGTCGGGAAAATCGCTGAGGCACACGCCGCCGAGGCATTGCGAGTTGCTCGAGCACTCGGCGCCGTCGGAGATCGAGTCGATCAGCTCGATGAGCTGCTCGCAGCCACCGGTTCCGCAGGCCAGGACGAACATGAGCGCGAGCAGGGACACACGTCCCGATCGCGGCAGCGCGCGATGAGCGGTAGAATCGATCATCGAAGACTCTCGGTGGTCCGAACGGGATCGGAGATACGTCATTTCTACGAGGAACCGCGCTTCAAGTGAACCAGCGTGGACGATTGCCGCGATCGTCTGCGTGCTGGGGGCGTGCGCTCGCGTGACGATCCCGGAGCCTCCGCCAACCGACCCTGCCGCCGCCAACGAAGCTGCACGCGACGGCGTCACCGATGCGCTCGCCGCCAGCCTCACGCTCGCGACGGCGGCCCTCGAGACACTCGTCGACCACCGGATCGCCGAGGCGAACCGGGCCGGCGACGCCGTCGTCGCGCTCGTCCAGGCCCTGCGGTACGCCGTGCCGACGACGCGCGGCGTGACCGATGTCGATCTGGTCGATGTCGATGCCCGGATGTCGCTCGCGAGGCAGCGGGTGGAAGCGCTGGCGGTCGATCCGCTCTGGGCGGCAGAGCGGCAGCAGAGCTACCTGCGCGCGTGCTACGAGCTCTTCGCGTCGATCGGGCGCCTGCGGAAGGCGCTCGCTGACGGGCGCTTCGAAGACGCCGATCTCGTCTACGTCGACGTCTTCGTGCACTACGAAGCGTGGCGGGCCGCCGCGGGATCACTGGCCGCGGCCACTGCGGCGAGTCCCTACCTCATCTGGACCGAGGCCGGCCAGCGGATCGGACTCCGGCCTGACTGAACCGCGCCTTCCGCCGGGTATCGGTGCAGGATCGTGCGCCTACGCGGCGTTCGGATGCGTGCTCAGCTCCGCGGTGCGCGCGACGCCCGCCGTTCGGAAGAGTCCGGCGTGGCGACCGCCCGCGGTGAGCAGGAGCGAGCGGTTGAGGTCGAGCTCGTAGACGCGGGCCAGGTCCCAGATCTCGCGTGGGTCGAAGTTGCCGGTCAGAAGCAGCACGGTCGCGACCGGCGCGCCGGTGCGGCGGCGGAGTTGGTGCATTGCGGCGTGCGCAACGTTTTCGTACTCCGCAAGACTTGCGTTATCTCCTTGTTTTGTAAGGAGAACCGGCACAATCACGTACCCGCGCGCACCGTAATCACGGATCGCGTCGAGGACGTGCGCAGGGGCCTGGATCAGGGGCTCCGCCGGCGGGGCAACGGTCGGGACGGCATCGAGCGTGACGAATAGTGCCTTGCGCTTGAACATCTCCGGACCTCCTGGCCCCGTCAGAACCATGACACTCGTGTCAGGGTTTTGGGGCTTGCGACCGACGGTGCGTCCCGGGAATCGGGAGCTTCCGCTCTTTCAATAACGACACGTTGCAAGGTCTGGTCCAATTTTCCGCAGTGTTTCACGGTGTGTGTGCGACAAACACCTACACCGACCGTTCGCGTTACGCCCCCCACAAAACAGCGTCACCCGAAGCCGTCAGACAGGTCGTGATCCCTTCCACCGCGACCCAGGCCGCGGCGGTTCGACCGGTCTCAGCGATCCAGCTCGGCCACCAGCTCGGCGATGCCCCGTGCCGCGTTGGGATGCACCTGACGGAACTCCAGCAGACGCAGCCTCCACTCGCTCATGGCCTCGTCCAGGAAGGCGCTGAGCTGGGCCTCGTAGATCCGTCGATCGACCTCGGAGAACGTGTCCATCCGCTCGTTCATCGCGCGGGCGTTGGCGAGCATCGGCTCGCCGTTGACCGAGAGAAGGGCACGCATCCGGTCGACCGCGATGTACGGTTCGTCGACGAAGCTCTCGAGGACGAAGGCCATGTCGAGCAGGTAGTCGCGCGCCAGCTCCTCGTGCTCGCCCATCAGCGAGGGGTGGTTGCCGACCAAGACGTCCTCCCCGCCCCGGACGATGGGATCGCGGCCGCCACAGGCGACGAGGAGAAGGGCGACGATGACGAATGTGGTGCGCATGACTGACCGCGGGTCGACGGCTCGGACGGTGGAGCAGACACTAGCAGAGTCCGACGAAATGCTCCCCTCCTCGCGCCGATCGCGCAAGGTCGCGGGCGTGCACCGACCGAGCCGGGAGCCCCGAGGGATCAATCGGTCGCCCCCGCGCATCGCACGCCGACCGCACCGTCGACCTCGGCCTCTTCGCAACCGGCCGAGCATGGCTCGCTGAACGACTCGTAGGCGCACTCGTCATCGACGCACGACGGCTCGTCGCCCCACGTGACCAACACGTCGTCGACGCAGAGCGGCGCGGGCGGTCCGGGGCAATCGGCCTCGACGCACTCGTCCTCGGTCGTCGCTCCACAGCCCCCACCAGGCAGCGCGAGGCACGCGTAGATCGCAGCCGCGATCACCGACGCACCGACCCCCGCCATCGGCGCCGCGAAGCCATCGACGCTCCACGCGAACCGCGACCGCTGCGACGGTCCTGCCCCGGCCGAACGTGCGCCGCACATCGCTACGAACCCGGCACGCACGCGGCGCTCGTCGAGTCGCAGACGTAGCCCGGCCGGCACTCCGTCGCCGCCGCGCAGGCAGGAGTGCAGTAGGGCATGGCGCCCGCCAGACACCGGGAGCCCTCGCCACAGTCGAGATCGTGCGCGCAATCGAGCGCCACGCACATCCCGCCCGGATATCCCGTGCTCCGCCCGTCGAGGTCACGCTCGGAGATGCAATACCGCTCCATCTCCCCAGGCGCGGAGCACTCCACCGACGCTCGGCAGGGTGCGCCGATGTTGGGCGCGTCGGGGCGCGCGGCATCGACGAGGAACGAACAGACCCCGATCTCGGGGGCCGCCGCGAAACACTCGAACTCGCTAGACCGACACTCCCGCTGCGACCGACACGTCTGGAAGCAGAAGCCGAACGCGCAATGGCCGGCAACCCCACATTGTTCCGATGTCTCACAGGGTTGCGTGCAGTAGCCGCCGGGCACCGTCCGGTCGCAGAACCCCGATTCGCAGTCGTCACCAACCACGCACTCGTCACCGAGCCCGCCCGCGGCGAAAAGGGATCCGGTGCCGACGTTGGCGGCCTCCGGCGCGCCCGTTCCACCGCATCCGAGGGACGCAGCGGTGACAAAACACGCGAGCAGGGTGACGACGAGCGGCAGCTTCGGCCGTCGGGGAGAGGTCGATATCGAAGGGAGTTCCATCGCCGATTCCGCGGAATGAGGAGACGCGCGGTTCGATATCATGAAGTCGCGCGGCTGCCCGGTCCACCCTCGCGGCGCGATGTGGTACTTCGGTGGGATGACAGAAGCGGAGAACAGAGCTGCGAGCGGGGGCGCGAAGAGGCGCGGAGGCGCCACAGGGCTCGGCCCCCATTGGGTACACGCGGTCGGCACCGTGTTCTTCGTGCACCTCGGCCTCGCCGCGTGGCGCTGGCTGGGCGGGCGTGATCTGCACGTCTCGATCTCGTTTCCGATGCCGGCCGCCGACGCGACGCCACTCGGGCCGCTCTGGGCCTGGGAGCCAATCGCCGTCGGACCTGGCGGCGTCGTCCTCCGCTTCGTCGCCGCCATCGTCGCGGTCGCACTGGTCTACAGGCTGACCCGCCTCGACGGACTCCCATCGTCGGCGACACGCGCCGCATGGTTCGTCGCGCTCTCTCCGACCGTCCTCTTCGCGGTCGCCCACACGCCGTTTGCCCTCGCCTCGGTCTGCGTGGCAGGCGCGCTCTACGCGTCGCGACGACGACGCTGGGGACTCTCCGGGCTCGCGTCCGCCGTCGCAGCCGTCGTCATGCCGCCCGCCGGGCTCGTCGCGCTCGCCGTGATCTACGAAGGCGGAGTCACGCGCGCCGGAGCAGACCGGTCGTTCTGGCTCGGCTGCTGGCTCCTACCCCTCGCCGCGTACGCCGGATTGACCGCCTGGGCCGTCCTCGCGCTCGACGCCCACGTGCCCAGCGCGATCCTGCTGGTCACCCTCGGAAGCCCGGGTTGGTCCGGACCATGGACGCCCGCCCTGGCAGGACCCATCGACGCCGCGGCCGTCGCCCCCCTCGTCGCCATCGCGCTCGTTGCCCTGCTCGCGTTCGGCGGCGCGCGACGGGTCCGGACATCGCTCACAGCGTCGACGGTCGTCTTCCTCACCGCAGGGATCGCCGGGGGCACCACCGTCTCGGCGACGGTCGGAGCAACGCTCGCCATCGCCGCACCGATCGCCGCAGCCGTCGCATTGGATCGACGACCGGCGTGGGAGCGACCGATTCTCGTCGTGCTCGCGTTCCTGACACTGGCGCTCCATGGCTGACGCGCCCCCCGAATCCCCGGTCGAGGCCGCGCACGCCGACGGTCACGGCGACGCGCACGCCGATGGTGACGGCGACGCGCACGCCGACAACGACGGCGCCACGCACGCTTACGACCACAGCGCCACGCACGCCGACGATCACCGACCACCACCCCGACGCGAGAATTGGTACGGCAGCCGAACATTCGCGTTCGCGCTGCTCACCGTGGCGACGCTCTTCGTGCTCGATCCGGCGCGCAGCTTCCTCTCCCCGCTCAGTCCGCTGGGCGACGACGCGTCGAGCCACATCACCACCATCGGGACCTTCGCCCGCATCCTCGCGTCCGGCGACGGCTGGTGGTCGACCGACTACAACCTCGGCTTTCCTCTCGTCCTCTACTACCAGCCGCTTCCCCACCTGGCCTCGGCTCTCGTCTGCCTCGCGTTCGGCGGCCCCACGCGAGCGACGCTGACCTACAAGCTGCTGGCGACGTTCATGGTCGCGGTGCAGCCGTGGGCCGTCTACGGCGGCGCACGACGCATGGGATTCGAGCGCTCCGCGGCCGCCTTCGCCGGAGTCTGCGCGCCGCTCGTGCTGAACGGCATCGACTTCGGCTACCACGCATACGCCTCGCTGAAGATCGGCCTGTACACGCAGGCCTGGGGCAACGTCGCCCTACCCCTGGCCGTCGGAGAGCTCGTGGCGCTCTGCTCCGGGCGCGGACGCGTCTGGACCACCACCGTGACGTGCGCGTTGGTCGCCGCCTGCCACATGTTCTACGCGATCGCCCTGGTGCCGCCGATCCTGCTCTTCGCCCTGCTGCGAAGGCGCCCCCTGCCCGCGCTCGGACGCCTCGCCGCCGTCGGCGCCGCGACCTTCGCCGTGCTCTCGGCCTGGCTCGTACCCCTCGCAGCAAACCAGGCATTCTTCGGAGGGTGGCCGTTCGGGCGCGAGAGCCGCGTCAACGGCTACGGCTGGGAGATCACCGCCCGGATCGTCTCCGGCGAGGTCATGGACGCCGAATCGACCGTTCCCGTCCTCTCCGCCCTCGCCGTCGCCGGGCTCGCCACCGCCGCATTGCGCCTGCGCCGCTGTGACGCCTCGCGGCTCGTCTGGATCCTCGTCGTCTGGGCGTTCGTCGGGACGGTGGGCCGGGCCGGGTTCGGCGGGCTGATCGACCTCTACCCGATGCACCGCAGCGTGCAGCTCTTCCGCTACGCCGCGCTCTTCCAATTCTCCCTCCTCCTCGCCGCCGGCCTCGGCTTGGCGACCATCGCCGACTTCCTCGGACGGCAGGTGAGCGGCGTCGCCGGTCTCGTGGTCGCCGCGGTCGTGCTGCTGAACCCCGCCATCGAGGGCGCCGAGCAATTGAAGACCGGGTTCCGGACCATCGACGACACCCACTACTTCACGCCGACGACCTACTTCGAGGCGATGGGCTGGATCGCCGACGAACCGGTCGACGGACGCCTCTACCTCGGGCCCAAGTCCGAGACGCGCGGCCACTACCACAGTGGGCTCGTCCCGCACCTCACGCTGCGTCCCGGCGCCCAGAGCTACGGGGTCGGGCTGCACGACTCCCTGCACTTCTACACGCTCGAGTATTTCAACCCCGTCAACACCGGCGCGCGCGACCTGGCCGAGCTCTTCGACTTCCGGCTGGTGCTCGCCGCCGTCGGGCACGACATGCCCGGATTGGGCGAGATCGATCGCATTCACCGAAACACCCGCTACGGCCTGTACCGAATCCCCGGCGAACATCACTCCGTCGCCATCTTCCGCGAGGCCGGACGCATCACCGGAACTCCGCGCGGCGTGCGACGCCAGATCCGCGAGTGGCTCAACGGCAACGGCCCGCGCGTCGGAAAGACCATCGTCCTCGACGTCGACGAGCCGCGCTCCCGCGCAGACCTCGTCGGAGCTCCCCGCGGAGTCACCGGCCGACGAGAGTTCGACGGCAACCCTCACCCCGCGGGCAGCGTCGTCCACTCCGAAGCCCGAGGCGCACGGTTCTCCGCGACCGTCGACCTCGACGAGCCCGCGCTCGTCGCCGCAAAGGTCGGGTACCACCCCTTCTGGCAGGTCACCGTCGACGGCGTCGAGACCCCGACCCTCTTCGTGTTCCCCGGCCTCCCCGCCGTCGAAGTACCGCCCGGCGAACACGAGATCGTCGGCGAGTTCCGCTGGCCGACCTGGACCCGCTGGCTCGCCTTCCTCGGCCCCCTGCCCCTCATCGCAGCCTTCGTCCTCGAGCGACGTCGTAGACGTCCGCGGAACCAACCGGAGGCTGACGAGACCACCGGTCCGTTGTATCATCCACCATCATGACCAAGCATCGCAGCCAGGACGAACGGCGCGCGCAGATTCTCTCCGCCGCCCGAGAGTGCTTCATCCGTAACGGATACGCACACACCCGCGTCGACGACATCGCCCGCGAAGCAGGCCTCTCCAAAGGTGGGGTCTACTTTCACTTCGACTCGAAGCGAGAGATCTTCGACGCCCTGCTCGCGCAACAACAAGAACGCACCGCCGCCCTCGTCGCCGAGATCGAGTCCGGCGAAGGCGGCACCTTCGACAAGCTCACCCGCCTCGGCACCGCCCTCCTCCGGAACTTCTCCGAAGGCGACGATCACCGGAAATTCCTGATCGTCCTCGCCGAAATGGGCATCCGCGAAGACGACGTCTACGGCCGCGTCGCCGAAGCCCACGAACGCTACGTCGAAGCCCTCGCACGCGTCATCGAACGCGGCGTCGAACACGGGGAGTTCCGAGACATCAACCCCCGCATGGCCGCCCTCTTCCTCAAACTCCTCGTCGACGGCACCGAACAAGGCATCGCCCTCGGCTACGACTTCGATGTCTTCGAATTCATGTCCGCCGGCCTCGACTTCCTCCTCCGAGGCATCGCGCCGCGCTAGAGCGCCCCGGGGCGCTGGCCGGGAAGCCATTGGGGCGTTGCCCCAAACCCCAGCAGGAAACTGAGTTTCCTGCACCTTCCATCTTTGGAAATCCGGAGGATTTCCAAAGAGGTGGAGGGTCAAGGGAACCCAGTTCCCTTGCGGGGTTCGGGGCAGCGCCCCGACGGGGTTCGGGGCAGCGCCCCGACGGGGTTTGGGGCAGCGCCCCAAGGGCCTCAGCCTTCGCGGTCGAAGACGGCGAGGGCTTCGATGTGGGGGGTTCGGGGGAAGAGGTCGAGGAGGGTCCAGCGGGTGGGGCGCCAGGCGGTGGTGGCGAGGCGGGTGGCGTCGCGGGCCATGGCGGCGGGGTCGCAGGAGACGTAGACGAGGCGGGTGGCGCGGGTGGCGGCGAGGGCTTCGAGGAGGGTGGCGTGGACGCCGCCGCGGGGGGGATCGAGGAGGATGACTGCGTAGTCGCCGAGGCGTTTGGTGACCGGTTCGGGGAGTCCGGTGCCGAGGTCGTGGGCGTAGAAGCGGGCGCGGGCTGGGGGGCGCGGGGCGAGGGACTTGTACGCGGCGGCGGCGGCGTGCACGGCGGGGGTGGTGCCCTCGACGGCGTCGACGTCGAAGCCGGCGCCGAGGAGGGGGAAAGTGAGGTTGCCGGCTCCGGCGAAGAGCTCGAGTGCCGCGGGCCGTTCGTTGCTGGTGGCGCTTGGGGCGCAGGCGCGGATGACCTCGTCTTGCAGGCGGGCATTCGCGGCGCCGCCGACCTGGCTGAAGCCGCCGGCGGGTTCGAGCACGACGACGTCGCGGTCACCGATGGGGCGGCTTCGAGCCACGCGACCGTCGCCGGAGACCGCGCGCGTGCGGCCGCCCGAAGACAGGGTGACGGCGCCGATCCCATCGGGGATCCCGGTGCGGTCGATGCGTGCTTGCAGCTTGCGGGCGATGGGCGACTCGGCTTTGCGCGGGACCTCGGCGGTGATGGCGACAGACCCGCGCACGTCGTCCCACTCCATCCACAGGGCCTCGACGCCTCGCACGCCGTCGAAGAGGGACGCGGCGGCTCGGCGAGCGCCGTCGATGGACGGGTGCAACACCCGGCAGTTCTCGGTGGCGATGAGGTCGTTGGAGCCGGGCGCGAAGAACCCGGTCGCCCCGCCCTTGCCGAGGTGCAGGCGCGCTCGCTCGCGGTAGTGGTCCGTCGATGGGGCCGCGATGACTTCCGGGTCGGGCCATGCGGGGGTGCCGGACAGACGCCGGACGGACTCCACGGTCGCCTCGACCTTCCAGCGAAGCTCGTCTTCGTAGGATGCGCTCCGGAACCGGCAGCCGCCGCAGGCCTCGGAGTACGCGCATTCGCTCTCGACGCGGGTGGAGCCGGGTGCGACCAGCGCCTCGACGCGAGCGCGGGCGAAGCGCTGGCGCGCGTGGGTGACGATGCCGCGGACCCGGTCGCCGGGGAGGCCGGCGTCGGCGAAGACGGCCATGCCAGAAGGGAGGCGCGCGAATCCATCACCGCCGGCGGCGATGCGCTCGACGACGAACTCGATCTCGTCGCCGACGGCCGGGGTCCCCTGCTCTGCCGGGTCGCCGCTCATGAGTCGCCACGAACGACGCCGAGCACGTCGTATTCGGTGGCGTCCTCGATGGCGACGTCGACGAAGTTGCCGGGCGTCGTCGGCGCGGCGCCGTCCTCGAAGGAGAGGAAGGTCACGCCGTCGATGTCGAGGGCCTGCCCGTAGTGGCGCCCCTCGAGCACGAAGTCGTGCTCATCGGAGGGCCCGTCGACGAGCACGCGCATCGTCCGGCCGATCAGCGCCTCGTTCTTGGCCCTGCTGATATCCCGTTGAATCTCCATCAACACGTCGCGGCGCTCCTCGGCGAGTTCCGCCGGTACCTGGTCTGGCAGGTCGAAGGCGTCGGTGTTCTCCTCGCGGGAGAACGCGAACACGCCGACGCGGTCGAATTCGACGTCTCGTACCCAGTCGCAGAGCTCGGCAAAGTCGTCCTCGGTCTCGCCCGGGAATCCGGTGATGAACACGGTGCGGAGCACCATGTCGGGCACGTTCCGCAGTCGCGCGATCAGTTCCCGCTGCGCGTCGCGGCGCACGTTCCGGCGCATCGCTTTCAGCAGGTGATCGGAGACGTGCTGCAGCGGCATGTCGACGTAGGGCAGGACCTTACCGGAGTCTTCGATGATGCCGAGCAGCCGTTCGGTGAAGTTCCAGGGGTAGGCGTAGTGGAGCCGGATCCACTCGATTCCCTCGACCTCGTCGAGGCGAACGAGCAGATCCTCGAGCCCGCCCCGGAGGCCGAGATCGACGCCGTAGCTTGTGAGGTCCTGGGCGATCAGGCTGAGCTCCTTGACCCCGACGGCGCCGAGCATGCGCGCCTCGGCCACCAGGTCGTCGGGCCGCCTCGACTCCTGCGCGCCGCGGATCTTCGGGATGATGCAGAACGTGCACGTCCGGCTGCACCCCTCGGCGATCTTCAGGTAGGTGCTCCCGCCGCGAATCGTGTTCACCCGGTCTTCGTCGGCCGTGTAGAGAGCGGAGCCGTACGAGACGTACTTCCGATCGGGGAGCGTGCCGGCGAGGGCGCCGTTGATGCGTTTGAACTCGTTCGTGCCCAGGAAGTAGTCGACCTCGGGCATTTCGTCGGCCAGCTCGTCCGCGTAGCGCTGGGCCATGCAGCCCGTCACCACCAGGCGCTCCGCCGTGCCGGTGTCCTTGAAGTCCGCCATCGTCAGGATCGTGTCGATCGACTCCTCCTTGGCCGACTCGATGAAGGCACAGGTGTTCACCACCAGCACGTCCGCCGTCGCCGGATCGTCCACCACGCGATACCCCTCGCCCCGCATCAACCCCAACATCAGCTCCGAGTCGACCCGATTCTTGGGACAACCCAGACTCACCACGTGCACACGCCGCCCGCGCGCCGCACCCACGATATCAAACTTGTCAGGAACCAAAGCCATGCCGAGCGTCAGGTACCCGCCCCCCCGCGCCCCCGCAAGAGAAAACCCCGGCCTGGCTACTCGCTCAGTTCTTCTTCGAAGACGGTGGAGGCGAGCTCGAGGAGGGTGGCGTCGGCGTCGTGGGTGAGTTCCCAGCCAGAGACGCCGCCGAGGCCGTTGTCGAGGATGTAGAGGGCCTTGGTGCGGACGGAGGTGGCGGATTCGTAGGAGATGAAGATCTGTTCTTCGGGGGAGTAGAGCCAGGCGGCGCGGGCGGCTTCGTGCCAGTGGGAGGCGAAGGAGTCGCCTAGTCCGGCGGAGATGACGGAGATGGGATAGACGCCGTCGTTGGGTCCGGAGCCGGGCGCGAAGCCGGTGGAGGTCTGGAAGAGTCCGTCGTCGATATCGGGGACGCCGGCCCAGCCCCATCCGTAGAGGGGGAGCGAGACGAGGAGGCGGGACATGTCGACGCCGGCGGCGCGGTACGCATCGACGATGAGGTTGACGCTGAACCCGAACCCTTCGATCCAGCGGAAGAGCGCGGCGACGAAGCCGGTGTCGCGGGCCCACGGACCGTAGAAGTCGTACGTGACGAGGGCGACCTGGTCGACCACTGCGGTGGCGGCGGCGAGGTCTTCGGGCGGCACGACGTAGAGGTCGGCGGGGCCGACGAAGCCGAGCTCGAGGTCGCCTTCTTCGGCGTCGAGGCCGGCGCGGACGTCTTGGAGGAGCAGGACGAAGTTCGCCCAATCTTCGGGCGAGGTCTCGTTCTCGGCGATGCCGCCGGCGATCGGGTATTGCCAGGCGATCTCGAGGCCATCGAGGCCGAGGTCGGTGACGAGGCCGACGCACGACGCGACGAATTCGGAACGGAGGTCGGGGTCTGCGGCGATGGACGAGAAGAACTGCGAGCCGATGAAGCCTCCGACGGAGAGGAGGACTCGCACGCCGGGGGTCTCTCCGAGGGCGCGGAGGGTCACGTCGTCACCCTCGGCGCCGACAGTGCAGGTGCCGGGCGGTGAGACGTTGCCGTAGCCGACCGTGAGGTGGGTCAGCGTGGAGAGATCCATGCTGTCGATGGCGATGCCGTAACGCTCGGCTGTGCGGAGGTCGACGCTCGCGGAGATGCGGACGGGTCCGCGCGGGATGTCCGTGTCGGCGGCGTCCTCGGTGTCGACGGACCCATCCGTGTCGGCGGGAGCGTCGGGGTCGATGGTGTCGGTGCTGTCCGGGGCGTCCGTGGTCGTGTCGCCGGGCGTATCGGCGGGCGTGTCGGACGGGGGGGTATCTGTGGCGGTGTCGTCGACGGTGTCCGGCGGCGGCGTGTCCGTGTCGGTGTCTCGTCCCCCGTCTGTCGTTCCGGCGTCGGCAGCGTCGGCGGGCGTGGTGTCCTCGCCGCTGGCGTCGGTCCCATCGGCGGCGTCGGTGGCGGCGTCGACCGGCGCGGCGTCCGGCTCGCAGGCGGCGAGCGCGGCGGCGAATGCCAGGACGAGGACGAGCGCGAGGGTGTGGGCGACCCGGGAGCCGGTACGGACGGAGGGGGTGGGAGGAGCGTCCACGACTGTCTCTCGGTGTGGGTAG
>PVBE011896135.1_pt1 | contig 16494 bp, 12 predicted proteins | sample 1631181 | NCBI WGS metagenome assembly PVBE01 (sample SAMN08397723, study PRJNA350692) | Marine metagenome, whole genome shotgun sequencing project. | isolation source: water | place: Pacific Ocean | collected 2012-04
TAACGGCGCCTTCTCTGGCCCGTTTTTTCCTTCCAGCGGCCTTCGGTCCAGCCTATCGTCCTTTTGAGTCAACCGAATTTCTCGTCAATTGGGATTCGGGTGTATAACACTCTGGCTATGGATCAAGAGAACAGGAGCTTCGCCGGGCCTACTTTTGAAGAGATGCTTCACCCGGCGACGATCCGCCCGGATATCCGGTCTGCGGCCCTGGATGCGCGATCGCGTGATCCGCTCGATCCCATCAACCTCTACAACATCAGCTGGCGAGACGGGGACGACCGAATCCGCTATGAGATCCTGCCGAAGGAACTCACCGGAGTGGAAGCCAACATCGTCGTCCTCTATTCGGTCGATTTCCCAACCGGCTCACACAAGGTGGGTGCGGCCTATTCGGTGGCCGTAGAGATGGAGATTGCCGGAGACGTCGACCCCGCCCACCACGCCCTGGTATGGCCCTCGACCGGTAATTACGGTATCGGGGGCGCGTGGGTCGGCTGCCGGATGGGCTTCAAGAGTGTTGTCGTCCTGCCGGAGGGAATGAGTCGGGAACGCTTCGAACAGATTAAAAGCTACGGCGCATCGATCATTCCGACGCCCGGGAGCGAGAGCAATGTAAAGGAGATCTACGACAAGGTCCGCCAACTGCGTACGGATCCGAACGTGCGGATAATGAACCAGTTCGAGGTGATGGGCAACTATCGTTTCCACTACTACGTCACCGGAAGTTCGATCGTCGAGCTCGCCGGGGAGTTGGCAGCCAGAGGGATCGGCGACGGGACGGTGTCGGTGTTTGCCAGTGCGATGGGTTCGGCCGGTACGATAGCGGCTGGAGACCGGCTGAAGCAGATGTGGCCGGACCTGAAGATCGTGGGGCTGGAACCGATTCAGTGTTCCACGCTCTACAACAACGGCTATGGATCACACGACATCCAGGGAATCGGCGACAAACACGTCACGTGGATCCACAATGTGATGAACATGGACGCGATCATTTGCATCGACGACGCCGAATGCTTGAAGGGTCTTGAGCTGCTCACCGACGAGACGGGCCGAAAGGTCCTGGAAGATCGGTGCGGAATCCCTCCGGGGAAGGTCGCCGCAATGTCGCGCATTTTCGGCATCAGCGGCATATGTAATGTCCTTGGGGCAATCAAGGCCGCCAGGCACTACGGGCTTGGGCGTGACGCCACGATCGTCACAATCTGCACCGACGACGTCAGCCGATACCGTTCGGTGATGAGACTTGCGACCGAACGCTTCGGACGAATGGATGAGTCCGAGGCGGCGGCCCGGACGCATATCTTCCGTGACCAGGACACGAGCTGGATCCGAAACGGGGATCCGGACCAGCGGCGTCAATGGCACAACCTGAAGTACTACACGTGGGTGGAACAGCAGGGAAAGAGTGTCGAACAACTCGACGCCCAGCTCGATCGGGAATGGTGGCTGGCCGAACAGGCCCGTGTCGCGGACATCGATGACGCCATTCGAATGGCCCGATCTGATCCGCCGGGCGCCTGATTCAGATTCGCGATGCGACGTTGTTAACGATCCTCCGATGCCGGCGTCTTTAGGACATAGCGCATGGGTAAGCCGTCCGGTTGGCATAAACGGCAGTGTGGTCGTAGATTACACTGGCAGCTGACCGGGCGGCGGGCCCTGTTCCGGAATCCATGACCAATCGAACTCTACTTTCAATACTATCCGGCTTCATCTTGCTGTCTCCGGCATCGACTGCCCTGCAGCAGGAAACGCTCCGCGTGGACGTCCGCCTCGTCAACCTCGTCGCGACGGTGACGGACCCCGACGGTCGCTATGTTGAGGGCCTCGGGGCCGATGATTTCATCGTCGAAGACGACGGCGTGGAGCAGGAGATTGTTCATTTCACGCAGGGCCGGAACATCCCGGTCAGCCTCGGGATCGTCCTCGACACGAGCGGAAGCATGCAAAGCCGCATGAGAACGGCACTGGCCGCAATCGAACGCTTCATCGGAACGCTGCACGAAGACGACGACGTATTCATCATGACCTTCTCGGGAGGCGTGACCCTGATCCAGGACCTGACAAGTGACCGGGAAGAACTGTCACGTTCACTGAACCGCGTTCGGGCGGTCGGAGGGACGGCGCTCTACGACGCGCTTTCGGAAAGCTTGGACAAGGTCTATGAGGGACGGCACGACAAACGAGCCGTCTTGCTGCTGACCGACGGGGCTGACACGAGCAGTGATCTGGAGTTCAATGAAACGCTCGAGGCGGTCCGAAAATCGGAACTGCTGCTCTATCCCCTGGGGATCGACCCCACCCGTTTTGCGGATCCTGCCGAACACGTCACCTTCGAATGGCCTCTGTCCCCGATCCCAGGCGCCCGTGGGCTCCCCAGATCCGTGGGCGGTGACGAAGAACCCGTGGATATGGACGTTCTCCGATCGTTTGCGCGGGCAAGTGGAGGGAAAGCATATCTGGTAGCCAGCACCTGGACCGGCGGGAGCGCGACGGAAATCGATGTGGTTCTTGACGAAGTTTCAGCCGAGCTCAGGAGCCAGTACACGCTCGGCTACTATCCAACAACCCCGGCCGACGGACGGCGCCACGAACTCCGCGTGCGCACGCGAACCGGGAACTACCAGGTCCGGGCCCGGACGGGCTACTTCGCCCCATAGCGGGTGGTGCGTAGCGGACAGCGGGCAGCTCCGGACCTCGGACTCCTCCCAGCGCGACGGGCAAGCTACCCGCTGCGAGCTGAAAGCTGCCAGCTCAGCATCAAGGTCATCTGCCCGCCGAAGCACCCAGGGTTTCCACTTCGCGCAGGAACTTGGCGGATTCTTCGGGGATCGACGGATTGATGAACATTCCCGAGCCCATTTCGAATCCGGCCACGCGCGACACGTGGGGGATGAACGACATGTACCAGTGGTAGGTTCGGGAATCGGTCCGCTCGGCGAAAACTGACCGGATCACGAAATTGAAATCGGGCCCTAACAATCCCAACTCGATCTTGCTCAGCACGGCCCACAGGTGGTCGGCAAGATCGGCAACCCCGCTGTCGGACAGCAAGCCAAAATCCGGGCTGTGGTCGTTGGGAAACAGCAGTACGTGGAAGGGTGAGAGAGCGGCATAAGGAATGAAGCTCACGAAACCCTTCGTTCTATGAATGACACGCTCACCAAAGTCGCTCTCATCGTCGACGACCGAACAGAAGAGACAGTGGGCGTGCTCGTCAAAATAACGGACAGCATCCCAGACCCGGCGACGGACGTCTGCCGGCATGATCGGCGTCCCCACAATCTGTGCGTGCGGGTGGACGATCGAGGTTCCGGCCGAACGTCCATGGTTCTTGAACGGAACGACCAGTTCGACGCGTGGATCCTTGGATAGCTCCAGGTAACGGTCGCGAATCACCGCCAGCACTTCGGCAACGCCGCTCGTCGGTTGGCGCCATAGCCATCTGTTATGTTCCGGGTGTTCTATGACAACGTCGTGATAACCAAAGCCGGACATCGTCCGTCGCATGGCGGTGCCACCCTTCCGTTTGTCGTGGTCGGGCGACAGGGCAGGAAACTTGTTGCGCACGAGGCGGACACCCCACGAACCACTCCGGTCGATCGTCGAAATCGTTTCGGAATGATCCTCGTTACCCGGACAGAAAGGACAGGAATCGACTCTGGCGGGAGGGTCGGAGTGGTCTTGTTTGGAAACAAATTCTTCCGGTCGGTGGGACCGTTCGTGAGCAATGATCACCCAGTCCCCGGTGATCCGGTTGTATCGCAATTCGGACATGAGGGTTTTCGATCCTTGGTTCGAATCCTTCGAAAATTTATCGCCCTAGTTGAATCGGGCGCATTATACAGCGAGGACGGCTATTTTCCTTGTATTACGTGTATTACGCTTATCTGTTTGAACCTACAGGGTAAAAGCGTAGGATTAACGCCGATATTTACACTCTTCACACGGAAAGAGACTCTTCTACAGAACGGTCCTGACAAGGCGAAAGCCGTAATCGGTGTATCTGTACTCGGGAGGAATACTGCTTCGGTGGGTGATGCGGGAAGCTCTGATCTGATGCCGCCACGCCCCGCCCCGGGATACTCGACGGACACCTTTCATCGGGCCGAACGGATTGCGGCTGACTGAAACAGAGTAGTAGTCGGGAGAGTACCAGTCCTGACACCATTCATGGACGTTGTCTCCGATGTTCCAGAGACCGAAGCCGTTCGGGCGCCATTCGCCTACCGGACGGGGACCCGTCCAATTCCCCTGAAAATATTCAAACTCTTCGGGAGGCGTGTTCCCCCATGGGTAAAGGCCGTCCTCGGCGGGGCCGCGGCAGGCCTTTTCCCACTCGGCTTCGGTGGGCAGGCGATACGTCTGCCCCAATAGTTCGCTGAGCCAGGTGCAGTAGGCCACCGCATCGAACCAGCTGACACCCACGACCGGCTGCTGTGGCAAACTGAAGTTCTTGCCCTCCCAACCACGGGGCAGTGGGTGATCCGTCTCCCGGACAAACTGCTCGTACTCCCGTCTGGTTACAGTCGTCCGGGCGATCTCGAAGGCCGCGACCCAGACACGATGTCGCGGCCGCTCCCATTTCCGGTGATCGTCGGATCCCATCCAGAACCAGCCTTCGGGAATGTGGGTGAGTACTGGCATGCTTGGTCGAGTCTCGGTGCGGAGGTTTTCAGAATTCGATTATCAGATGACGGATGATCTCGGCCAACGCTTCCAGATCGCCCTTGTCCATGACTTCGACAGGCGAGTGTGAATAACGTAACGGCCAGGCTATCGGGATGTCGATCGTACCGTAGCGGGTAAAGGTCGAGCCATCGTTACCGCCGTTGGTCGAACCGACCTGAACGGGAACGTTGTGCTGATTGGCAATCCCGATGACACGGTCGACGAATTCGATCGGGGTAATGTTGCTCGTGTCCATGGCGCGTATGACGAACCCGTCGCCCAGAGGGGCATCACCAAATCTCTTGTCCTCACGGGGAGAATCGGACGACACAAAGGTATCGACCGCAAAGACGAAATCCGCGTCGGCACGCATGGCAAAGTCTCTGGCTCCAAGGAGGCCGATCTCTTCTTCGACGACCCAGGCAAAAGTGATCTTCTTGTGCACCTCGGACGGGTCGATATCTTGAAGGGCAAGGATCAGGGCGGTACACCCGGTTCGGTCATCGAATGATCGTGCGGTTGCTCGATCGTTGGCGAGGGGGACGAAACGTTTCGGTACGGTGATCGAGTCGCCCGGACGTATTCCCAGGTCCTCGGTGTCACCCCGGGTGTCCGTACCCAGGTAGACCCGAATATCCTCGGTTTCGAACTCCGCTTTTGCCTCACCGGCACGAAAGTAACCCAGGCGCGGCGAGATGATCCCCGAGATCGGACCGCGTCCGGAATGCACCAAGACGGGGCGCGCCTCGAAGTACCGATCGAAATATCCCCCACGCCGCTCTACAACGAGCGTGCCGTCGTCCCGGATCGCGGCGACCACATACCCGATCTCGTCCAGATGCGCCACGAAGACCAGATGTTCGGGGCCACTACCGAAAGTGACCAGGAGGTTGCCCTTCTCGTCCACTTTCGGGCGGGTCCACCCCGGCAGGTAAGTCCGCACCTTGTCCCGAACCGGAGCCTCATAGCCGGAAACCCCGTAAGTCTCCACCAGATCGGCAAGGACCTCGAAAGAGTCCCGAGCACGATCCCCCTTTGGTCCCCTGTCCTGTGCAGTCGCTCCGAACCCGAACAACAGGGCCGAGACAACTACCCCGGCGAGCCCTCTCACGACTGTCCTCCGGTAACCCTTCTCACGACTGTCCCCCGGTGAGAAGGATGCGCAGGAACCGAACCGTATGTCGCAAGTCCTTGAGATCGAGGACCTCGACCGGCGTCTCATGGAACATGATCGGTATACCCAATCGGACAACCCGTGTGCCTTCCCGCCACCGGGGCGTCGCAGCTGGATCCCCCATTTCGTCGTCACGAACCGTCTCACCAAAACGATTCAGCTCGTCGGAAAAGCCGGGCGCGGACCGGGCGTCGACCCCAATGCCGGTACCGAGTCGGGTCAGGAGGCCACTATTCTCAAGATTCATGATTTCGAGAGCAAAGACTTCGTCCACGGTAAATCGCTCCGAAACCCGGTCGATCCCTTTGCGGCCAAAGTGCTCCTGTGTAACGAACGCTACCGTCAGCGTCCCCTCGATCTCGGACTCGGGCAGGCTCGTCAGCACCGACAGCAATGCCGCTGCTCCGACTCGATCCGCCAGGAACGGGCCTGACACACGGTCTCTAGCCAGGGCACTGAAAGTCTTCTCAAGGGATATCGGATCCATCAGACGAATCCCCAATTCCTGGATGTCGGCCGGAGACCCCGCACCGATATCCACGTAGGCGTCTCTCGGACTGAACGGCCTCTCCGCTTCATTCAGCCCTCGCCGCAGGTGCGTCGAAGGAATCGAAGTGACGCCGGGGACCCTACCCCCGCGCGAGGTACGAATCCACAGTCTCTGGCCTTCGAAATACTGATCCAGATAAGGATGCGAAGGCGTCAAACCAACCCGGTTCATCCGCAGGTACCCGTCATCGGTCCAGCCCGAAACGACATATCCGGGTTCGTCGATGTTGGCAACAATCAACCGGCGCGGCCTGCCCGAACCGACAGTTACGGTGACGTTGGACATCCGATCGATGTCTGGCGAAAGGCTACGTTGCCGCAACCTGTCCGCGATGGCCTCCGCAAGTTGACGTTCGTGACCGGATATCGCGGGGATCTCGACCAGGTCTTCGATCAGGTCCCGCAGCTGGCCGAGCGATTGGGCCGTGCCACTTTCGGGAACGAACAGAATCAGTCCAAGCAGCAGGGAGAGGCACCTCGTTGTGGTCATAGTTGGAAGCTAATTCAGCATCGGAAGACAATCAAGGAGAAAAGAGGGGGGAAGGGGGAGTCCGAGGTCCAAAGTCCAAGGTCGAGGACACCTTGAATCCAAGTTGGGTGCTGACCACGGACATCGGCTTCTGACTCCGGACTTCGGATTCCCGACCTTGGACCTTGGACTTTGGACTTTGGACTTCCTAAAACCAAAGCCTCGGCTGAATGTAGATTTCGTACACGAGCAACTTTTGAAACTCGATAAGAAATGTGCGGATGTGGCGGACTTCCTGCCACCAGTCGTTGGGGCGAAAGCCATCATGGCGGGAGCCGACGACCGCGATCTGCCAGCTGGAATCAAAGAGATGTTTCGTTATGAGAAGTGAGCGCCTGGTGTGGTAATTCGATGTCACGATGATCAGACGCGTCCAGTTGCGCTGGCGCGCAAAGTCGCGGACACGGGTCAGTTCGTTCATCGTCTCGGTCACGGGTTCCTCGATCCTGACAATGCTTTCTTCCGGCACTCCGAATCCTCTCAGCACCCGCACGTAGTTCTCGTGGGAACGCACGAGTTCGATGCCGAGTTGGGACATCTCCTCATAACCATCGGGAGGCTCTCCCGTGGTTAAGACGACCATCTCGGCCAAGCCGGCACGATACAGGTCGCCGGCTTCTCTGGCCCGCCCGGGCGCTCCGCCGCCGAGAACCACGATAGCATCGGCGGGGAATGCCTCGGTTTCGGCGACCAGAAGTGTTGCTGACCAGACGAGGATTTCCGGAATCAGAAGATATGAGAGGGGGATCGCAGTCAGCAGGAACAGGCCCGCAATGAGGAGAGTTTTTCGAGTCAGCCTCAACCGAAGTTTCATTTCTTTCGGGGCGGGGCTCCCCAGCCGCCGCCTCCCGGAGTTTCGAGCGTCAACACGTCACCTGCCGACACCGACGTTGTGAACTTAGAGGGAAGCCGATCGACGCTTCCGTCCTCGCGAGTGATCCTGTTCCGTCCGGCCGAACCCGGGGAACCTCCGGACAGTCCGTAGGGTCGGAAACGACGACGCTCCGACAACACCGTGACCTCGGCGCGTGTAAGGAATCGCACCTCACGGACCACACCATCGCCACCCCTCCATCTGCCGGCGCCACCGGAACGCGGCCTAAGCGCATAACGCTGGACTCGAATCGGATAGGCGTACTCGAGCACCTCTACAGGAGTGTTCATGGAGTTCGTCATGTGAGTGTGCACGCCGGATATGCCATCCATGGTCGGTCTCGCTCCCATGCCACCGGCAATCGTTTCGTAGTAGGCAAACGCCTTGCCCGTTCGAGAATCGGTGCCTCCAAACGTCAGGTTGTTCATCGTTCCCTGACTCGCCGCAGGAATTATCCCGGGCAACGAGGAAGACAGACACCAGTACAGAACGTCGACGATACGCTGAGAAGTCTCGACGTTCCCGCCGCACACCGCCGCCGGTGGCCGCGCATTCACAACGGTTCCCTCGGGCGCAATGATTTCGAGCGGTCGCATCCCGCCGGCTGTGGAGGGGATCGAAAGACCTACAAGAGTCCGGAACACGTAAAAAACAACAGATGCGGTGATGGCGTAGACCGCGTTGATACTGCCGGCAGCCTGGGGATCGGAGGCCGAAAAATCAACCCTGGCGTCACTGCCGCGAATCCGGATCCGGACGCGGATCGCGATCGGTTGATCGCCAATGCCATCGTTGTCCATCACGTCTTCCGCCTCGTATGTGCCGTTTGGAATTCTCGAGATGGCGTGACGCGTCATGCGCTCTGTGTAATCGAGCAGCTCTTCAATATACCGGCGTACTTCGGGGAGACCATACTTTTCGATGATTTCCAACAGCCGGCGCTCTCCCGTGCGGTTGGCGCCAAGCATGGCAGCAAGGTCTCCTTCCCTTTCCTCCGGAGTTCGAACGTTGTACAACACCAGATCCCACACGTCACGGTTGAGACGCCCCTTCTTCATCACCAGGACGGGGGGTATCCGCAGTCCTTCCTGAAAAATCTCCTCGGCCAGGGGCATCGATCCCGGCGACATGCCGCCGACATCGGAATGATGGGCGCGGCAGGCGACATAGAACAGGAGTCGAGAACCTCGAAACACGCCAGACACGAGCGTGATATCGGGAAGGTGCGTTCCACCTTTGTAGGGGTCGTTCAAGAGCACCATGTCGCCGGGCCCGATCGTCCGGTTTTCGAGTGCGGCTTCGACCGACAGGGGCATCGATCCCAGATGGACAGGCATGTGGTCTCCTTGAGCGATCATGCGGCACTGATCGTCGAAAATCGCGCAGGAGTAATCGCGGCGCTCCTTGATGTTCGGCGAGTAAGCGGTACGCTTGAGCGTGGCGCCCATTTCCTCGGCGATGGAGTGGAAGAGACTCTTGAAGACTTGTAGTTTTACCGGGTCAAATGCCATTTCTTCGGGCTCCCCTTAGCGGCTACGCCACAATACCAGGTTCAGGTGCCGATCCACTTCGCAGCGGAAGCGTGGAGGCACCAGAGTCGTAGAGCTATATTCCCCGATCACGGCCGGCCCCCGGATAACATTTCCAAAACCGAGGTCCATGCGGTCGTAAACCGGCGTGCGCTCCCAACGGTCGTCAAACCAGACCTTTCCCGTTTCAACTGCCTTTGGCCGCGACGCTTTCTTGATCGCCCTCCGAAGGCGCGGTTTCCCTGTGCGCCCCAGTAGCGTCGACCGGACGCTCACAACCTCGACGGGACTATCCGGATTCGAGTGCCCGTACCGTTGCTCGTGGGCCCTGTGGAACCCTTCGAGCCATGCCCCGGAATAAGGAATTGTCAGTTCGTAAGACTGCCCGACATATCGGACATCCAGGAAATCCAGCGTCGTGATCCGACTTCGTTTGAATCCCTCCCGGGCTAGATCGCCGACGCCGAGACGATGCAGGTCCGCAAAACACTTCCTGATCTTCGTCCGCGTCAGCTTCCCGGTTCCCAACAGGGTGTTTGAATAATCCTTCCGTACATCGGACAGCAACAGGCCCAGAGCCGACAGTGCTCCCGGATGCGGCGGGACGATCACACGGGGAATGCCAAGGCCTTCGGCCAGATTGGCCGCATGAAGCGCCCCCGCACCTCCAAAACACACAAGGCCGAAATCTCTTGGGTCATGACCACGCTCGACTGAAATCAGCCGGATCGCCTGTTCCATGTTGCTGTTGACGACGTCGATCACACCCTTGGCCAGGCTCTCCAGGCTCGGCCAGTTCCGCGCCCAGGGAAGCCTCCGCACGCCGGGTTCGATCTTCTCGGGGGTCAGGGACATCGCGCCGCCCAGGAAGAACCTGGGACGAAGCCGGCCCAGAATGACGTTTGCATCCGTTACGGTCAGCGCCTCTCCCTGCCCGTAACAGATCGGTCCGGGATCGGCGCCGGCGCTGTCGGGACCAACCTTCAAGGCACCACCCGCATCGAGTTCGGCGATGGACCCTCCACCGGCTCCAACGGTATGAATGTCCATCATGGGGATGCCGATCGGCATCCCGTCCACCTGACTTTCATACGTCACCCGGACATCGCCGTCGCACAGTGCAACATCGGTCGAGGTGCCCCCCATGTCGAAAGTGATGATCTTCGAATGGCCACTCTTTTCGGCGAGGAAGAAAGCACCTACAACGCCGCCCGCTGGACCGGACAAGATTGTCTTGACCGGCGCCGCCATCGCCGTCTCCGCCCGAACGGCCCCGCCATTCGACTGCATCACGCTCAACCGAGATCCGGAGACCTTCGATTGCAGACGACCGAGATATCGACTCATCACTGGAGCAAGATAGGCGTTGATTGTGGTCGTCGAGGTTCTCTCATACTCCCGGTACTCGGGGAGTATCGCCGACGACAACGAAACCGGCACCCCAAGCGTCCCAAGCGCCTCGGCAATCATCTCTTCATGTGAGGGGTTGACAAACGAAAACAGAAGCGAAACCGCGACGGACTCCACCTTGTTGCGGCGAAGCCGTCGGGTCAGTTTCGCGAGTTCTTCGGGGACCAGCGCCGTATCGACGGATCCGTCGTAGAGAACCCGCTCGGCCACACCAAGCCGAAGCGTGTCTGGAATCAACGGGGCCGGCCGTGTCGTGAAGATGTCGTAGAGATCCCGCCGAGTCTGTCTTCCGATCACGAGGACATCCTCGAAGCCGGCGGTTGTGACCAGGGCCGTGCGAGCCCCTTTCCGCTCCAGCAGTGCGTTCGTTGCGACTGTCGATCCGTGGATTATCTCTCCCGGAGGGTCGGAACCGAGGCGGCCAAGTCCGGTCAAAATGGCTTCATCCGGCCGTTGGGGGGTCGAGAGCTCTTTCGAGACTTCGATCCGGCCGTCCCGGATCAGGACGAAGTCCGTAAAAGTTCCTCCCGTGTCGATACCGATTCGCAGTTTTTTCATAACCTGATCGCACCGACCGAACGCGCCGGAGCGGTGTTAAATGGTAATGGATAATGGGCGGGGCGCCAGCGGGAAATCAGCAAAGGGCTCACATCGGGCCATTGGCTCGCATTCTACCGGTGGTCGTCCAAGAGCCCTACTGGGAAACCGACCTTGGGGTCGGGGGGGCCAAGGCAAAACTGAAGAACGATCACCGCCGGATTGCCCGGCGGTTGAAAAGCGACCGCCCGGAGCATTATAGTAGTCCGTTCTACATCAAGGAGTAAGGCGTGTCACGAGCAGAACTTTTCTTCAAGAAACGCGGCTTCGGACAGACCATGCGAACGGATCTCTGGTGGCTACAGCCGCTTGCGATCTTTATGGGGTTGTCGGCTTTTGTTTTGTACTCCACATGGGCAGCCTTTCAGGGTGCTCACTACTATCTGGAGGGCACCGGATACCTTTCGCCGATGTACTCGCCGGAGATTTTCGGCAATTCGCCGCACAGTATCTTCGGTCCGCAACCGGCATGGTGGCCGGCATTCGTGCCGTTTTCTCCGGCATGGCTGATCCTCTGGGCTCCAGCCGGCTTCCGCATGACCTGTTACTACTATCGCGGCAGCTACTACAAAGCATTCTGGGCCGATCCCCCCAACTGTACGGTCGGTGAACCCCGGAAGGGATATCGTGGCGAAGAGAAGTTTCCTCTGATCATGCAGAACATTCACCGGTACTTCTTTTACGTGGCCTCGATTTTCATACTGATCCTCGCCCACGACGCCTGGAAGGCGCTCTGGTTCACCGATGCCGGCGGAGGGGAATCGTTCGGAATCGGCGTCGGAACGATCGTAATGACCGTGAACGTGATCCTTCTGGGTGGTTACACTTTCGGATGCCATTCCCTCCGACATTTTATAGGCGGGCGCTTCGACAGCCTGCAGGGAAAAGAAGTGCGACGGAAGTGCTACAACTCCGTCAGCTGCCTCAACCGGAAACACATGGTCTGGGCCTGGTGCAGCCTGTTCTGGGTTGGCTTCACCGATATCTACGTCCGTCTCTGTTCGATGGGTATCTGGACAGACTGGAGAATCCTGTAATGGCCGGATACGAAGAGCATAAGCACGACGTTCTGGTGATCGGCGCCGGCGGCGCGGGACTCCGCGCGGCCATCGAGGCTTCGGCCGAAGGCCTGTCGGTCGGACTGGTGTGCAAGTCGCTTCTGGGCAAAGCCCACACCGTCATGGCCGAAGGTGGCATGGCAGCATCGCTGGCCATGGTGGACGATCGCGACAACTGGGGGGTTCATTTCGCCGACACGATGCGCGGTGGTCAGTATCTGAGCGATTGGCGCATGGCCGAACTTCACGCCAAGGAGGCCCCCGCAGTCGTTCAGGAACTTGAAGCCTGGGGCGCCGTCTTCGATCGAACCAAGGACGGCCGAATCCAGCAGCGTAACTTCGGCGGCCACCGGTACCCGCGGCTGGCTCACGTCGGCGACCGCACCGGTCTGGAGATGATCCGCACCCTGCAGGACCACGGAATCCACCAGGGGATTCAGGTCTATATGGAAACGACGGTCATCACGCTCGTGAAAGATGGAGATCGAGTCGTGGGCGCGTTTGGTTATGAACGGGAGAAGGGCCGGTTCCTGCTGTTCCCTGCCAAGGCGATCGTTCTGGCTACCGGAGGTATCGGCAAGGCGTTCAAGATCACGAGCAACAGCTGGGAATATACAGGCGACGGCCACACGCTGGCCTACGATGCCGGTGCGGATCTGAAGGACATGGAGTTCATCCAGTTCCACCCCACCGGTATGGTCTGGCCGCCCAGCGTTCGCGGCATCCTCGTCACCGAAGGGGTTCGCGGCGAAGGCGGCATACTGACCAACAACAAGAACGAACGCTTCATGTTCGGAGATATCCCCGACGTCTACAAGAACCAGACCGCCGACAACCCCGAAGAGGGTTGGCGTTACGTCACGGGGGACAAGAACGCCAGGAGGCCTCCGGAACTGCTGACGCGCGACCACGTGGCGCGATGTATCGTCCGGGAGCTGAAGGAAGGGCGAGGCAGCCCCCACGGCGGAGTGTTCCTCGACATCGCCTGGATAAAAGAGAAACTTCCCAACGCGGCCGAACACATCAAGAAGAAGCTGCCCAGCATGTACCATCAGTTCAAGGAACTCGCTGGAATCGACATCACCGAAGAACCGATGGAAGTGGGACCGACCACGCACTACATCATGGGTGGCATCCGGGTCGATTCAGACAGCCAGATGTCGACCGTTCCCGGTCTGTTCGCAGCCGGTGAGTGCGCCACGGGTCTCCATGGAGCGAACCGTCTTGGCGGCAACTCGCTTTCGGACCTGCTGGTATTCGGGAAGCGTGCCGGCAAATACGCGGCTGACTTCGCCAGGGAACACGATTTCGGACGGATCGATACCAGCCAGATAGAAGCGGCGGGCAGGGACGCCCTGGCACCGTTCGACCGGGATGCAGCCGGAGGGGCGGAAGGCCCGTATCAGATTCAACAGTCGTTGCAGGAAACGATGCAGGACATGGTTGGAATCGTCCGTTCGGAAGCGGAACTCGGGCAAGCGATCGTGGAGATCGCAAAACTCAGGGAACGCGCCAGCAAGGTCGCGGTTGTGGGCAACCGCGAATACAACCCTGGATGGCACACGGCCATGGATCTCGGGAACCTGCTGACTGTCTCAGAAGCCATCGCCCTGGCCGCACAGGAACGAAAGGAGAGCCGCGGGGGGCACTTCCGGGAAGACTATCCAGCCAAGGACGAAGCGTTCGGGCAAAAGAACACGATCGTGCGGAAGGGTGAGGACGGAAGGATGCAGGTTTCGAGTGAACCGATCAAGGAAATGCGTGACGAGTTGAAGCAAATCATCGAGGAGCAGCAGAAATGAGCACCGCCACTTTCAAGATCTGGCGCGGCACCCCGGCCGAAGGGGCGTTCGAGGATTACAGTACCGAGATTTCGGAAGGTATGGTCGTCCTGGACGCAGTCCATCAGATCCAGGCAGATAGCGCTCCCGATATGGCCGTTCGCTGGAATTGCAAGGCCGGGAAGTGCGGTTCCTGCTCTGCCGAAGTTAACGGTCAACCGAAACTCATGTGCATGACACGGATGAGTGACCTCGACCTCGATCAGCCCATTACGATCGAGCCGATACGGGCATTTCCTGCCATCAAGGACCTGGTCGCCGATGTTTCATGGAATTACGAGGTTAAGAAGAAGATCAAGCCCTTCAAGCCCAGGCCGCCGGAGGCCGACGGGACCTGGAGGGTGGAACAGGCCGACGTCGAACGGGTTCAGGAGTTCCGCAAGTGCATCGAATGTTTCCTCTGCCAGGACGTGTGCCACGTCCTGCGCGATCACCGGCTGCACGACGAGTTCATCGGCCCGCGCTTCTTTGTCTATACAGCGGCACTGGAAATGCACCCCCTCGACACTGAAGATCGTATCGAGGAATTGGCCAACGCTAAGGGCATCGGCTACTGCAACATCACGAAGTGCTGCACGAAGGTCTGCCCCGAGCACATCACGATCACCGACAACGCGATCATTCCTTTGAAGGAACGCGTCGTGGACCGGATGTACGACCCTATCCAGAAGTTGCTGAGGGTTTTCCGCGGGTAGGTAATGAGCGACTATCGAGCAGCTGTCAGAGGGCAGCCGGGAATCAAAAACTGCTCGCTAACTGAAAGCTGATTGCTGGCCTCTGCTAACCCCGATTGACCCCAAATTCCTTTCTCCTATAAGATTCCAGGGAATCGCACGCTGTTAGTTGGCGGCGGCGCGGCAGCTACCCGGGGGTCGAGCCAAAGCTGCACGCTGCTCGCTAATACCTACTTGCTAACAAAGCTATGCTCGGGAAAACACTCGCACATTACAACATCACAGACCTCCTCGGATCCGGTGGGATGGGCGAGGTATACAGAGCCAAGGACACCGTGCTTGGCCGCGAAGTGGCTATTAAGGTGTTGCCCGAGGCTGTCTCAAGGGATGAGGATCGGCTTGCCCTTTTCGAACGCGAAGCCAAGCTACTCGCGTCTCTGAACCATCCCAACATTGCTTCCATCTACGGTCTGGAAGAGTCGGAAGGAATCCGTTTCCTTGTTCTGGAACTGGTTGACGGACAAACCCTCGCGGAGTTCCTGTCGGTGGGCGCCCTGCCGATCGAGTTTGCGCTTCGGATCGCGTCTCAGGTGGCCAATGCGCTGGAGGCCGCGCACCGGAAAGGAGTGGTCCATCGCGATCTCAAACCTGCCAACGTAATGGTGACGGCCGACAGTCGGGTGAAAGTGCTGGATTTCGGCCTGGCAAGAGCGGTCGCCAGGCCTGACGTCTCTGGCTCAGACATCACGACAGCGGGAAGCGAGAGCGGTCTCATCTCGGGCACGCCGGCTTACATGAGTCCCGAACAACTACGCGGCAAGCTGACCGACAAGCGCGGCGACATCTGGGCGTTCGGATGTGTCCTCTATGAAACGATCACGGGACGTCTGGCTTTCGGAGGAAACACCGTTTCAGACGTCATCGCCCGAATTATTCAGGGCCAGCCCGATTGGGGCCTTCTTCCCGGAACGGTACCGATTAAAATCAGAAGCCTGCTCGAGCACTGTCTGCGCAAGGATGCGAACCGTCGGCTTCATGACGTGGCAGACGCCCGGATCGAAATCGATGATCTGCTGGAAGGCGCGCCGGGCGTGACCGAGGAAATTGCTCCAAACACCGCTCGACCGTCGAAGGTTGTCATGCCGTGGTTGGTCGTAGGCCTGCTGGTGATTGCCCTCGCTCTGGCTCTGACGACCCGGCCTTCGTCGGACGGAGCTCGGGAAACCCCGGCCAGCTTTTCGTTTGATACCGAAGTTGGACGCCCCCTTCATCTGGCTGTTTCACCGGACGGACACGACGTCGCTTTCGCCGCGGTATTCGAGGGAAGTCCACACCTCTGGATTCGGCCGATGGAATCGCTCGACGCCGAGATCATACCGGGCGCCACCAACGCCTTGTTTCCTTTCTGGTCTCCCGACGGGGCTTCGATCGCCTTTCTCTCCGACGGAAAGCTGAAGAAGCTTCCAGCGGCGGGGGGATCCGCCCAGACACTTGCAGACGCCACTCTGGCGGGGGGAGGCGGCGACTGGAACAGGAACGGCGTCATCCTGTTCATGCCGAACATAGGTCCCCTCTATCGGGTTGAGGA
>PVBE011916026.1_pt1 | contig 16493 bp, 11 predicted proteins | sample 1631181 | NCBI WGS metagenome assembly PVBE01 (sample SAMN08397723, study PRJNA350692) | Marine metagenome, whole genome shotgun sequencing project. | isolation source: water | place: Pacific Ocean | collected 2012-04
CCCAAGAACCGCCCAAGCCAGGTCGGCGGGCCAATATGATTGGTTCGCCGAATAGACGGGACGTTCTGACAAAAACAGCTAGCACGGATTTTCTACAAGCTTGCACTTTGCTCTACAGCCGTGAACAGCGGCTTGCCAAAGCCAACCAAGGCGCTCCAAGCAGCGATCTACCGCAAGTCACCTGCCGTAGAAATGCATTGCTGGCATTGCCACTGGAAGCCTACCGCAAGCATGCAGATTCAGTAGAGCAAGGATTCATCGAAGCCAGTAATTTTCTAAATGAGTTGAAGATTATCTGGAACCGGGACGTGCCGTATCCACCTCAAGTCATGGCGCTGGCATCGACATTCGCTATTCTCGGGCATGGCGCTGAGACTCATGCCGCCAAAGAAAAACTTGCCCTGTGGTTTTGGAATGTTACTTTCGGCGAACTATACGGGTCGGCAACTGACACGCGAATCGCTCGGGATGTGCCGCAGCTAGTGGACTGGATCTCTGGGACTGGAGACAAACCACGTTCCATAGATGAAGCATTGTTCCAGCGTAGCCGACTGAGGTCGCTCCAGATTCGCATTTCGGCTGCTTATAAAGGGCTCCACGCTCTCTTGATGCAAAATGGTTGCCTAGATTTCATTACCGGAAAGCCAACTGACATTATGACGTTCTTTGTAGAGAACATCGACATTCATCACGTCTTTCCTAGAGATTGGTGCAATAAACAGAGGATACCCGAGAAGGTTTTTAATTCGATAATCAACAAGACGCCTCTCTCCAAGCGCTCCAATATCATAATAGGCGGTCGCGCCCCGTCGGAATACCTGAAACGGATTGAACAACAGCAGGGATTGGATCCCGAAGCCCTGGACCAGATTCTGAGTACTCATCTGATTGAGCCTGAGCATCTGAGGAATGACGATTTCGAGGCGTTCTACGAGGCTAGACAAAGTTCCCTTGTATCGCTGGTGGCCAATGCTATGGGAAAAGCCGTGGTAGAAGACCAAGGGACCAACGAACAGGAAGTGGATGCTGATCCAGAGGTCGAAGATGTGGAACCGGAGGAGGTAGCGTAATGACCACCAGTTGGCCTCGGAGGGCATCCGAAAAAGACGTAGAAACCTTCACCCACGAGGAAGCGTGTCGCAGGTACATCTCCACTGCTGAATACCAGTCGGTGATGAACGAGGATGACCAGGATTGGGCAATTAATTAGGTAGTATCTCTGGAGGTTCGATATGGCAGGATTTAGAGGACTCTTGTATACCCTGGCCAAGCTGATGGGGGACTATAACGCCGTCAAGAAGGGCAAGGTAGGCAAACGGGCGGGACGCCGTGCGGCGGGGAAGGTAACCGGCAAGGCGATGCGGAAGCTGTTCAAGTAGCCAAGCTCCCTCGCCATTCGTATCTGAGTCCGCTATGGGAATTTGCTGACATTCTGCTGACAAACGCCTAGGAACAGAACGGGACAAGACGGGACGGCAGATACAAGAAGGTCGGAGTCGTGTATACGACACTGGACGTCCGCAGATACAAAGGGACAGGTTAGTACGCTGAGGCTCGAATCCGACCTTCGGCACCAGGTTCTTAGCTAGGAAATTAAGACTTCAGGCCCCCTTTCCCGCCATCGGGGAATACCCTGTCTTCGAATGTCCACAGCTTGCCCACGAACTTTTCCGCTTGCCCAGTAGTTGACAATAACGGGAGTTTCCCATCGTCGGGAGTAATCCAGTGCCGCAACGCCGCTGGAAGTCGTCCCTGACTCTCCCGGGATGCTCCTGAGGCGACTGGACCTCGTTTGGTATCGCACACATGTTGCCCAAACGATGGAGTCGATCTCAAGCTACGGCCTTTTGACGGGCGGTCAACATTAAGGTGTGGAGGGAAACCATGAAGTTCGGCGTTATCCTTCAGCCCGACGACCTTGCCCTGCTCCCTGAGCGGGCCCGCCTTGCCGAAGCGGTGGGATTCGACTACCTGGGAGTCGCCGAGTCCCAGTCGTTGGCCCGGGAACTCTACGTCAGCCTGAGCGTGGTGGCCCAGGCGACCCAGAAGGCGCGAATCGGGCCGACGGTCACCAACCCCCTGACCCGCCACCCCGCGGTAACTGCCTCGGCCATCGCTTCGATCAACGACCTCTCCGGGGGACGGGCTTTTCTGGGAATCGGCACCGGCGACAGCGCGGTGCTCAACTTGGACCTCCGCCCGGCCCGCCTGGCCCAGCTCAAAGAGTACATGGATGCGGTCCGGGCCGTGCTATCGGGGCAGTCCCACCGGTACCAAGGGCGGAATATTCACGTGAGTTGGTCCCGCACGGCAGTACCGTTCATGGTGTCGGCGGAAGGGCCCAGGACCCTGGCCATGGCCGGGGCGGAGGCCGACGCGGTGCTGGTCCACACCGGGTTGACCCCCGAGGTGCTTCGACACTCGGTGGAACGGATTCGGGAAGGGGAGCGAGCCGCTGGAAAACGGGAGGGTTCGACAGAGGTGTGGGCTTTCGCCAAATGCAGCATCGCCGACCAACGGGAGCAGGCCATCGGCGAGATCAAGATGGCCCTGGCCGGCAGCGCGCATCACGCCTTTCGCTTCACGCTAGAAGGGAAGCACGTGCCCGAAGAACTCCGGGAGCCCATATCGACCCTGTACCGCGAGTACGTACCGGCTCAACACGAGCAGCTGGGCCGGACGCGAAACGCCGTCCTGAGCGATGAGTTGGGGTTGACCGACTACCTGGCGGACCGGTTCGCCGTGGCCGGCACGCCCGCCCAGTGCCGGGAGAAGACAGAGGCCATTCACCAAGCGGGAGTGGAGGTGCTGTTCGTCACGTCCTATGGCACGCAGCAGGAGGAGACCATCCGGCGTTTCGGCCAGAAGGTAATCGCCCATTTCCGCTGATGAAACATGTAGACCATGCCGGGCCGGACTTCCGGTGATTCAGTGCTGTCCCTGAGACACCGTCACCGGGGCCTTGGGCGCTTCTCCCGGCAGAGCTAGTACTTTCTTGCAATAATCGGCGTCACAATTGCCGTTCGCCGTGAGTTTGTCGAACCACCGCCCCCGCGCCCTTCAACAGGCCCAGGGTGAACGGATAATACCAAGGGCTGTTGCCAAGACCAGAAACTAGCCGGTCTCCGAGCGCCAGGAAACGTAAGGGAGCACGCTTTGAGCGATATCATCCGCTTCGAAGCGCAAAGAGCCGAGCGTCACCATTTCGCCCTCCCGGACTCGCAGGATGCGCTTGCCCACAGGCCCCAGGTAACACGTAGCACCGGACGGAGTGCTCTCCGGCACGATTCTCGTCCAGCCGCGCAGCGGCGCTCCGAGAGGGTTAACCGCTTCGATGAGGCCGCCTTCCTCGACGCCTAGCTGTCCTGCGGCCTCTGGGCTGATCAGCCAGAGCCGGGCCTCACCGGAGTACTCAGCTCCCTTCCATGGCTTGACGGCCGCGGCCACCGGCCGGGCCTTTATCTGTTCCCGTTGGGCCTCGGTTGCAGAAGAGTCCACCTCATCTCCCACCAGGGCCACCCCATACACCCGCTCCGCCTTCTCTCGAGTGACGTAGCCTTCGGCGATGTCCTGAAGCACCGCTTGCCGGTCGCGGTCCAAAGGGTTACCGTATCCCCCGCCGCCGGAAGTCTGGCAGAGGACGATGTCACCCCCCTGGAGGGGGAAACCGCTGACCTTGCCCGGCAGGGAAGGGGGAAGGTTCTCCTTGCCTTCACGAATTACGCTGAAACGGTTGGGCGCCCCGGCGCCCCCGCCGCAGACCCCGAAGGGTGGGATGATGTTGTGGTCTGAGAGTACGGAAAACTGGGCGTCGAGGCTGAGGACGCGCAAGGCACGCCGGCATCCCAGCCCGCCTCGCCACCGGCCGTCGCCGCCGGAGTCCTCCCGCAGGCCGAAGTGCTCAACCCTCAGAGGGTACTTTTGCTCCACCGCCTCGATGGGCTGCATACTGCTGGTGTCGCTTTCAAAGCAGCTTCTGACCACATCGTTACCGTCATCACCGTGGAATGCCCCCACTCCGGCCGCGGGGTATTCATAGAAAACGAAAGGACCTCCGGTGGTTGGGTCAATACCACCCACGTAAACATGGTTGGAGCCGCCCTTGATGTCCCCGGTTATTCTTCCTTCCAGAGCAGGGGCGATGGCGGCCATGGCCACGGTTTCCATGATCCGGGTAACCTCACCGGAGCCGCCGCAGGCCGCCGGGAGGCGGCAGTTGACCAGCGTGCCTTCCGGGGCGGTGACCTGGATGGGTCGAAGGGAACCGTGATCGATGTCGGCCTCCGGGTCCAGGAAACACTTGGCGGCGACGAAGACCCCGGTAGACAGGAGGCCGGGACCGACATTGCTGGGGCCGGGGGCCTGAGCGGAGGAGCCGGTGAAGTCCGCGGCGATCCTATCTTCCCCAACCGTCAGCTTCAGGTGCATCAGCAAGGGCTGGAGTTCCGTCTTGCCGCCCTCCAGGTAAGTTTCATGGACGTACTCACCAGGGGGCAACCGGCCTATGCCCTGCCGCATGCGCCGTTCATTCCGGTCCAAGAGTTCGCGGATACTTTCTTTGAGGGTTTCCTTGCCGAAGCGGTCCGCTATCTGGCGCACGCGTGCCTCGGCCATCCGGCAGGTGCCCAGCATGGCCCGGAAATCCCCCTCCCGGTCCCCGCGAATGCGCATATTGCTAAAGAGAAGTTCCAGGGCCGCCTCGTTGGGCTTCCCCCGGTCGTAAATGCGGATCGGCGGTATGCGGACCCCTTCCTGGTACACCTCCGTCGCCTGGCCGGAAATACTGCCGTAGGTCATTCCGCCGACGTCGGCCCAGTGGGCCCGGACCACTGGGAGCAGAAAAAGCTCATCGTCCAAGAACACCGGGTATACCATCGCGATGTCGTTCAGATGGGTCCCCCCGGTGTAGGTATCGTTGTGGAGGAAAAGGTCGCCGGGGTTTATGTCATCTCCGAATCGCTCTTGGATGGTCTTCATGGAGACCGAGATGGGGAAGATATGGATGGGGTTGTCCTTGCCTTTGGACATGGCCACGATCTGGGTATCGGGGTCCATGAGGACGCAGGAAAAGTCCTCCCCTTCGTACAGAATGGAGGAGTATGCGGTACGGGTCAGATTGACTCTCATCTCCTGGACAGCGGAAATGAGGTTCTCTCGCACCAGCTCCAAAGTGATGATATCAACCATGGCAAGAACCTTTCCTTAGGGGCCGTCTGGGGAGGCCGTGCGGCCGCTCAGTTCGCTTGGTTCGCCTGATTCGCCCGGTACTTCATGCCAGGTAATCCAGTGTCAGGTTGCCGTAGTCGTCAACCTTTGCCTGCCAAGAAGGAAACACAACGGTGGTGGCGCCGAACTCCTCTATTATGGCCGGCCCGGCGAAGGAGGCCGATACCGGAAGTTTCTCCCGCTCGTACACAGGGCAGTCCAGAAACTGCCCTTGAAAGAACACCGGCCGTCTTTCAATCTCAGCATCGCCCAGGGAGGTGGATGGGCTCTCGTAGCGAGACGGCTCCGACTTCGGCACCGCGCCCACGGCGGCAAGGCGGTAGTTCACCAGCTCAAGTTGGGCCCCCGGGTCCGAGTGGCCGTAGGTGGTCTGGTGTTGCCGGTGAAAATCCCCGGCGATGTCCTCCGGAGAGGGGTCCGCCAGACGCACCGGTATGCTGAGTTCGAAGGCCTGGCCCAAGTAGCGTATGTCCAGGGTCGGGTGGCACATGATGGATTCCGGCGCCACCCCTTCTCTGACGAGTTGGGCGACGGCACGCTCCTGCAGCTCTCCGAGTTCGCCGGCCAGGTGGCTAACTGAGAGATCGCCGAAACGACAGAGACCGGTCTTCACATAGTCATGCTTCAAGTCGCAGTTGACCAGCCCCATCGCGGACACGTTGCCGGGGTAGCGTGGAATCAGGACCTTTTGGATTCCCAGCTCTTCAGCAACCTGGGTGGCGTGCATGGGACCGGCGCCACCGAAGGCGAACAGGACGAACTCCCGGGGGTCGTGCCCGCGCTGGATGGAGACCTCCCGGATGGCGCTGCTCATCCGGGCGACGGCCAGCCGGACCACACCCTCGGCCAGTTGGTGAAGGCTCAACTGAGGCAAATGGGCCAGCAGGGCTTCGAAGGAAACCTGGGCCGGCTCGAGCTTAAGGCGGATCGAGCCTCCCAATAGCCGGCGGGCGCTCCCCCGGTTCAGAACAAGGTTCGCATCCGTTACCGTGGGTTGTAACCCACCGTGCCCGTAGGCGGCAGGCCCCGGGTCCACGCCGGCGCTGTCCGGGCCGACCTGCAGGGAACCATCCACGTCGGTCCAGGCGATACTCCCTCCCCCGGCGCCGACGGTATTGATGTCTATCTGGGGTATCTTCAGAGGAAAGGTGCCCACAAGGTTGTCGGTGGAGATGATGGGGCTGTAAGACTTGACCAGACACACGTCAGTGCTGGTGCCGCCCATGTCGTAGGTGATGATGTTTTCGAAGCCCAGCCTCTGGGCCAGGAAGATGCACTGGACGATACCTCCCGCTGGCCCGGACAAGATGGAGCGGATGGGGTACCGCAACGCCGTTTCCATGGTCATAAAACCCCCACTGGAAGCGATGGTGAGGACTTCGTTGCTGTAACCCGACTGGGCCAAGGTGCGCTCCAAGCTGGGCAAGTATCGCTCCATCAGTGGCTGGAGATAGGCGTTGAGCACGGTGGTGGAGAACCGCTCATACTCCCGGTACTCGGGTACCACGCTGGAAGAGATGGAGATGCATATCGAGCCCAGGGCCTCCCGGATGAGCCTCTCGGTCTGCTCTTCGTTGGTGGAATTGGCGTAGGAGTGAAGGAAACAGATTGCTACCGCCTCCACGCCGGACTCCTTGATCCGGCGGCACAGTTCGGCGATGTCCCCTTGCTGCACCGGGTGAAGGATTTGACCGTCATGGAGAGTACGCTCCTTCATTTCAAAGGACCGGGAGCGAGGCACCAGAGGTTTGGGGCGGACAAAGAAAGGCTTGAACAAGGTGCCGGGGGTCACCCGCTTCGCCCGGCCGATTTCCAGAAGGTCCCGGAAGCCATAGGTGGTAACGAAGGCGACGGTTGCGCCGTTCCGCTGAATGACAGCGTTGGTGCCTACAGTGGTCCCGTGGACCAGGCGCTCTACCGCGGAGTGGGGGATTTTCAGGTTCTTGAGGCCGTTCAGGACCGCCTGGCCTTCACTGTGGGGAGTCGAGGGGACTTTGTCGATGACCACCCGGCCGGCATCGTCAACGGCCACGAGGTCGGTGAAGGTGCCGCCCACGTCGATGCCGATGATCATCTTGTTGCCTTCACCTTGAGGCCTAATCCCTCGCCACCGCCCACTCTTCCATCAGTTCGTCCTTTTCGCCATCCGGGAGGTGGCTGAGCGCCTGGGAAACGAAGTCCGTGCCGACCAGGTCCATCCACGCCTCTGTCAACCGTCGCGTAACCGGCCCCACCTTGCCGGATCCGATGGGAAGGCCGTTGAGGCTCACGATGGGTAGGACGCCGAAACTGTTGGTGGTAAGAAAGGCTTCTTGGGCATTGTAAACATCGTAGGTGGTGTAGGAGCCTTCGTCGGCCGGAATTCCCATTCCGGAAGTAAGTTCCAGAGCGGCGCCCATATCCGCGCCGCTGAGCACCATGCGGGTGTCAGGGATCTTGATCCTTCCTCCGGAGACAAAGAGAAAGTTGGCGGCGCTGCTCTCCGTGATGTTGCCATCCAGGTCCAGGATGATGGGATAGGCGTCAGGGTTGAAAGCTTTGGCTTCCAACTCGGCCATAAAGTGGTTCATCTTGTTGGCGGCCTTGGCCTTGGGAGAAAGGCACTCGGGAGGGGTGCGGCGAGTGGACGGGGTGACCCCGGGCGCCCCTTTCACGTAGAAGCGGGCGAATGACGCAAAAGCGAGGGGCCGGCAGAAGATGGCCACGGTGCCGGCGGGCGTGAGGCCGTCGGTGACCTTCATGGAACCCCGGGAGACGTAGTAGTTCATCGACAGGTCTTCGTTGGCCTGCAAGAGGGGCACGTTAGCTTCGAGCACCTCCTCACTGGCCTTCTTGATCGCGTCCCTGGTGAGCCCCGGGTCGATGCGGGCATAGTAGAGAGAGCGGAGGAAGCGGTCGATGCGCTCCTCCATTCGGAAGGGGGCGCCGTTATAGGTGCGGATGGAGTCGTAGACGGCATCTCCCCACTGGATTCCACGGTCGTAGATGGGGATGACGGCGTCCTTGCCACGGACCAACTCGCCATTGATGTGGGCCCACAGGTCGGCTGAGGTAACCATTGGGTGACACCTCCGTGTGCGCGTCGGCGTTGAGAGGCCTCGCTTCGAAGCGCGGCACCGCCATTCGGGCCAGGCTGCCAGGTGTGGCCGTGAAATCCACCGGGGCTACGCCGGACGCTATCTCCCTGGCCTGGCTCAACCTGACAAAGTATAGCCGGTGAAGTGCGGGTGTCAACCTGGCAGACCCGCCCGCCATATTTGAGACGGCGGGGAAGGTACCAAGGCTGGCCGGTCCGCCCCGGAGGTTGTGAAGAAATCTGAATCTTGACCCGTGCCGGGCCGAGATTCAGATACAAAGGCTGGGTCGACAGCCCCTACGCGGCGCCGCCCGCAACGCGGTCCACCGCCGCCAGCACCTTCTCGAGGGTCAGCGGCAGGTCGTGAACGCGCGTCCCGATGGCGTTGGCCACGGCGTTGGCAAGGGCCGGCGCGGCCGGGGTTAGCGACGGCTCTCCGATTCCCTTGGCCCCGAACGGCCCCAGGCCGGTGCCCGATTCCAGGAGGATCGCCTTGGTCGTGGGAAGATCGCAGGCCGTGGGGATCAGGTACTCGGACAGCGATGGCGTCTGGATCACGCCTTCCTTGACCACCAGCTCCTCCAGCAGCGCGTAGGCGAGCCCTTGAGCGCTGCCTCCCTGTATCTGCCCTTCCACCGAAACCGGGTTGATCGCCCGGCCGATGTCGTGGCAGGCGACGCTCTTGAGTACGCTGACCTCGCCCGTCTCGGTATCCACGGCCACTTCGACCGCTTGCGCGCCAAAGGTGAAGTCCGGGTAGACCCGGCCCTGTCCGGTCTCCGGGTCGATAGGGTCGCTGAAGGGGGCTTCGAATTGAGCCAGGTCAGCCAGCGGCAGGCCCTCGGCGGCGCACATCGCGGCCAATTCCGACAACGGCAGCGATTCTTGCGGCCGATCCTTGACGAACACCCGGCCATCGGCCATATCCAGGCGCTCGGACTTCTCCTCGAAGTGCCTGGAGGCGCGTTCGAGCAGAACGTCGCGCACCGCGGTGGCAGCCTGTAGGACGGCGTTGCCCGACATGTAGGTCTGCCGGGTGGCGGTGGTCGTGCCCGCCAGGGGCGTCAGCGCTGAGTCCATGCTGTGGATGACCACCTCCGCCAGCGGCACCCCGAGCACCTCGCCGACGACCTGGCACAGGGCAGACGCCTGCCCGGCCCCCAAGTCGGGCGCGCTGGACCGGACCAACACCGTGCCATCCAGTTCCACGCCGACCCAAGCGCGGCTGGTATCGTGCAGCCAGGTGATGCGGCCGTAGCTCTGCACGTAAGAGGCGAAGCCCCGCCCCACTTTCACCGGGCCCCGGTCCGGCGTCTTCTCGCCCAGCGCCGCAAGCGCCCGTGTGGCCGTTTCCTCCAACCAGGCGGCGCTCTCGATCTCCTGCCCGGTGCCGTTCCGGTCTCCGGTCTTGAGGTAGTTCACGCACCGCAGCTCCAGCGGGTCCATCTTCAGCGCCCTCGCGATCTCGTCCATCTGCTGCTCGTAAGCCACGCAGGCCTGGGCGGCGCCAAAGCCGCGGAAAGCGCTGGTGAAGGGATTGTTGGTGGCGACGGCCACGCCGTCCACGTGGAGGTTGTCCACCCGGTAAGGTCCGCAGGCCGCGGCCACCGCGTAGAGCAACACGTAGGGGCTCAGGTAGGGGTAGGCGCCGGAGTCCGAGGTCAACTCGATCTGGGCAGCCGTGATGCGTCCATCGCGTTTGACACCGGTTCGATGGGTGATCGTGAACGGATGGCGCTTGGAGTGGGCCATGAAAGACTCCTCCCGGGTATACGCCAGGCGCACCGGGCGGCGGGTACTCTTGGCCAGCAGCGCCAGGAATATCTCGACCGTAATGTCTTCCTTCCCTCCAAATCCGCCACCCAACATCGCCCCCTGCACGCGTATTTTGTTCTGGGGGACCCCCACAGCCATGGCGATGCTGCGGAAGTGCTCGATAACCTGGGTCGAGGTCCGGATGTTGATCACCCCCTGCTCATCCACCCAGGCCACGCCGGCCTCGGGCTCCAGGTAAGCGTGCTCGATAAAGGGCATGCGGAAGGTGTTTTCCACGATGAGGTCCGCCGCCGCCATGCCGGCCTCCGGGTCGCCCTTGCGTATCCTCTGCCGGGCCACGATGTTGTCCGGCTCGTGGACGATGGGCGCGCCCGGCCCCATCGCCGCGGCGGGGCTGAACACCCCCGGCAGCGGCTCATACTCGATGCCAACCAACTCCAGCGCACGTTGCGCGATCTCCTCCGATTCCGCGGCCACCAGCGCGATGGGCTCGCCCACGAAGCGGACCACGCCGGAGGCCAACACCGGCACGTCGGAGCCGGAGCGCCGCCGTTGCCCGGTCTGGCCCGGCATGTCGCTGACCAGCTTACCGCCCGGCAGGTCCTCCGCCGTTAGGACGCAGGCCACGCCCGGCAGCGCCCGCGCCTTGCTTGCGTCCACGCGCCCGATGCGCGCCGAAGCGTGGGTGCTCCGGAGAACCTTGCCGTGGAGCATGTTCGGCATCGCGTAGTCCCCCGCGTACACGGTGGCGCCCGCTGCTTTGCCGAGGGCATCCACCCGGCGAAGCGGCTTGCCCACCTGACGCAGCTTGGGCAAGTCCACGGGAGGCAGCGGCTTGGCCTGGTATATCATGCGCCGATTCCCTCCGCGGCGGCGGCCAGCACCGCCTCGAGGATCGGCCCATATCCGGTGCAGCGGCACAGGTTGCCCGAGAGGGACTCCCGGACCTCTTCCTCATCAGGGTGCGGGGTCCGGTCCAGCAGCGCCTTCGCCGCGATGATCATGCCCGGCGGGCAGTAACCGCACTGGGCGGCCGCCGCATCGGCGAAAGCCTCTTGGAGGGTGTGGGGGTTGTCCGGCGTCCCCAGGCCGGCGTTGGTGACGATCCGCGACTGGCCAGCCTGCCAGGCCAGCGCCAGGCAGCTATTGACGGCCCTGCCGTCCAACAGCACGGCGCATGCTCCGCAGTCCCCTTTCTCGCAGCCGTTCTTGACATCGGTGTAGCCCAGATCGCGCAGGGCACGGAGCAGGGTCACGTTGGGGGCCAGCGCCACCCGGTGCTCGCGCCCGTTGATGTTGAACGTCACAACCATTGATTGCATCGCTTCTCCCCAGTCTAATTGCGCGCACCGGCGGCGGCCGCGGTCAGCAGACGCCGCACCAGCACGCCTATCATCCGCCGTCGATAGGCTGCCGAGCCCCGGATGTCGTCGATGGGGCTGGCCGGCTCGGACGCCAGGCGGGCAGCCTCGGCTATGGTTGCGGGATCAAACGGCCGGCCGCGCAACAGGTCTTCGGCGGCGTGGGCTCGAATGGGACGAGGAGCTACCGCGCCCATTGCGATGCGCGCCTGGCGGAAGCGGCCGTCGCCATCGCCCTCCAGCATCACGGCGACGCTTACCACCGAGATGGCATCCGCCTTTCGTAGCCCCAGTTTGCAGAAAGCCCCCGCGCTGTGTGGCGGCGGCACGGGGCAGCGCACCGCAACCAGAAGCTCCTGAGGTTGAAGGAGTGTCTCCCTCACCCCAACCATGAACTCCTCCAGCGGCACCCGGCGTTGTCCTTCCGCGCTGGCCAGCTCGACCTCTGCGTCCAGGGCCAGAAAGGGGGGAGCCAGGTCCGCCGCCGGTGAGGCGTCCGCTAAGTTACCCCCCACCGTGGCCCGGTTCCGCACCAGGGGGCTTCCGAAAACCGAGGCGGCTTCTTTCAGAATCGAGGCATGCTGGGCCACCAGGGGCTCATCCAACAGATCGGCAATGGTGACGCCGCCACCGATGACCAGGTGTCCGTCCTCACGCCGGATGCCGCCCAGCTCTTTTATCCCGGCGATGTTCATCAGCGTGCCGGGCCGGCGGCGTCCGCTCCGCATATCCACGATCAGATTCGTGCCACCCGACACCGGCGTGACCTCGCGCGCGCTTTCGGCCAGCAAGTCGAGCGCTTCAGGCAACGTTTCCGGCATCAATAGGTCAAACCCTGGCAGCATTAGTGCCTCCGTCGTAGCGGGCAAAATCCCCTATTATCCCCCTTTAACAAAGGGGGAGCGAGAGGAAGTTGTTCCTCGTATGGGTTAGCGGTCTATTCATGGCTCAGGCCGCAGCGCGGGCATCACTGGCCGCCCTCCGAGGCCGCGCAGCTCATCACGGCGCGCAGGATGCCGGCGTACCCGGTGCAGCGGCAGAAGCTACCCTTCAAGTAGTCCCGCACCTGCTCCTCCGTTGGATGCGGATTCTCACCAAGCAGGCTCTTGGCCGTCATCAACATGCCCGGAGTGCAAAAACCACATTGGAAGGCCCCGTGCTCGATGAACGCTCGCTGGAGAGGGTCCAGCTCGCCGTCCGGCTTCTGAAGCCCCTCCACGGTCACGATTTCGCCGCCATCGGCCGCCACGGCCGGCACCAGGCACGAAAGCACCGGCTCCCCGTCCAGGTGGACCGTGCAGGCGCCGCACTCCCCGATGCCGCACCCGTACTTGCAGCCGGTCAACGCCAGGTCTTCCCGAAGCACGTTCAGCAGCAGGTCGTTCGGCATCACCCAGGCCCGGCGCCGCTCGCCGTTCAAGGTCAGGTCGATGCCGTGCCGTTGAGCCGCCGCCCGGACACCGGCCGCCTGCCGCGATTCGATACCTCCCGGTGAACTTGAGGCCGCCCCGTTGGGTTCAAGAGGCGAGTCGGGCGGCTCTTTCGAGGCCTGCTCCCAGGCCCGGTGCAGGCCGTCGTGGGTCAGCACCCGGACCATTTCCCGGCGGTACCACGCGGCCGAGCGCACGTCATCGATGGGCGAGACCTCTTCCATTGCGGCCCCGGCTATCTCGGCCACCAGTTCCGTGCCGAAGGCCCGTCCCGTGAGAAACGCCTCCGCCCCACGCGCGCGGACTGGTGTTGGCGCCACCGACCCAAAAGCCAGCCGGCAGTCGACGACACGGTCCCCCTCCCGCACGACTGTGAACGCCCCGTTTACCTTGGCGATGTCGGCGGCCACCCGGGAGACCTTCAGGAACGCACTTCCGGTTCCCTGCCGAGGCTGCCGGAGAGCAACCGCGACCAGCAGTTCGCCCATTCGTAGCGCCGTCCGGCCGGGTCCCAGGAAGAACTCGTCGAGCGGGAGCCACCGCTCACCCCCCGGACCAAAAATAACCGCCTCCGCGCCGAAGGCGATCAGCGGCGGAGCGCAATCGGACGCCGGTGAGGCGTTGCACAGGTTCCCGCCAATGGTGCCCATCACCTGGACCGGCGTTGAGCTGAACGCGGCGCACGCCTCCGCCAGCGCCGGGTACCAGGCCCGGACTCGGGGGTCGTTGCGCAACTCTCGAATGGGGGTGCGCGCGCCGATGCGTACACCGCCGTTCTCCGACACTATTCCACCAAGACCGGGAATCTTCTGGATGCTGAGCAAGTATCTGGGAGCCAGCCGTTCCAGCTTCATCCGGACGATCAGGTCGGTGCCGCCGGCCAGCACCCGGACTCCATCCCCGTGCCGGGTCAGCAGGGCCACCGCCTCCTCCAACGACGCGGGTTCCAGGTAATCGAAGTCGGGCACCAGGATATGCGAGTTCGTCATGCCGGCCGCTCGAGCGAAATCCTCGTTCACGCGGAACGCTCCTTCTGACCAGCCAGGGCCGCCAGGACTTTCTCCGGCGTAACCGGCAGCCCGTAGAAGCGGATGCCGGTGGCGTTGTGGATGGCGTTGGCATAGGCCGCCGCCACCGGGTTGGTCGCTGCCTCTCCGATGCCTTTGGCGCCAAAGGGGCCGCTGGGCTCGTAGGTCGGCGCGAAATAGACGGCAAGGTTATCCGGATACGCACTCTCGCTGAAGCCCGGCGTCTTGGTGTCGGTCATATAGCCGGCCGACGCCAGTTGCCCGCTGGAGTCCCATTCGTTGTCCTCGTACAGAGCAAAGCCCGCGCCTTGCAACAGTCCTCCCTCGAGCTGCCCGGCGGCCAGGTCGGGGCTGATCACCGTCCCGCAGTCGCAGCCCGTCGCGGCACGCGTAGTGCGCACCGCACCGGTCCAGGTGTCGACCTCCACCTCCACGAACACGGCGACGTAGGCCGGCGGGCAGTTGACCGCCCGGTAGCTGGTCACGGTGGCGATGGTCCTCCGGCTCTCGGCCCAGCACCGGGTGGCGATCTCGCCGATGGTCATACTCCGGTCTGGAACCGATGGAGCGGCGGCGACCCCCTGGCCTGATGCCTCGCCGGGCTCGAGGGCCAGCGCGGCCGGCATCACGTCCAGATAGCCGGCAGCCGCCTCTAACAGCTCCTTCCGCACCAGCCGTGCCGCCTCCAACGCGGCGCCGCCGCCGGCATAGACCCCCCGTGAAGCGTGGGTGTTGACGTCGTAGACCGTCGACCGGGTCCCGGCGGGGGCGACGTTGACCTTATCCAGCGGCACGCACAGCTCCTCGGCCACCAGCTTGGCCACTGCATCCAGCGTGCCGCCGCCGTGGTCCATCAGCGCCGTCACCACGTCCACCGAGCCGTCGGTGTTGACCTTGACCATTGCTCCGGAGAAGTCGATCACGTCCCCCGGCCGCGGCGCGCCGGCGCTGGAGGTGTGGAAGCCACGGGCCAGGCCTACGCCCCGGCGGTACCGTCCCGTTTGCGATCCGGGCGCAGGACGTTGGTCCCAGCCGATCATCTCGGCGCCGCGGCGGAGCAGCTCTGGCACCCCGTCGCTCCGCACGATCGAGCGTACCAGCGGCCCCTGCCCCCAGAACGTATCCCCAAGGCTGATGTAGTTCTTGAGCCGGAGTTCGATTGGGTCCATTCTCAGCCTCTCCGCCAGCTCGTCCACCAGCGACTCCACCGCGAAGGTGACCTGAGGGTTGCCAAACCCCCGCATGGCGCAGGAGGGCGCCTTGTTCGTGTAGACGGCCGTTCCCCGGTAGCGCAGGTTGGGCAATCTGTACAAGGAGACCAGCCATCCGGGACACACGCCAAGAAAAGAGTAAGCCTGAATGTTGTGGGCCCCTATGTCGGTGGTCAGCTCCATTTCCGCGCCGGTCAGCGTGCCGTCCCGCCCGGCCGCCAACCGGAGCCGAATCTCCGTGGGATACTTGGAGTGATCGTGCATATCCTCTTCCCGCGTGAGTTCCAGCTTCACCGGACGGCGGGCTTTCAGCGCCAGGGCGGCGCAGATGGGGATGGGCGGGTTCATCTGGATGCTGGACCCGAAAGTGCCACCCACGGGCACGCGCCTCACATCGATCTTGCTGAAGGGAATGCCGAATATCTCGCCCAGCAAAATCCGAACGTTGTGGATGGACTGGGTTGCCGCCCAGACGGTGAGGCCGCCGTCGCTCTCCGGGCGGCAGACCGCAGACTTGGGCTCCAGTTGCATGTGATAAATCTTGGGGGTTGTGAACGTTCCCTGAACGACCAGGTCCGCTTCGGCAAAGGCCCGGTCCACGTTCCCTTCTTCGATGTTCCGGGTGCAGGCGATGTTCCTCTCGATCTTCACCAGCTCGCTGCCCCAGAGCACCGAATCGTAGATGGGCTCCGCGCCGGGCTTCATGGCCTCGGCGGGGCCGGTGATCACCGGCAAGACCTCGTACTCAACCTTGATGGCCCGTACGGCCTTCTCGGCCAGGGCCTCGGTTTCCGCGGCCACGGCGGCGACCGCCTCTCCCATACGCCGCACCTTGTCGGCGAGAACGTAGTGGTCCTTGTGCAGCGCCGCAGGGACGGTGATGATACGCTCGTTGTAGCGGACCTGAGGGATCTCCGCGAAGGTCAGGCAGACCGCGCCCATCGCCTCGGCCTCACTCACATCGATGCTCTTGACGCGGGCGTGGGCGTAGGGGCTGGAGAGAATGCGCCCATGCAGCATTCGCGGCAGGCGGATGTCGACCGAGTAGCGTTCCTGCCCCGTCACGATGGCGATGCCGTCTTTCCGGGGGGTTACCTTCCCCACTACGTGGAACCGAGGCTGTTTCATTCGCTTTCCCTTTTGGGTAATGGCACCAGTATAGCTTGCTTCGCAATCCCCGGTGTTCGACCGCGCGCCCGGCCAAGTTTGACAGTATCTACATTACGATTGCCCTGCCGGCGTTGCTAAGAGTCCAAGCAAGCTCCCAGCGCCGGCTCACATGGATTCTATCAGGGCGATAGGCTACCCGGCTCCCCCGGCCGCCAAGCGTTGCGTCATCTCCGGTTGCCGGGAACCGTGATTGACTTGTTAAAGCCGCCATACTA
>PVBE011237728.1_pt1 | contig 16492 bp, 10 predicted proteins | sample 1631181 | NCBI WGS metagenome assembly PVBE01 (sample SAMN08397723, study PRJNA350692) | Marine metagenome, whole genome shotgun sequencing project. | isolation source: water | place: Pacific Ocean | collected 2012-04
CAAGAACAGTCTGTGAAAGGACCGCCTTCATCGCCACGCCTTCCCAATCCTTGCCCCACTCTCGCAGGAACTTGAGCTGACGATCCCCAAGCAATTTCGCACCAGGCACATCCACGGATTTGCGATCGTACTTCGGATCGTTGATGTGGTCGGGCCGCGGCCCCATCTTCGGTATGACGTCGGCCGGGCCCGTCTTGAACTTGCGGTCTTCGATGACGGCGAAGTCGATGCCGCCGACTTTGAGTGATGTATAGTAGACGCCAATGCCACGTTTGATGGGTGTCGGGTCATAAGGATCCGGCAGGTTACTCGTCTGAGCGAACTCGACCTCCCTGACGTACTGCGGCGGCATCTTGTAGCCGCCGTCGGAAGCTCCGCCAAGCTTGGCTTCGACCCCTTCTTCGCCCCAGAGGTTTCCCTGACCCACGTCGTGATCATCGGGAATGGCCACGGTTGGCCGATCCTTGATGACATCTCCGAACTGGCGCCCAAACAGCAACCAGGCGCCCAGGTGGTCCCTGTGGTCGTACGACTGATCTCCCGAGAAGAACAGCAGGTCGGGATCATGCGCCTTCAGATTGGCTATCATGTCCGGCTTCAGGCTCCGGTCCTTGTTGGAGTTGCCCGTGAACGCGGCCACAACGATCTCGTCCTTCTCGATGGGATCCTTGCGTACCGTCCCCGTGTAGGTGGCGATCCCGTCGAGCGCGACGACTCGGTACTTCCAGTCGCGACTATGGTCCCAGTTCTCGACCCGGAACAGAACGTTCCAGGTCTTCGTGTCCGGCGTCGGCGAGCCGTAGAGTTCCTCCCGTACCTCACCGGTCGCAATCGGTGCCCACTTCCCGTCCTTCTCGATCTCGAGGGCAACATCGCGACTGTCGCCGTCCGCGAGCGGATAGAGCTGCACCGTCATCTTGAACGTCCCGCCATGCACCGTGTACATGGCGAAACAGATCTGGTTCTTCTTCTCGACCTTCGGCGTCGGAACAGGCGGCCTGACTCTTTCAGCCCACACCGCCCCCGCCGGGCCACAAACAACGATCACGACCATCAACAGCTTCATCACCGTCATACCTCTCCCCATATTTTTCACTCCTTCGGCGCCAGACGCATCGAGATGCCGCCCCCGACCGGTAACACGGCGCTCAGGGTGTCGGCACGGCGTGCAACGCCTTTCGTCACTCTCATTTCACGCTTTCCCTCAGACACGGCGCGCACATCGATCACGATGTCGCCCGATGGTGAGCGCAACGTCTCGGCCCCAGTGGCGACAGCCAGGAACGCCCCCGTCAATGCCGCTGCCACCGCGGCGAATGCCATTCTCACAGGGTTCCGCATGTCAGTCAACTTTCAGCTCGGTCTGGGTCTTGTTATCGACGGGATACTGCGCCCTGGCGGCGTCAAGCTCGCGCTGCATGGCGCGGACCATGCGCTTCAAGATCGCCGGTTGACTCGATGCCACATTCTCGTTCTCGTGGGGATCGTCCACCAGGTTGAAGAGTTCATAGCGTCTGTCTTTAGCGCGCCGCAAGTGGCAGATCAGCTTCCACGCCGCTTCACGATAGACCGTGAAGTAACTGCTGCGATGACCGTGCGGGAAATGCATCAGGAATTTCTGGGGGGTCACGCTGCGCTTCGCCGAGAAGCTTCCCCACAAACTCGTGCCGTCAACGACGTGGCCGGCCGGCGCTTCCACGCCGGCCACGGCCAGCACGGTCGGCAGGACATCGCAAATGGACGCGAACCGATCGTGGATGATGCCTGGCTTGATCGGGAAGGACTTCTGGATGTCGGATGCCGGCGACGGTTTAGCCCAGGCGGCGATGAACGGCACGCGCATGCCGCCTTCGTAGTGCGTTCCCTTCTTGCCGCGCAACGGTGCTGACGACGAGTAGCCATGCACCGGTCCCAGGGGGGCGTCGGATCCGTTGTCCCCAAGAAACAGGATAAGTGTGTTCTCGGCAACGCCGAGCTTGTCAATCGTGGCCATGATGTCTTTCAGGGATTTGTCCATGCCCTCGATCATGGTGGCAAAAGAGAGGGCCGAGCCCTTCTTTCCGGAGGAGCGGTAGTTCGCCGCGAAGCGCGGATCGGACTGGAAGGGGCTGTGCACGGCATAATGGCTCATGTAAGCGAAGAAGGGCTTCTGATCCTTGACCGCCCGGGTGATCGCCTTGTTGATCTCAAGCGTCAGCGCTTCGGTCAGGAAGATGTCCTTCCCGTGGTACGCTTCCAACCCCGGCACCGCCCGCTTGGCCCGAGGGGTGCCGTGCCCGAAGTTGTCCTTGCCGCGGTAGCTGCCCGGCGACCCGTAGGAGCAACCGGCGATATTGACATCGAATCCGATGACCCGCGGGTTCGCGCCTTCATGGTTCTTCGCACCGAAGTGCGCCTTGCCGCTGTGAATCGTCCGGTAACCCGCCGCACGGAGCAGTCGCGGCAGGGCAACACTCTCGCGAGTCATCCCCTTCCAGTTCCATTCCTTCGGCCCGGCATTCTTCTTCTCGGGGCTGATGAACTGTGTGGTCTTATGGCGAGCCGAGGACTGGCCGGTCATCAGCGTGACTCGTGTTGGTGAACAGACACTGTTGGCGTACAACTGGCTGAACCGAAGGCCCCGCGCAGCCAGTCGTTCCATGGCGGGCGTGCAATAGAACTCGTTGAGAGGATGTCTCTCGGGCGTGCCCTTCTCATCCACCAGGAACGGCACGGAGGTATCCATCACCCCCATGTCATCCACGAGGAAGAGGAGAATGTTCGGACGCGGCGCTTTCGCGAGGCCCACCGACACCGACGCGAGCGAGAGCGCGCCCAGGATTCCGAGGATCTTGTTTCGTTTCATATGTTCTCCACCATAGTAATGGCCCGACTGCGAATTGGACCTACGATCTCGGTTCACTTCAGGCAGCGAAGACTACCATCCCCCCCCGAGATGAACAAACACGCCTCCGCCACCGCCATGCCATCCCAGACGGGGGCGCAATCGAGGGGCGTGATCCCTTCGATGCTACCGTCCGCGGCTGATACGACCAACAGCTCGGCGGACCGCCCCCAAGTCCCCGCCTGCGCTGCAATCCGGGCACGACCCTCAGGGGTTTCCAGAGCCTGGACCGCGGCCGTCTCGTCATACAGTCTCTTCGGCCCGGCCAGAAATAGTCTGTCCCCCGCCTTGACCATGCTGCGCGCCAATATGGGTAGATCCACCGCCCAGTCGATTGCCTTGAGTGCACCGCTCTTGGCGCCTTTCGTCTTCTCTTTCGGCCCGGTGGGTTCTATGAGTGGGGGACGCCCGGCCCTGTAGAGCTTGTACTCAAAGGCCGACCCCCACGCGTACCGGGTGCGTCCGAACCCATACACGTGGGACTCGTCAAACACCATCGTCCGACCCGAATAGTACTTATTCCCGGTGCTGGTGAACCCGGCGCTGCCGGCGGAGAAGTTCCTGCCGTATGTCCAGAACGCGCGATGGAACCAGGTGTTGTTGAGGAAACCATTGGAGGCAAAGAGGTGCATCGCCCTGCTCTTGCTGTCAGGCAGGCATTCAAGACCGTACGTCATGGAGCGCATGAAGACGTTCGTGCCTGACGCCGACAGGATGTCCGGCTTGGCGGGCCGGCCACCGAGACCGCGGGTCTTTTCGCCGGATAAATGGTGATTCTGCTCATGGACGACCTCACCGGTCAACGGATCGAGGGCAACCATGACGAGACCGCCGTCGACAAACATCGACCGGCCGGCGACCGCGTAGATGAGGGCATTGTGATGCAGGACGGCGCCGTGAACGGGCCAGATGGACTCGATCCGCCCGTCGTTCACGATACGTTCGTCCCGCGGCGCTGGCCGGCGGCGCCATTGGCGGTCACCGTTGTTGGCATTCAGAGAGGTAACGGTGCCGTCCGCCGAACCGAAGTAGAGCCGCCGCCCCACAACCGTCGGCGGCGAATCAACGCGCCCCCCCGCCGAATGGGTCCAGACGACGTGGCCTGCCGCGGCATCCACGGCCATGACCGCATGTTGCTCCACCGATGCCACAAAGACCTGCCCTCCGGCAACAACCGGCGCGGAAAGCGTCCCGCCGATGTCACGCGTCCAAGCCACGTCAAGCGAGGCCGGCAACGACATATCGGTCGAGCCGCTTCGGGCGGCACTGCCCCTGTAGGTCGGCCACTCGCCGGACGATTGCGCGTGCGCCACCGGATCGTCTGACACGTTCGTCCCCTGTTCCAAAGAGTCCTCCGGCATCCGCCGCGCGGCCGCGAGTTCCTCATCCGGACCTGCCATGGCCGCGAATCCATCCAACTTCGACTCGGGAAAGCAGTTGCACGGATCGGGGGTGGCATAAATCATGCCGTTGGCGGGCATAATCCCATATCCGCAGGAACCCCGGATCCAGTTGTCCTGGGTCATGGCCCCGCTGCCGAAATCGACCATATTGACCCCGACCTTCGAGGCAATGAGGTAGTTCTCCGTTGCCCGCCCCGCATGGCAGCGATGGTGAAATCCTTGCCGAAAGTCGATGTCGAGTTCTCGCATCACCTTGCCCGTCCGTGGGTCGAGTCCCTTGAGAACGGACTTAGTCCTGCCGGTCGAATCGGGCGCCCAGACGAGGCCCTGCGCCACGAACAGGTCTTCGGGGCTGCGGTACCCGGATGCAAGGTGTTCGCCCGTCCAGAGCTTCCTCCCGTCTGCTGCTGAAAAGGCTGTCATCGTATCCCGAGCTCCACTGGGCGTACCGGTAGGCCTGCTGGTCATCTTTTCGGCGCCGGCAAACAGCACAATGTCTTCATATAGGACCAGGGACGCTCCGTACCACGAGTAGAACTTGTCCCATACGGGTACGTCCTCAGACGTCCAGAGTCGCTTGCCGGTACCGGCGTCCAGCGCCACGATGGCTTTTCCATCGTGAAAACAGACACGCTCGCCGTCCGATGCCAGGCTCAGGGGCGCAAAGGTCCCGTCATGGTGCCACCGCACAGAGCCCTGCCGGCGATCATAGGCAAGCAGGCGTCGATCGGCGTGCAACCAGAGCGGGGACATCGAACCGGCCATCAGCCGCCTAACCGTCGGAAACTTGCTCACCCGCGGATCGAGTTTCTTGCCGCGAACGTCGTCGACAAGATCATCCAAAGGCCCGCGACCCGTGAGTCGGAGCGCGAGAACAGTCTCATCAGTGACCAGGATCTCCTCGCACCGGTCTGACCCTTGCAACACCCGCATCTCCCGGCCGTCCGCCGCCCGCAAGTGGGACACCGGCGCGGTGATGCCCAGCGTCACAAAGATATCGTCATCCACCGCCACCAAGCGCCGGGGTAGAGTGGCCGGCATACTCTTGAGCGGCCACAGGTGCGGGTGCCACTCGTCGATGCCCCTCTTCCAGAGGACGAGCCCATTGAATGCATCACGCGCGATCAGGTTCCACTCCGGGGGAAAGAGAATCGACGCGCTGGGGGCCTCATCAAAGATGGTGAAGAGTCTGCCGCGACTCGTCACCATCGCACTCAAGCTTGGCAGGTGATCATGGTGACGCGACATCAGCGGGCCGGCCAACCATTTGACGCGGCGCGGTGCCGCCACGCGGCGGTCCTGTCCCACGGCATTGTTGCCGGGCGTGTGCAGATAGTGGGTCCACTCGTCCGTGTCTTCCGGCACCGGCTTCGTCCAGACCGTTTCGCCCCGCCGATCAACCACCCGACCGTAGGGCGCCAGCACGCGCCGCGTGTCGTCCGTCATTCGCTCTCCATCGGTGACAACAACATTCACCGTGTCGGAGACAAAGGGGATCCTGACACCATCCCACAGACTCACCGTCACTCGCCCCGCGAAACCGGCCTCGAGCAGCCTGCGATTCAACGCGGCAACGGCCGCCGACTCGCGCACCAACCCGTGGACAAGGGATCGCTCTTCACCGGCGAACGTGGTAAGGGCCTCATCGCGGCCCGCGTCCAATACGACAACGAGCCCGCCATGCGTTGAGACCGACGGCACGACCGTAGGACCTGCGACCGCCGTCCAGGCGATCACAACCGATGCAAACAGTGCCGCTTTTCCATTCAACATGATGGGGCTCTCAAGAAGTAAGGCGCTGGCCCTGAGGCACGCGTCTGATCGACCTCTCGACCGTAATGTACACGTTCACATTGCGGCATTGTAATTCACCCGGGTCTTGCGTACTGAGGCCTGTCTGAGTTTGCTGGCTGTGCGAATGTTCATTGTCGTTGCTTTGCTGGTGTATTTTCCTCTCCACCGCTTCCTCTCTTTTTCTCTTTCCTTTTGTTCTTCTTCCCTGTCTTGGGCAGCGGCGGTTCCCAGGACGTGTTCTTCATGGTCTTCCATTTGCCCAGGGGCTCGTAGTTCTCGGGATAATCCTTGCCCGCATAGCTCTGTTTGCATGAGGCAATGAAGGCCAGTGACTGCTTCCGCATTTGCGCCGCCTTTTCGGGCATTTGACCAATCAGGTTCTTCTGTTCGCCGCGGTCGTCCACGAAGTTGTAGAGCAGATCGTTCTCCCGCGGGCCGCCGTCCTCGTCGAAGTTGGTGTAGTAACGAAAGCCACCGTCGAGCAACCCCAGCCCGGGTGCATTATCGTTGGCGAAACGGAATGGGATCGGGCGCAGGCGCGTGTCCGTCTTCCCGAGAATGATATCGAGCACGTTGTCGCCGTCGACCGGACGGTCGTCGGGCATCTTCGCGCCCGCCGCCGCAAATGCGGTCGGTAGATAGTCCATGGTCGACATCGGCGTCTTGATCGTGATACCCGGCTTCACCTTCGCGGGCCAGCAGACAAAGGCAGGCACGCAGGTTCCGCCGTTAAACAGGTGCGCCTTTTTGCCGCGCATGCCGCCGGTTTTTCCGTGGCCGCCGTCGCTGACGTGGCTGGCTGGTCCATTGTCGGCGCAGAACCAGAACATTGTGTTTTTCCATTCGTCTAGCTCGCGCAGCTTGGCCTCCAGTCGGCCGACCTGCTCGTCGAGCGCGGTCAGCGCGCCATAGTATTCAATCTGCTTGCCGGTCAGCCCTTTGCCCTCGTACATCTTCTTGTACTTGGGACCCGCCCGCAGCGGCGAGTGCGGCGTGTGCGTCCAGATGACCGACAGGAACGGCTTGTCTCCCCGAGACGCCTTCTCCACGAACGGGATTACGCGGTCCATGATGACCTTCGTGTCGTCGCCCACCAGCTTCTCCGTAACGCGCTTGCCGTCCTCCCAGTACGGGTTGTCGGTCGTGGCGCCGTTCAGGCCATCCTCACCGTAGGGATTCCACGTGCAGACGGCGTGGTGCGTCACAAAGTGCGTGTCGTAGCCAAACCAGTGAGGCAGGGCGAGACGCTCGGCATTACCACCGCCGCCTTTCCCCGTGTAATCCGGATGCGGGGAGCCTACGTGCCACTTGCCGAAATGCCCGGTCGTGTAGCCCGCATCCTTCAGCCCCTGCGCGATGGAGTACTCCTGCCGCGGCAACCGGCCGTCGTTCGCGCCCCAGATCCCGTACCGGTAGTAGTGCCGCCCGGTCAGTACCGAGCCGCGTGTTGGTGAACAGACGGGCGCCGCCGCGAAGAAATAGTGAAACCGCGCTCCTTGTTCACAGACCCGGTCCAGGTGCGGCGTGATAATGTCCTCGTTGCCGTTGAAGCCCACGTCGCCCCACCCGTGATCGTCCGTCATCATCAGGATGATGTTGGGCCTACCCTGCCTGCCATCCGTAGCTTCAGCGGAGGAGGGAGCTTGTCGAATGGGCTTCTCTGCTGCGGAGGTAGTTGGACCCGCCGTGGCGAGAGCCAGCGCAATCGTTATTATCCATCTCATGCTACAACTCCGTCATCGGATCAACTCACCGCTTGCTAATGAGCTTAAGATACTCGGCAGAATATCGGCGGCCGTGTTCTTCCTGGGTGGGAGTATCGAAATGAACAGCGTCGACATACCCAGCAAAGGAACGGCCATCGACGCAAGCGGTGTGTGGGCGCAATTCAGGCAAGCTCAGGAGTACGGCATTGAGCTTGGCGCGCAACTCAGGATTCTTCTTTTCACCGATTGTACAGGCGATGAAGGGAAGCTCCGGCACACCGAAGTCTGCACGGAGGTCGTCGATGAGCTGGGAGAGTCTTTCGGAGTAGGCCTGGATCTTTTCCGCCGTTGTACTGTCTGACTCGCCCTGGATCCAAAAGGCACCGGCAAGGCGCGTCCTCCCTTTGGGCCCCTGTTTCAACGCGAGCTTGGCCCGCCGAGTGGTTTCGTCATAGAGCGTACGGCCTTTTCGCCATTGCGTGATATTCGAGCCCCCCAGGGCGCAAGGGAGCAAGGCGATGCGTGTCTTTGGTTGCGCTGCGGCAAGCGCCTCGGCAAAGGCCAAGCCCGGCCCCACCCCAGCGTTGTCAGCTCCGCTGAAATCCACCGGGCTGCCGACAAGATGCAGGGGATGGCGTGCAAGAAACCAACCGTCCGTGCCCTTGTGCATCATGATGATCTGCGGATCGCGGAGCGGCTCCTCCGGCATAACCCCGCGTCCCTTCATGTTGGACTGCCCCATGAGCAGAAAGATATCCATGCGATCCATCCCGTCGGGCAGCTTGGTCACGTCGACAGCATCCAACGGAGGCTTGGTAAGGTCCGGTGGTGCCGGCTTCGGCTTCTTCTGCGCCACCGACCATGGCGAAAGGGCAACGAGGGTGATCAGCACGAGGACGACATTCTTCATTTAGACTGCTCCTTCTCCAGCTTTTCCACGACTTCAGGCGGAAAGGACTTTTTCCACGATCCCTGCTGCCACCAGCCGGGGCCGTCAGTCAGCACGTCGTTATCATAGACGATCAGGGCGGCTTTCATTCGCTCGAAACGCTCTGGGTGTGACTTGCACAGGTCGGTTGTCTCTTTGGGGTCGGTGACTAGGTTGTAGAGCGTCCATGTGCTACGTATCGAGTCGGTTAAGAGTTTCCAGTCGCCGTCGCGTATGGCGACGCGGTAGGTCCATTTGCGGTTACGCCAATAGAGCGGACGCTCACGCTTGAGCAGCTCATTGTGGAGCAAAGGCAGGATGGACGTGCCGTCAATCACGCGGTCGCTGGGAATCGGAATGCCGGCAATGTCCAATAGCGTGGGAAAGATGTCGTGTCCGATAATCGGCTCGGCTGAGACTGAACCGGCTGGAAGCCCGGCGGCCTTGAATCCCGCTGGCCATTTGATGATCCCGGGGACGCGAATGCCGCCTTCATGCGTATGCGCCTTGCGCCCTCGAAACCCGCCCGTGGAACCACGGAAATTGGTCTTGAGATTGTGCTCGTCCTCACCTGCGGGGCCGTTGTCACTGGTGTACCAGATCAGTGTGTTGTCGGTCAGTCCAGCCGTTTCAAGGGATCGCACGATGGCGCCAACCCCTTCGTCAATCTGTGTGATATTTCCGAGGTAGGCCTGGAGCTTGCGGTCAGCGTCGGGATAACGCTCCATGAAACGTGGATCGCTGGAAATTGGCCCATGCGGTTCGTGAAGCCAGACGGTCATGAAGAAAGGTCTGTCGTCGGCGCGATGCCTCTTGAGCCAATTGTCGACGTCTTGAGCGATGATCTGCGCTGAAAAGCCCTTGAGCGGCCCTACGGCTTTGCCGTTGCGGAAGAAGTTCTCGGGATCGCGATGCGAAGGGCGGGCGACGTTGCCGGTGGCAAACCAATAGTCGTAGCCATAGGCCTCCATGGTAGGTTGTGGCGGGGTTGCCTTTTCTCCGCCAAATATGTGGTGTGGCTGTTTCTTGCCGGCGTTTTCGTAGTGGCTCAGGTGCCATTTCCCAAAGTGCGCCGTCTGATAGCCATTCTTGCGCAAGAGTTGCGGCAACGTGATCTCCGAGGCGTGCAGATGCAACTCACGGCCGGTGTTAAGCCAGTGATAGACACCGTTGCGATACGGGGTACGTCCCGTGAGAATGGCAGCCCGCGAGGGCGAACAAACGCCAGCGGATGAATAGCAATCGGTGAGCTTGATCCCGTCGGCTGCCAGCTGGTCAATGTGCGGTGTCTTCAATTCTAGACGACCGTATGAATGCAAATCGCCCCAGCCCTGATCGTCGGTCAGGATCTGAATGAAGTTCGTGGGCTTGCCGGCATGGAGCTGACATGCGCCAAGCATGATAAGCAATGGCATGAGTTTTGACATGGATTGATCCTTTTCTCATTGAGTGTGAGCCCCGTTCACTCGGAGGCTCACGCAAGCAGTAGATTACGGTGTCAATTCCTTGATCTTGATATTCCTGAAATGCACGGTTGAGCCGTGTCCAAGGAAGCCGAGATGCCCTTTTCTGGGACGCCTGAACCGTGAAATGTCGGCATCTTCCAGAATTACTTCACCGTTCAGGGTGATCTTGACATGATTTTTGATCATCATGACTTCCTGTCTGTTCCACTCACCCACGGGTTTCAGGAAGCCGCGTTTAGCGGCGACCAGCTTGTAGAGGGATCCGTGGTACTGAGAGTCCTTAAGTTTACTGTAGCGTTTCGAAGTATTATCAAGTATTTGGCTTTCGAACCCTTTGCCATGCGGTTTGCCTTCTAACGGGCAGCGCAAAGCCAGTCCATTATTGGCTCCGGGTGTCAGTTTGAATTCGAAGCGCAGGATGAAATTATCGTATTCCTTCTCCGTGAATATCTTCCCGCCCTTGTCCTTTCCGGTCAGGCAGGTCAGCACCCCGTCCTTCGCTTCGTACCCGGTGACATTCCCCACCCAACCCGCCATGGTCTTCCCGTCGAACAGAGACACGAAACCGCGACTCTCTTGCGCGTCGTCCGCATGCGCGGTCACGCCAAGAACAACCGGGGTGAGCAGGAGGAGGATTCTGTAAATGAACGGCATGGCTATGCTCCTAATATCTTCCAGCCGTTTCGATACCTACGCTGGATGTGTTTGTTTGCGGCTTCGTTGTTGGTGACGCGTGCATTCCGGCCGTCCCACTCAAGTTCGTCCGGCGAATGCTGCATGGCGATATTCCCAAGCAGGATGAACTCGGTCAACGGCGCGGCATAGTCAATTGGTGACATCAGTTTACTTTGATCGCCGGTGATCACGGCTTCAACAAACGAGCCGTGATGCGGCAGGGCGTCGAATTTTGCCGGGCGAACCCCCTTGTACCGGTCGCCCGGCAAGAGCACAGGGGGCGAACCATGACGCATCAAGAGCACGCCTTCGCTTCCCTTGAGTAAACACCCGAATCGATAGCGGAGGTCTTCCGGGATGAGCTTGGTCAGCGCTTCCGGGGCCCGCCGCCGACCGCTCACCCAGTGAACCACCAGGTCGCCATCCGTAAACTCCGTCTCGGGAAACAAGTACTCGACATGCTCATTGGTCGTCCAGTTATGAGCATTGGGCACGCCGGTTTCGGATCGAACGCGCAACGGCGCGGTGAGCGCCAGTCCGCGATACAGCGGGTTGAGAATATGGCAACCCATATCGCCCAGCGTTCCCGTGCCCAGGTCCTGCCGCCGGCGCCAGGCCTTAGGATGATAGTACTTATCGAGATACGGACGTTGTTCGGCCACCCCGAGCCACCCATCCCAATCCAGTCCATCCGGAATGGGGTCCTGTCGATCGGGCAACGGTTTGGTATCGCCCCAGCTCTTGCCACAGAAGGCCCACGCCTCGCGGACCTTCCCGATCACCCCGCGTTGCACCAGCTCGGCCGCCATGCGGTCGTAAAAGCCCGATGCCCCCTGCGTACCCATTTGCACGACAACTCCGTTCCGCTTCGCGGCTTCCTGCATGGCCCGGCATTCGCCAGTGGTTTGTGCCAGCGGCTTCTGCACGTACACGTGCATCTTCAGGTTCATCGCACTCTCGGCAATAATCCCATGCATGTGATCGGGGGTGGAAATGCTGACAATATCGATGCGCTCGCCCATGGTCTGAAACATCTCGCGCCAGTCCGTGAAGGTCTTCACCTCGTCGAACTTAGCTTCTACCTTGGCGTGCGCTTTCGCATCGACATCGGCGCCGGCGACCATGCGGATCTTCTCATGGTTGGTCATGGATCCAATATCAAAACCACCCCGCCCCGCAACCCCCACCGCCGCATACTGAAGTCGCTGCATGGGGCTGCCCGCTGCCCAGGAAAGGCGGCTGACGAAAGGGGTCGCGATCGCGGCTACACCGGCTTTCAGGGCATCACGGCGGGTAAGGCCTGTCAAACGGTTCATCTCGATTCCTTTCGCAAGTCGTGTTTGCCTATCTCGGCCAACTTCGCATCCAGTTTCTCCCGCATCGTCGCCAACACCTGCGCGTACTCGGGGTGGTCAACGAGGTTGGTGTATTGCTTGGGGTCTTTCTGCATATCGTAGAGTTCCGCATCCTTTCCGTAGTGAAGGTACGCCCAACGCTCGTCGCGGAGGAGCATACCTTTGCCACTGGACAGAACCACGTCCCTCACTTCAACCGTAGGGTCATCCAGCATGGCTGCAATGTTCTTGCCCTGGTTATTCGCCGGGATCTTTAAGCCACACAGGCCGGATACCGTCAGATAGAGGTCGAGCAACTCCACGAAGGATCGGCAGACTGCGGGTTTCTTGCCCGGCACGCAGATGATCAGGGGAGCCTGGGCAGACTCTTTGTGCACGCTCACCTTGGACCACATGTCATGCTCGCCAAGGTGGTAACCGTGGTCGCTGGTAAAGATGACGATCGTCTCGTCGCGCTGACCGGTTTCCTCCAGGGCCTGGATGACGTTGCCCACCATGGCATCCACATAACTGACGGAGGCATAATAACCACGGATCACGCGTTTTTGCTGGCCGACATCCATTTTGTAGCTCGCGGTCGTGCGCCGGTTCGCGGCATTCATTGGAATATCATCCTGGTCGCCGGGAATTTTCGGCGGTAGCACGATGTCCTCCCAGGCGTAGGGTTCAAAGTACTTCGCGGGAGCCACAAAGGGCACATGCGGCCGCACGAACCCGACAGCAAGGAAGAACGGTTTGTCCATGTCCTTGTACTTGGCGATAAGCTCCGCGGCCTTTTTCGCCGTCTTCCCATCGGAATGCACGAGGTCGTCGCCTTCCGCTTCGACCACCACGAAGTGATTGCCGCCGCCCGCGCCTTTCTTCAATCCGCCGGGATTGTTCTCCAGGATTTCGCCGATGCCGGGCGCCTTCGATTCGGGCCCTTGACTGTTAAAGGCTTCATCCCAGGAGGCCGGGTCATCAGCACCGTCACAGCCCTTGGCAATATCAACGGGAACGCCCATGTGGAACACTTTGGAGATCCGGGCACTGTGATAGCCGTTCTTCCGGAAGTACTGTGCCCAACTGTCCTTGTCGGAGCCCACTTTCTCGCGCCCACTGGTATACCCGTTGGCTTTGCTCGCATAGGGATAGTATCCAAACATCAACGAGGCGCGCGAGGGTCCACAGAACGTCGCCTGGCAGTACGCGCGGGTAAACCGGGTTCCTTCTTCGGCGAGCTTATCGATGTTGGGCGTCTGGCAAACGGTATTACCGTAACAACCCAACGCTGTTGATGTGAGGTCGTCGGAGATAATGAACAGCACGTTGTAGGGCTTGAGCTCCTCCCCGCCCGCCGAGGTCCCCACCAGGGTCATCACCATCACCAAGAGGATCGCAAACAAATACGACTTCATTTCTTTAGTATCTCCACGTAGTAGGCAGATGTTGCCTCGCCGTTTGCATCGACCAGCGCCGCGTCCATGGACGTCGGGCCGGCAGGCAGAGTCACATCAAACGTAACGGCGGCGGCCTTCATGTCAACAGGCTTGGTCTTGCTGATGCCACCGATCGTCAGCCGAGCCTCGCGATATTGCACAGCCACAGCCTTTTGCGGTACGTCGCCGAACGTCAACCCGGCCTCTTCTGGCCAGCGGCGCAGGCTGATGCGGTAGGTGCCGTCGCTGGCAACATCCAGGTGCCACTGACCGTGGTAGCGGTTGCCCTTACGTACGGCGCTCTGGTTCCAGACCGTCTTACCGCGCCCATCGCCGCTGAAAGGCTGCACGTCCATGCTATTCAGGCGACTGGGGTTCTCGTGCGGACTGCCAATGATGATGCGGTTGGTCTCGGCCGCGATGGGTGCAAGCTGTTGGTGCCAACTGCGGTAGGCGGATCGCAAGCGTTCCACGACCTCCGGGTGGGCATCCGCCACGTTCTGCTTCTGGCCGGGATCGTCCTTGATGCGGTAGAGCTCGCCCCGCTTATCCACCAGGCGCCACTGCTCTGTCAACACAGCGGCCGAGCTGTAGAGGGCGGAGCGGTCGTTCACTTTGCCCTCCGTGATTAGCGTGCGCTCAGACCAGGGGAACTCTGGATTGCGCAACAGCGGCAGGAGGCTCTTGCCATCCAGCCCCAAGCGTTCCGGCAACGCCAAGCCACAGGCCTCTGCCAGGGTCGGCAGCAGATCGATGTGTGCCGTCAAGCGCGACACATCCACGCCCCCACCAATGCCGCCGTCGGGCCAGCTGATGAAGCAGGGCACCCGGTGGCCGCCATCGTAGGTGCTACCCTTCTTGCCACGCATACCGGCATTGTAGGTGTTGGCCGTGTTCTTCTTGTCGCAGGCCGAGCCATTGTCGGTCATGAAGATCAGAATCGTATTCTCCGCCAGCTCACGCTCGACCAGGTAGCGGCGCAGGCGGCCCACATTCCAGTCGATGTTCGAGCACATGGCGTAGAACTCACGGATCTCCTTTGGCTGATCCTCGTACATGGCCAGGTATTCGTCCGGCGCACCGACCGGCGAATGCGGCGCCGTGGTGGCGATGTAGCAGAAGAAGGGCGCGTCGCCGGCACTGTCGACCATGCGCATGGCGGCGTCGAACTGCACATCGGTGCAGAAGCCCTTGGTCGGTTCCCAGCCCTTGCCGGTCCAGTAGTGCATATCGAAAATGCCGTTGCCCCAGTAATCCGGTATCTGCCCGGGGCTGCCGCCGCCGATGCGGAAGACCTGCTGAAAACCACGATCCTCGGGGCGGAAGGGATAGTTGTCACCGTTGTGCCACTTGCCGACCATCATGGTGCGGTAGCCACCGGCTGCAAACACGGCCGGCATCAGGGTTTCCTCGCGATGGATGATCTCGCGCGCGCCGAGGGTGTGCCAGACGCCGACGCGCGAGGCGTACTTGCCGGTCATCAGAGCGGCGCGCGAAGGCGAACAGACGGCATTGACGTGGAAATCCGTCAGCCGCACGCTCTCCGTGTAGAGTTTGTCGAGGTGCGGGGTTTTGATGATGGGGTTGCCGGTACAGGCCAGCTCACCGTAGCCCTGGTCATCGGTGAGAATCAGAACAACATTCGGGCGTCTGGCAGCCTTGGCAGAGTTCGTCAACCCCAAGGCCAGAGCCAGGAGACAGAGGGCTATGAACGGCCTACTCATGCTTGGCTTTCTTCTCTCTTCGTTCTTCGGTTTCCCCGGCTTCGTTTTGGGCTTCCTAGCCTTCTCAACCTTCTCTGTCTTCTCACCTGTCAATGGACCCATGTCCTCAATCATGTCCACAGGCAGATCGGCGAACGCCTGCCCGCGAGCGGCCAGCTTAAGGTACTTGGGGTATCCCCGATCGGTAACGCCCCGGCGCTGCCAGACATCCAGCCAGGCATCGTAACGCTGTCGCATGTCGGCCAGCACACGCGCCAGCTCGCGGTTTGCGGCCGCGTTGCGCATTTCGTGACGATCCCGTCTCATGTCGTAGAGTTCCTCGGCCGGCGCGAAGCCGTCCGCGCCATAGAACCAGTTCACATACTTCCACTTGGGCGTCACAACCCCCAGGGATTGAGCCGAGCGGATGCCCCAGACCTGGATCAGGAAGAGCGACTCGTGCAACTCCCGCGAACTGTCCGGGTAGAGCCGGGGAGTTGCCAACCTTCGGCTCAAAGGACAGGATAGCCAGTGTTGTACCTTTGTAGGGATAGCTAACTGTCTCTCTTTTAGACCACGTGTCATTCCATGGTTCCGGCACTTTCAAAACTATCTCTGCCGGGGTACTCGTCAAAGAGAGCCCCAAAGCAACCAAGCTTGAAGCCACTCTTAATTGCCATTTTCGCATCACTGTCTCCTTCCCATCAGTTCGCTCCAGCATGGTACGATTGACGGGAGCGCGGGCATGCTCGCACTTGGGAATCCATTATCTTGCTTCGGCATATCGACGGGAAAGCTCTCGCCCGATATCTGCAATCAAATCAAGTAATCCGTCGGGTTCAGCTCTTAGTTTCTTGTAGACGGTGATCTCCGTCTTGCCAGTCTCCACATCGACAAGCCTAACCGTAATGCTGTACGTCGTACCAACTCTTCCTACTGATCCGCCAACAATCTTCTGGACAGAAAGCAGCTTTCCCATCTCAACCAGACACGCCGCATCATCGCACGCACCCGATCCGCGAAACTGCTGAGTTTCAAGTACGGTTTGGATTTCAGATCGCGCCAACACGTCGAAGTACTTCGTTTGGGCCAAGGTGGCATGAAGTACCTCCGTTAGTGTCCGAACCTCTTCACGGGAAAGCGTCAGCGGGGTAAGGTCC
>PVBE011639975.1_pt1 | contig 16492 bp, 4 predicted proteins | sample 1631181 | NCBI WGS metagenome assembly PVBE01 (sample SAMN08397723, study PRJNA350692) | Marine metagenome, whole genome shotgun sequencing project. | isolation source: water | place: Pacific Ocean | collected 2012-04
ATGGCAATTTTTTCACCTTGATTAATTGAGGCATTAAACTCAATCAGGCTTGGTATTGAGTTATTTGGATAAGTGAAACCAACTCTTGAACATGATAATTGCCCCAAACTGGAAATCTTTAATCCTTGAGATTCTGGCAAACGCTCATCAATCTGATGCATCAAAGAATCCAGTTCTCGGTAAGCAGTTTTTGTACTGTTGAGTCGTCCAAAGAGATTTGCAATAAGTGCTAATGGAGCAATTGCTCTTGAAGAGAGCAGGACAGCTGCAACCATTGCCCCCATTGAAACCACTCCTTCATCAATCAAAATAGTCCCATAAAAGACGATAAATACCAGGCACAGCAATTGTGCTGATGATGCAGAATTGGTGGCTAACTGTGACAAAACTTTAGACATTCTTCCAGCCTCAGAACCATCTTCAACAGTTTCTTGGTATCGATCGAGAAAGAGTTTTGATGATCCTGTTGACTTGATTGTCTCTATACCGGAGAGGCTCTCGATCATGAGACCGTGTTTGTCTTTACCAACTTCCATCGCCTTTTCCGCATGCTTTGAGATAAATGGTTGTACCAAGAAGCCAATGCCAATGACAAACGGAATTGCAAGCAATGGAATAATTGCCAATGGTCCAGAGATAAGGTAAATCACAAATACAAATAAGAAAATAAATGGAAGATCAACCACAAGCGCCAATGTTGCAGAAGTGAAGAACTCTCTAACATGGTCAAAACCTTTGATAACACTTGCTAACCCTCCAACAGAACCTGAGACTTGATCCAGTGGTGCCTCCAATACTTTTGCATAAATATCCTGTCCCACTTTTAGGTCAATTTGTTGGGCGGCCAGATCTATAAACCACGCTCTCATATTCTTCAAAATAAAATCAAAAATAAGCACAATCATCATCCCAGCTGTCAGTGCGTAAAGAGACGGAAACGCCGCGTTGGGAATGACTCGGTCATAGACCACCATTATGAAGATTGAGCTTGCAACAGATAGCAGGTTAATCATGATTGCTGCCATGGCAATCCTAAAAAATATTGATTTAAAATTAAACACAGAACCCCAGAACCAATGTTTATTTTTATTATTAGGCATCTTTAGAGTGTATCCATTAAAGCAATAAATTGAAGCAATTAGTTACCCAAGGTTTCAACATCATCTTTCAGCTGACCCAAAATAGCCATTTGTGTAAAGCCAGATAAGAGAACCGCTCTTTGATTAAAGACCATGTTTTCAGCTGACTCCAAGAAATCTCTTTCCGCTTGAAGCAAGTCAAGGAGTGAGACATTTGAAGTTTGAAATTGCATATTTAGATTCTCTCGACTTGTTCCATTGGCATTGAATGCTTTTTCGTATGTTTTTATTCGATCATTTGCACTCTTAAGCTCAGAGAGTAGGGATTCAATATTTGCGGTGATGTCTTTTGCCAAAGTTGAGCGGTCATAGGAGAGCTGATTCAATCGTTGTTTAGCAATTCTTAGTTGTGAATTTTTTCTTCCACCTGTGTAAATCTCAGATTCAAATTGGACGCCGAGATAGATATCATGCTCTTCTAACTTCTTTGACATGAAATAATCGGGGTTATAAATATCACCCTGAATTCTCAGACTCAGTTTCGGCCAGAAACTTGCACGTTGTTTTGAAACATTTTCCTCTGCGGCTTTGATTCGAAGATCAATCTCTTTGATATTGAGATTGGAATTAATGGCAAGATTTATGGCTTCTTTTGACTCAATTATGAGCATTGATTGATCGAACCCGATCATTTGATCGCAAACTTTAATATTGGGCATCAATTGAATAAATTTAGCTTTTGCTGAATCATAGCTCAACTGGATTCTAAGAAGTTTTGCTTCTGCTTCAGCAAGCCTAGCATTAGCCCTAGATAACTCTCGTGTAGGCGCTCTCCCGCTTTGAACCCTAATTGCGATCTTTTCTGTAATTTCACGATGCCTATTCACCGAGTCGCCAACCATCAAGTTTAAAATTTTATATGAAGCCGTATCCAAACAGGAGGTAATCATTTTCAAAATTAAGCTATTCACTTTTTGTTGTAGAACGACATCTTCAGCCAATAAATTATTTCTTGCTTCATCAATTTGATATTTGGTTGAAAAGAAATCAAATAAGAGCTGCTCCACTAAGATTCCTGCTGATGTTCGATCTTTGATGGGCGAACTCTCAAAAAAGCTGAAAGTATCATCATAACTACTTTGTAGGGGATTTGTTGTAGATCCAAAGAGAGATATCTGAGGTCTTCTTGGCGATTTTGCAATATTTAGCGTTTCCCTGCTTTGAGCAAGATTTGCTTCAGAGGAAAGAAATATTGGATGCTCTGTGACTGAAATTTGTAACGATTTGAAGAAATCCTTCGAAGTGATTTCATTCATCATCATGGAAGGTTTTGTCAACTCAGAACTTTCTTGAGCATGGAGTATTATAGTTGGATTACCGATAAAGATTATTCCAACTATTACCTGCGACAGATAGTAGTCAATTTTTTTGAATCTTAAGATCATTGAGACATTCTAATACAAATATCTAAAAGAGCTATATCAAGATCATGACTATGCAGTATTGAGAAAAATGCTAGATTGATAGAGAGCCCCAATCGTCCCAAATGATCTCATCTGTAATATTTTTCCACCCATCTTTTGAGTCAATATTGATGGGTGATATATAAATAGTTTTAGCAAGGTTTATATTTGCACTAATACCATCACCAGATAAGTATTCAAAATCAAGTTCCAACGAATCATCAACCGACAGTAGACCATTAAGCGAAGGCAATGAATCTGGATCTGAATTTCCATAAGCATCTGAAGACTGAGGGAGGTTAATCATGCAGAGACCAAAGTCATTCACCCATAGATCATTCTGAGGGAGGGTGATGGTTTCGTTGTCATCGTTATCGATTTGGTCATCAGATGAAATTATAGTGGTATTGTTATCTATCTTTTGATCTGCATCATCAGTTTCATCCATGAGTACTTCAATGGGTTTACTGGATGCTGAATTGTTAGCAAGTTCAGAAACCTGAACCGTTTCATCAGCAAACATGATTGTTTCTACATTAGAAATTGTGATTGTATTATTTTTGTAAAAATCATCAGCATCTGAAGTCCCTCTTATCTCGACACTTCCATCAGAGACTGTAATTTCGAAATTTGACCTGTTGTCAAAAATCAATAGAGTATCGTCTCCATCCTTACCATCAATGCTTTCGGATCCACCACCAGAATCAAAAACATCATCACCATCTGTCCCAGCAAAATCATCTCCCCCATTAAAGGAACCATAAAAATATGTTGCATCACTCAGGGTTGTATCAAGAGAAGTAGTGATGTCTGAAAATATTATATTTTCAACATTAATTAGGGTGATTTTATGCGTACCATATTGACCAACATCAGTCCCTAATGCGATTACTTTAGTGACACCTTTTAGAGTGATAACCTTAAATTTAGTACTTGGGAAATAGTCCTCATCATTAAACATTAATGTATCAATACCTCCCTTTCCATCTATGAAATCACTACCACCAACGGCATCTATAGTATCGTCGGTCTCTGTACCTAAAATAGTTTCGCCTTGATAAGTTCCAGTGATGCTGTTTTCTTCAGCATCGGTTACAGAGATAGTTAGATTCTTGGATAAAATACCCCTGACTGTGATTGTGATGCTGTAAGTCGATTGATTTTCAAAATCTGCTGATGTTCCAGATTTGAGTTTCAATACATTATCTTCGGTGATTTCAAATTTATCCGAATCTTCACCACTCAAAGTAAACAATGCAAAATCATTATCAGGAGACAGTTGCTCTAATCCAGTTACTGATAATGTTCCAATTTCACCATTGATTAGATTCTCTCTGAGCGTTTGGTTACCCGAAGCAGATATCCTTGCATCTGATGAGAGAGCATAAACACCGATTCCTTTTTCGGTAATAAAATATGTTTCCCCATCATCACTTTTGTAATAATTAAAAGCAAGGTCGCTACTCGAATATGTCCAGTTTTCATCTGAGTTGACTGCTACTATGTCTTGAGAATCGGCAGTGTTGTCTCCTCTAATATATATAGCTATATCTGAGTCTCCATCCTCATCTAGATCTTCTGAGGATCCTGGGTTAAGGCTGATGATTGAATCCTTGGTCAAATTAATTACTGTTCCAATTCCATCACCACCAAAGTACAACTCCTCTATATTATCCGTCTCACCCTCTACATCTGAGAGATTGAAATGAATACCATTCTGAACGAGACCTGTAAAATCAATTCGATCCAGACCGGAGTCACCAGAGATAAGATTAAAATCATAAGCAAGCGGAGTAAATACATCGTCTCCATTGCCACCATATACAGTATCCCCAGTGCTTATTTGTAATACAGAATCGTCACCAGGACCGCAATTGATAACATTAATTGAGATGTTGCATGTAATCTGATCAGATCCACTTCCCGCCTTCACATTTTCCATCTCATTGAACCAATAGATTGAGATGACATATCCAGTGAAGAACTCGCCATTATCATAGCTGATTTTATCTGTACCTATAAAGCTCAGAATATCATTGAGGTTGATTACAGAATCAAGATCCATGGATGAAAAATCAATGGTATCGATTCCACCGGTGTCAAAAATAGTGAAATTGACTGGTCCATTTATTAGATATATATCATCTCCAACAGTGGCATCAGGCCTATACCAGGTGTTTGTGTTTTGATTATATGAATATAAAAATCTAAGTGCCAAGATATCAAAAAACATCGGAGTATAAGGATAGATTTGATCTCCATCATTTGTCTCCATCCACGTTTTTTTTATAAGTTCTGAAAGATCCTCTTCAGCATTAAATTCAGAGTTTTGCATCGAAACAAGGTTGTGAGCATTTATTTGATTAGGACGATTATCATCGCCCGGTTTTTTTAAAGGATGTGTGAGCGATGGTATGACTGAGGGATCTCCATGAATCTGCCCACAAACACCGCAAACATGAATCAATTGATCGCCTTCGGCTGTTAGGTGAATTGGCATTAAGTTATCACCAACATAATCACGATATGCCATCATCGTATAATACTGTGCATCATAAAAGGCAGGCATCAATGGAGATGTAAATCCTGAAGCATTATTTGAGAAGTAGTTGTGTGGATGTTTTAAGCCAAGCGAGTGACCTATTTCATGAAGTAGTGTTTGGAATCCAAAGGTACCGTCTGCCCAATCATCATCTGTATTCCCAGAGTAATTTAATAGCCATATATCTGAGTCACCTGAGTCATTATATGAGTCATTTATGCCATAAATATCTACCATAGAAATACCTGCATAATCTGCAGATTCAGAATCAGTGAGACCGATACGAATATCGCCAACTTGGGTCTCGGTTTCTATGATTTTCACAAAGTTGATTCCTGTCATTGAGCTAATTAATGCGAATGCGCGATCAACAGCATCAAAAAAGGTTTCAGAAGGATCGGCTATATCTAGATGAGGATCGCCATAAAATGACCCATTCCCTCGATAATCCTCAGAGAAGACTGATTCATTTGTAATGACACTATATGTGATTGTATTTTGGGTTGAGTTGTCTCCATCTATATCTAATCTCAAGCCAAATAACATGGCATTAACAAAATAATTTGCAGATTCCTGAACATTGAATTGGGATTTAATATCTGATGCATATGGTGTTGCATACTCTAAGTCATTGATATTAATGTTGAAATCCTTTTCAACTTTAAACCCACCTTGGTCAGTTGCTATAACTGTAATTTCGATTGTGGACTTAATTTCATAGTCAGCATAGACATTATCCTTCAACTTAAGCGTTCCATCAGATGTAATCTCTACCATAGCTGCATCAGGACCGAGTATCTGATAGGAATAAGAATCAATTACATTCGGATCAGATACAATCATTTTTCCAATCTCGATTCCTCGGTGACTTTCGTCAATAATAGAATTAGACAATGAGAGATCATCCGGTGGGACATTTACGGATACAACAATATTCTTCGAAATACTCAGACCGGCAGCATCAGATATAGTTAAGGTTATTACATAGTCTGTTTTCTCATCAAAATTAGCCTCAATCCCTTCTTTGAGCTTGAGTTTTCCATCTGAGGTGATTTCGAAGTATGATGCATCTTCTCCGGTAATCTCGATTTCATGGTTATCCAAGCTATCTTGATCAGTGATTATGATGTCCCCAACTTCAACTCCAATCTCGCCCGTGTTAACAGAATTATTTGATACGATGAAGTCAGGGCCTTCATTCACATCGACTACACTTACAGTGACCACAGCACTGACTTCGAGACCATTTGATGTATAACCATTAATATAGAGATTGATTTCTGAACCGGACTCATAATTCAAAGATTGATCATCTTTGAGCTTTAAGGTTCCATCCGATGTTACCTCGAATAACTCGGAGGAAGTTCCAGAAATAATAAGGTTTACATAGTCGACAGAATCATCCGATTCTAACCCGACGGTATTGAATTTTCCAATCTCAGATCCAGTTTCATTCTCTGTGATGTTATTCGTTGAGATGTTTAATTTGACATCAGGGGTTGACTCATCGGCTCTGTCCGATCCCCACCAAACAACAATTTCTTGCAAATAATTTTGATCAAATTGGAAGAAGTCTTTATCGGCGGTGAACATGAATTCATCCAATCCATCTCCATCAAAGTCACCGAGCGGGCTGATCTGTTGAAGACCAGAACCATAAACGATTACAGAATTAAGAGAGTATATATCTGTGACTTCACCAGGCCAGCTGGCTTGACCATAGACCAATAATCCAAGTCCATAGTGATTGCTTCCTAAGACTTGTGATTCCCAATAGCCGTCATTGGTCATAAAGAAATCATCATAACCGTCTCCATTGACATCGCCGACTCCACTGAAATCATTGAGATAGATGCCTGTTGTAAAAGTTACATAATTGCCATCAAGAAAACTAACATCCCAAAGGCTAATAAGGAAAACATCATCTACAAAATCTCCATCTGAGTCATAATTAGTGCCCCAGTTGTTTTTGCCCCAAATGATTACACAATTTCCATCTTGGTCTGTTATTCCAAGATCATCATTGCCATCACCATTGACGTCACCAAGGTTTGCCCAAGATCTTCCTAGCTCTGCATTTTCATAAGGCCCATCAATTAAAACAGAAGTCTGAGGTTCTCCGAAACGACTACCGAGTATCATGAATACTACTCCTGATTGATAGTATTCAATTCCAGCTTCTTCATCAGCAACGACGAAATCCATGAGTCCGTCACCATTGAAATCACCGGTTACTACATCGCTGCCAATGAGGCCTTGGTCAATGCCAGAATATTGAGCAAGATAGTCAATATTATTTCCATAATCATCAGGCCCATATGCACCTTCACCGTCTCCTGTGAACCAATTTTGAGTCTTGAGGTCTGATTGACCATATATTATGAAGATAGCCCCTTCATCAATATCAGCCAAAGCATTCTCATCGGCATATGGGGCGCCAATTATTAGATCATCAAAGCCATCTCCATTGACATCTCCAACCGAAACACTATACCCAAAATTAGCTTCACTTCCTCCAAGTGGGGATAAAAATTCTGACCATGTTTGGCCTGTAAATGTCCGCTGAGATAATGTTTCAAGATCCGCACCATGAATGACAGATACCAAGCCACTGGAGCTATCTAAAGTATCATTATAATCCCACTCAATATTTTGAAATTCTGAAAAACCAAAGCCAAGAACTATATCAGCAAAACCATCTCCATTGATATCACCTAAGCTTATATCGCTTGGTGTTTGATTAATATACTGGCCATCTTGATAGTAATAGCTTGAGAAACTTGTAAGCAGAAGGCCTACGCCATTGCCCAATTGATAGCCATATAGATCATCTGGATCATCGTATGTGCTTCTGTTTGCACCAGGGACAAGATAGATGTAAATGTAATCATCTGAATAGTCATGAATCATGACCACCGCATCATCCAAACCATCTCCAGTGATATCTTTGCCCCCTGTAATGAGCATCTCATAGCTTTCAAATGGAGGTTCCCAAGTTTGATCAAAGGGATAGCTAATGACCCCATTCTGGAGACCCATATTGATTTCAATTTCTCCATCAGAGGCACTGTCTCCTGGTGCCAGTAGAAAGTTATTGGTTCCACCAAAAGATGCAACAACAGGTATTTCTGTTTCTCCATCTGTTATGTATAAGCTTAACCATTGCTCCGCCGATAGATTTGTGCCTGCATGAATTGTTGGATGATTGAAGTAATCAAAAATGTACTCAGTGGTTTCAAAATCAACTTCAAAACCTGCTTTCAGATATACGGCTCCGGTTGAAGTATCAAATCTAAAATATTCGGAAACATTTTGATCTCCCAGCTTGACCAAAAGATCAAATCCGGTTCCACCTTCTGGATCATCAATTTCTATTGTAAATAGATACACCTCTTCTCCAGCACCTTTTTCTGGAACCGTTACTATGAGATGACCTGAATATCCATAACCTGCATTTTTGCCCGATAATACTCGCGCAGTTGCAACCTCATCAATGTCATTGATATTGATCTAAAGAATCGAGGCGATTGTATCTCCATCCTCATTTGTTGCAGATAGATTGATTGTATAGGTATTCTTATTCTCATAATCCGCCTGAAAATCTGAGACAAGCTTTAATTTCCCATCACTGGTTATTTCAAAGAATCTCGCATCTTCCCCAGAAATTTTATATGTGAACTGATTCGATGCTTCTATTCCACTGACTTGAATTTGACCAACTGAGATACCTGACTCATTTTCATTCACGTCATAATTATCAAGTGTGATTGAACCAAAGCTAATTTTGATGTCATTTTGTGTGTACTGAAGCCCCTGAGAATCGGTTACAGTTATACTGAGATTAATTGAAGAACCTAATGCACCATTGATCGATTGATCGTCTTTGAGTTTCAATAAACCATCCACTATTTCAAATCTGTTGTCGTTCACAGAAAAGGTAAATCCAGCATCATCATCGTCATCTGAAACGATCAACTCACCAATCACAACCCCAGATTCACCGCTTGTAATAGAGTTTGCTGAGAGTGCAATTTTCGTTGGTGCGTCATCCTTATTATTTACTGAAATATTAAATATATGGGTAGTGATGAGTCCACCGCTATCAATGGCTTTGACAGAAATCAGTAGACTGTTGATCAGTTCATAATTTACAGATTGATTCTCCTTTAATCTCAAAACACCATTCTTGATCTCAAAGTATGAAGCGTATGGACCAGAAATCTCATAAGTGAAGGTATCGCCAGTATCTTCATCGGTAGTGGTCAATGTGCCCACAACTGCTCCTGTAGTATTTTCATCAATGGAACTGGCAGACAATGAGATGGCTGTGGGCGCCTCATTCACATCAGTAATGGCCACATTAAAGCTCTGTGCAAAGGTCGATCCAGAACCATCTGTGGTGGTCACAGTCACTGCATAGGTGCTCTTGGACTCGTAATCTGCACTGACTCCTGCTTTCAGTTTCAGTTCACCGTTAACCACCTCGAACAACGATGCATCGTCTCCGGATAAGCTGTAAGTATGTGTGTCCCCGACATCGACATCATCCGTGGTCAGTATACCCACTACTGCACCATCGGCATTCTCATTGACCACACTTGCAGAGAGACTCACAGCAGTCGGATCATCATTGGTGTTGACCACGGTTAGATTAAAGGTATCTGTGACACTAAAACTTCCATCAGTGGCAGTGACTGTCACACTAATCACTCCCACGTCATCATTGAGTGGCGTGCCAGAGAAGGTACCTGTGGCTGCATCAAAGGTGAGCCATGAGGGCAGGGCCGAGCCGTCCTCTAAGGTGGCGATGTAAGTTAAAGTATCGCCGTCTTCATCATTGAATGTATTACTCGGAATGGTGAAACTGAAAGCAGAGTCTTCATCATTGCTTTGATTGGCAAGAGAAGATGTGAGTATGGGTGCCTCATTCACATTGGCGATCTTCACCACCACCTTCTCGGTGATGGTAGCTCCACTTGCATTGGTTGCTATAACAGTCAGTGTATATTTCGACTTGGTCTCGAAGTCCGCACTGACACCGCTCTTTAATTTTATTGTGGTGCCATCCAGGATAAAGTACTCGGCATCTTCTCCAGAGAGCTCATAGGTGATGTTGTCGTTGCCGAAGTCATCGTCATTGATGGATAGATCACCCACAGTGGCTCCCGCCTCATTTTCATTGATGATCTTGTTGGTCAGTTTCAGCTTCTCATTCAGATCCAACACACTGATCATCAGTGCCTGACTGTTGCTGTTGGTGCCATCACTGACCGTGATTTCTACGTCATAAAGATTGTCTCCACCGTCGTCCAATGGGTCTTCATAATCCGGTCCTGTTTTAAAGGTCAAGACACCCGTTGAGGCATCGATGGTAAAAAGATCTTGATCGACTCCACCGGTGATGGAGTAGGTGAGACTGTCGCCATCGGCATCGGTCCCCACAAGCGTGGCAACAGTGGTCTCGTTCTCATCCATGGTGAGCGTTGTTTTGCCCGTGAGTATCGGTGCATGATCGGTGATCGTGGTTGGATCGAAGCTCTCATCCACATCTCCCAGTCGGATCACGGATATGGTGGGCGTGTCTCCCGGGTTAAAGGTGATCTCAGAGAGTGGCTTGCCTGTGTTGGCATCCAAGAAGATCAAGTTCTCGTTTAACGTGATCAGCCCCGCATTGTGTTGCAGTATCTTGACGGCATCGGTGACCGTGAGTACGCCATCCCCATCGGTATCTGCCGCCTTGATTTGATCGGCATCCAGTGTGATCAGCCCCGCATTGTGTTGCAGTATCTTGACGGCATCGGTGACACTGATTGGATTGGATCCGGTTTCAGTCAGTGAAGCTTGCAAGGTATAGGTATTGGATGTGGTGGGAAGCGTGACCTGACCATTGCTGTCTGTGGTCAAGACGGTGACCGTCCCATCGGACTCGGTCATGATGATCTTTACACCAGCAACAGGGATCTTGTTTGTGCCGAATGTAAAGGTGATGGTCATTTTGTGATTCCGAGTTTAGATGTGCTCGTAATAATAGGCCTCATGACTGATATCATCCATTGGGTAATCAATGGAGTGATGAACATTTTGCACGATCTCACTCAATGCATCGGATGAATATTCTTCATCATTAATCGTGTTCGATAGATCAATATCAAAATTATGATCAATTAGATTTTCTATTCCCTGATTAACAGTATTTTCTTCTGCCATGTAATCAATAAAGTCGAATGAGTAGTGAATATTGATCAATGCATCAAAGTCGTCAGCATCAATATTTGGTATCACTGAGTCATCATTTAAATCGTCAGGATTAAGCCCTCCGTCTGAACCATTATCACTCTCACTGATTTGTTTACCACTTTCACTGACATCAGTCACGGTAACTGAGATATCTTGAGTCGTAGAATTGAGACCATCAGAAACTGTAACGGTAACTTCATAGATATTGTCTCCATCTGAATCTTGAGGATCCTCAAAATCCAAATCAGTTCTTATCTCAGTCCATGAATAAACGGTGGTGCTGGTCGAGTTAGTTGAATCTGTACTGTCGATCACACCACCAGCTAGCGTTCCCTCAATTGTAATTTGAGGATCCACAGCGCCAGCAGTTGGTGTAATTGTAATACTACCAACCTTCCCGCCTGTGAAATCATTTGTAAAACTTGCACTTGCCCATTGAATTTGTACGGTACCCGAAGAGGATGTGATGAGTTCAAGCGAAGAATCTATATCAATGGTTACATCATTTTTATCAAATGAGATCTTGCTGCTGTCAAAGTTGAATATAATGGTAAAATTATTGATCGCGGCAAAAGATGCCACAGACGGATCAATCTCAATGTCAAATGTATAAGTGCCATCTCCATTATCGACTTTATTGGTCAGTTTAAATGGAAGAGATGTTGCTGTGGTTGTGAGAGAGTTGGTTTTTGCTTGAAGTGTCAACTCACCCGTGGTCGAGTCAATCGTAAACAAACCCGAATCATTGCCTCCACTGATTGAGTAAGTCAGGCTGTCTCCATCTGCATCTGTGGCTTCAACTGTAATAACGGAATTTGAATTTTCTGCCATTTCTACAGAATTACTGCTCGTAAACGAAGGTGAATTATCATTCAGGTTATTTACATTCACTGTAAAATCTTCAGCTGTCGTTAGACCACCGCTATCAGTTGCCGTAACCGTGACGCTATAACTGGTTTGGGTTTCATAATCCGCACTAATATCGCTTTTCAGTTGCAACTTGCCTTCTACAATCTCAAAAGAATCGGCATCGGCACCAGAAATCTCATAAGTAAAGGTATCCCCGGCATCCACATCGGCAGTATTCAGTGTGCCCACCACTGCTCCTGTTGCATTCTCATCGATGGCTGAAGCGGATAATGTAATAGAAGTCGGAGCTTCATTCACATCAGTAATGGTTACATTGAAGCTTTGTGCAAAGGTTGATCCAAATACGTCTCTGGTGGTGACCGTGACTGAATAGGTGCTTTTATTCTCAAAGTTTGCACTCACCCCTGCTTTTAATTTCAGTTGTCCATCGACCACCTCAAAAGAATCTGCATCGGCACCCGATAGGGTATAGGTATGACTGTCTCCCACATCGACATCATCGGTGGTGAGATCTCCAACTATTGCACCATCGACATTCTCATCGATGACAGATGCTGACAAATTGACCGCGGTAGGATCATCATTGGTATTGACCACTGTTAGATTAAAGGTATCTGAGACACTAGAGCTGCCATCAGAGGCAGTCACAGTCACAACGATTGTTCCCACATCATCATTGAGTGGAGTTCCAGTAAAAGTGCCTGTGGTTGAATTAAAACTGAGCCAAGTTGGAAGGGCTGATCCGTCTTCTAGGGTTGCTGTATAAGTAAGTGTATCGCCATCTTCGTCAGTAAAGGTATTGGATGGGACGGTAAAGCTAAATGCAGAGTCTTCATCATTGCTTTGGTTGCTTATGGCCGTTGATAGTATAACGGGGTCGTTGACATCATTAATCGTTACAGCAAAATCTTTTGACAGTGTGAGTCCTCCACTATCGGTTGTGGTTACGGTCACTGAATAGGTGCTTTTATTCTCAAAGTTTGCACTCACACCTGCTTTTAATTTCAGTTGTCCATCGACCACCTCAAAAGAATCGGCATCGGCACCAGTAAGTTCATAGGTATGAGCATCTCCTGCATCCACATCCGTAGTGGTGAGGTCTCCAACTATTGCACCATCGACATTCTCATCGATGACAGATGCTGACAAATTGACCGCGGTTGGCGATTCATTAACATCCAATACGCTTATGGTGTATGTAAGCGAGGCTTCACTGCCAGCATCATCTGTTGCTGTGATTGTGATGCTGTAAGAAGATTTGGTTTCGAAATCAGCACTAAAATCATCTTTTAGTTTAAGTTGACCATTGATAACTTCAAAATTGGCTGAATCGGCTCCTGATAGTGTGTAAGTAACATTAGAGCTAAAGTCTGGATCAGTAATGGATAAGTCACCCACAATCACGCCTGAAGAATTTTCAGAAAATGAGGTAGAGCTAATTTGTATTGAACCTACTATCAAAGTAAATTCTTGAGTGAACTCTTCTCCAGCGGCATCAGTAACAGTGATTGATAAGCTAATGGTCTGCTCTTCACTATAAGCGACTGTATTTCCAGACTTAAGTTTTAGAACTCCATCAACTATTTCAAATCTGTCATCACTTATTGAGTATGTAAATGTATCTCCTGCATCTTGATCAGAGACAGTGACCGTTCCGATGTCAGCTCCATCGAGTTGTTCGGGAACTCCCAGTGATGAAAGACTGACCCCAGTTGGCGCATCATTTTGGTCATTGACTGTTATAGTGAATTCAAATGATGTGCTCGGTCCGCCATCATCAGTAGCTGTTATGATTAGCGAATAACTACTCTTCGACTCGAAGTCTAGTTGAACGCCATCTTTGAGTTTCAGTTCTCCATCTACTATTTCAAAATTCTCAGAACCACTTCCCGATACTGAATAGCTCACAGAACCAGTAGCTGATGTATCATCAATGTATGTATTCAGTGATCCAACATTTACACCAGAATCATTTTCATTAATTTCATTACCGCTTAATGTCATGCTCGTATCGGTATTATTAACAGTGATTAGAATCGTTTGTGATGCCGTATTGCCATTGCCATCATCAACAGAGACTTCCACTTCATAAATATTGTCTAAACCATCATCCAAAGGATTCTCATAATCCGGCTTTTCAATAAAACTTATCTCGCCACTGGAACTATCAATTTGAAATAAAGCACCATCAGAACCGCCTGAGATACTGTATGTTAGTGAATCGCCATCTGGATCCTCTCCAATAATTGTTGTAACAGCAGTAGTGTTTTCATCTATTGAAAAATCAATGGCTGAAGTGATTGTTGGTGGGTCTTGGATTGGATTAACTTGAAAAGTGACTGTTGATGAATCGCTTCCACCGGCTTGATCTGACACGGTATATTGGAAGGTTCCAATGGTTTGCTGATCTGAATTAAAGTCCTGATTCGGTGTGAAAGTAAGGCCTGTAAGCTCATCGATTGTCAGGGTTGATCCAGCTGTGACAACTTCACCTGAAGCAGTTCGAATTTCTCCACCTGAAGGAACAGTATCTACCTTTATAGTAAGTGTATCGTTAACGTCTTCATCTGTTGGAGCTGCAATATTTATAGGGACTGCGTTGCTGTCTTCGTCTAAGGTTAGTGTTGAGTCAGGAGCAGCCACAGGTAAAAGATTTGAGGATCCACCACAAGCAGTTAGCGTGAGAGAGAATAGGGACGGTATCAATATGTTTCTGGCTTCCAGGTTTTTATGAATTTTTTGATTTTTAGTCACGCATTCATCAAAAGTTAGTGCTTGGTTGTATCTTTTCATTATATTTATCTCAAATAAGTAAATTCCTAGTTATTTATTCTTTCAATGTTTTATATATTTTTTTTATAGAGAGTAAAAAATATTATTTATATAAGATAATATAACATCAAAGATTATTAATAGGTTAGTACGGTTATTTTTTTCCCTTGAAGTTTAAAAAAACTGCTTAAAAAAATGAAAGATAAAGGAACAAAAATAACACTTCAGAGACTCCCATCCGGTACCGGATCAAAGTGACTTCAGATTGGAAAAATTTCACATCAAAAAACTAAAGGATGCTCAATTTCTACCAATTAATATGTTCACCGTTATATCTTACGAAGGTGCCTGAAGATTTAGTGACTAAATCGTCTATTTGTTTTAGCATACCTGCGATACTTTCTTGAGGCTCAAGATTGGCTCCGCCACCATTCATTCTTGTTTTTACATAGCCTGGACACATTGCCAGCACTTTTATTTCTTCATCACCAAGAATATCAGCCAACAAGGCAACGGATTTATTGAGTGCGGTTTTACTGGTTGCATACGCAAAAGCTTTTTGATGATCATCAGCAATTGAGCCGACCACGCTTGAGATAAATATTATTTTTTTATCGTGTCCTTTTTTGATTTGCTCTAGAAATGTTTCTGCCATTTTAACGGGCCCATATAGGTTTGTTTTTAGGACATCGGACCAAACATCATAGTCGATGCTCCCAAAATGTTGTTTATGCGTATTTTCAAAGTAGGGCAGTGGCCCAATGGTACCTGCATTATTGATCATGACATCTATGGCAACGTCTTGTAATTGATTATTTAGCTCTAAAATTGAGTCATGATTATTAATATCTAGCTTCACTACAATCAAATTCTCTTGATATTCATCAGACAATGATTGCAATTCATCAATGTCATTTATATTCCTGCATGCGGCATAGACAGTATGCCCTCCATTTAGAATCTGTTTCGTGAATTCAAGCCCCAGACCTCTGTTTGCACCGGTGACTAAATAGTTTTTCTGACCACTCATAGATTTCCCTTTTATTTGAAGATTTATTAAAATTAATTTTTATCGCACACAATTTTCAACACATTTAACCGATGAGTCAAAGAAAAATGAAGATATTTTGCGGAGAAATATTAATTTTATACTCTCCCTATTAATTGGTACATTATTCAGTATATCTATCAAATAAATATTTTAAGTGAATGAAAAATAAATAAAATCAAATAGATGCCCAGAATGCATTTATCAACCAAAAAAACCATATGAGAGACATTGATACCAAATTATCTTGACTGAAAAAATCATTCTGATTTATATTTCATTTGTTAAGGAAATTTGCAGCAAGTAGCTAAACAATTCCATGACATATATCACCAAAATAGTTTTTATTGTGCGTTCCAGCACATCTGCTTAGGTGATTTAGCTGAAAAAAATTAACCATCCATTTTTGTTTTTTAATGGAAAAAGAAGAATTACGGTTATTGGGGCTGACTGTAAATACCACCCCCCTTCACAGTATGTA
>PVBE011994862.1_pt1 | contig 16492 bp, 15 predicted proteins | sample 1631181 | NCBI WGS metagenome assembly PVBE01 (sample SAMN08397723, study PRJNA350692) | Marine metagenome, whole genome shotgun sequencing project. | isolation source: water | place: Pacific Ocean | collected 2012-04
CCGGTCGTGCAAAACCATATGGAGTACACCCCTCGGGAACCTCGATCCAGCGATCAGGCTCTTCGAGGGGATTTTTTTGAAAGCCTCAACGAAGTTGCTCGGGAAACCCCGACTTCGCATCGATTATCGTGCTTGTGCTCACGCGCCAGGCCAGGTAGCAGAGCGCAGATGATCTCTTGTTTCTCAGACAGTTGTCCCCGGATTCGGTCCAGTAGATTGGGATCGATCCTACCTTCAGCAATGAGGTTAGTGCTGATTCCCTCGAGAGCCTGCAGCGGCTTGCGACCTGCCTGGTCGAGTAGATGACCGCGCACGACAAGCGCGGACATCTGCGATGTCCTCTGAGTTAGTTCGTCAAGAAGCCGCGTCTTGCCAAGGCCAGATTCGGCTTCGACAAACACCAAGCCGCCTCGGCCATTCTGGGTCGCTTGGGCAAGCGTATCCAAGCGATGCAGTTCTTTGTCTCGGCCGACGAAGGCAGGTTCGGTGAGTGTCTCTCGCGCGTCGTGTAATCCGACGACGAACGCCGGCTCGGCTTCGTCTCTCTCAAGAGCTTCAGCGACCAGATTCAGGTCGGTCAAAACACCCGTGGCAGTGTGGTAACGATCGGACGGATCCTTGCGAACAAGTCGTTGGATGGTTTCGTCAACCACGCGAGGTACATGAACGCCCAAGCTGCGCAGTTCGGGGACCCGTGTCGTCAGGTGTTCGCGAAGCACTTCGCCGACGGTCGCACCGACAAAAGGCGGACGCCCTGACAAGCACTCAAATAGGACAATGCCCACTGAGAACAGATCTGATGACTCGTCGACGCCTCGATCCAACAGCCCCGCCTGTTCGGGAGCCATATACCTCGCCGTGCCCACGAACTCGTTACGCATCGCAACGTCAGGTTGCGAACTGCGAGCGAGCCCAAAGTCGATCAGCGTGGCACGCTCGACGATCGAGCCTTTGTTGACAATCACGTTAGCCGGCTTGATGTCCCGATGTAGAATGCCGCTTTCGTGGGCCTGGCATAGCGCGGTGAGCAGGGAAATGCCGATACGAAGCGACTCGCGTATGTTCAGCGGTCCGCTGAGCAACCGCGATTCGAGCGTGTGGCCGGCAACGAACGGCATCACCAGAAACAGCATGTCGTCTTGTTCGCCGACTTCCAGGAGACGCGATAGCGTCGTGCCTTCAATCTGGTGCATGACATCCGCTTCGTGACGCAGACGCATGGCGGCACCATTGGCGACGTTGCGTGTGGCGGACGCCTTGATTACAACGGGCTCGCCCGTTTCAGAATCAGTGCCGAAATATGTTTCGATGTTGCCGCGACGTTTGATCACTCGATCAACGACATACCGACCTCCGAAACGGAGTGAAGGCGACTCGCTCGTGGACGGGTCGACAGACCGCGGCGTAGGTATAGGAGTCACGATGTGATGCCTGCTGGCCAGTTCGACGGTCTGGCCAAGCAGCCCCTCTGCAAACGATGACGTTTCATGAGAAATCGTCTTGCTGTAATGCCCTTATCGTGTTTGATGATAGACAATTGTGGCGCGGCAATCCACTAAATCATGCCGAAAGGCAGGGCGATCGTGACAGCAATCGGTCGACCCGCAATGTCCTCCTTGAATTGCAATGCAATTTTGGGATAATCAGAAGTGACGTTGTCGGGTTTGTTCTATTCTATTTGGCGTGTGTTCGTGCGCCCTGGATCACAGGGGTGGGTCGCAGTAGGCACTTGCGGATTGCAATATGTTTGGGCACGATCTCGAATTCAGCCTGGGGACTCCGATGTTCGAAATCCTGTTAGTTGAAGACAATCCCGCGGACGTACTCATGGTTGAAGAGGCCTTTGCGGGCAATCCACTACTCGATGCGTTATATGTTGTCAACGATGGCGACGACGCGATCGCCTATTTGCGGCGACAAGGCATACATACCAAAGCGACTCGACCCGACTTGATTCTACTTGACCTGAATCTTCCCGGCACATCGGGCCTCGAAGTTCTTGAATCGATCAAAGTGGACGAGTCGCTGAAACGCATTCCGGTTGTGATTCTCACCAGTTCCCAATCGAACTCTGATCGTCTGGCCTGCTACAATCTACACGCCAACGCTTTTATGACGAAAGTACTGGACTTCGGTGAATTGAAAAGTATGGTCACCACGACCTGCGAGTACTGGTTCAACATGGTTAAGCTTCCTCCGCACTAAACCATCGTCGGGGAACTCTGGGCCCAGGGAACTTTGGCAACGCCACAACCTATTTGTGAGACCGGGCGGGGAGGTTGCTGTGCAAGTAAGATGTCATGAGTTCGCGTAGGTGCCGCGTCGTGTTCTTGCCTTCACGAATTGAATGTGACCGATTTGGATAGGCCATCATGGAGAACGACCTGTTGTGACGAATCAGCTCGTTGATCAGCAACTCAGTTGTTTGGTAATGGCAGTTGTCGTCGCCCGTGCCATGGATCAGGAGGAGATTACCTTTCAGCTGATGCGCGAAGTTGATCGGCGATCCCTGCACATAGCCTTCCGCATTGTCGCCGGGAAGTCCCATGTAGCGCTCTTGATAAATCGTGTCGTAATACCGCATGTTTGGCACTGGCGCAATTGACATTCCAGTCTTGTAGAGATCTGGAAACTTGAACATTGCATTCAGCGTCATCGAGCCACCGCCGCTCCAACCCCAGACGCCCACACGGTCGGGATCGAGATACGATCGTTCGGATAGGATTTTGCGGACTGCCGCTGCTTGATCTTGGGGTGCCACAATGCCGACCTTCCGATAGACGCTCTTACGCCATTTCCGACCGCGAGGTGCCGGCGTGCCGCGATTGTCGAAGCTCATCACGACATATCCGTGCTGGGCCAGCATTAGGTGCCACAGGTAGCTGCTCCCGCCCCATCGGTCGAGCACCGTTTGGCCCGCCGGTTCGCCGTAGACGTACACCAGAAGAGGATACTTTCTTTTCGTGTTGAGCTTCGGCGGCTTGATGCACCAGCCGTCGAGTTCCACGCCATCGCCGATATCGACCCGCAGAAACTCGGTCGGCTGTCGACGCAGCTTACTGATTGTCTTCTTGAGTTTTTTATTGTCGACAAGCACCCGGAGGGATTTGTGATCGTTAACACGAACCATCCCGGTGACCGGCGGTTGGTCGAAGCTGGAGTACGAATGAATCGCGAATTTGCCGTTCGGTGAAATGCGATAACTGTGTGTGCCTGGTTGATCAGCGGGCGTCAGCCGTTGAGGCTTGTGGCCGTGTTTCGCTCGGTAGAGATAGCGTTGAGTCGGATCGTCGGGCGACGCGATAAAATACGTCGTCGCCGTTTTCTCGTCATGGTGCAACAATGCTACGACATCGAATTCGCCCGGTGTGACCAGCTTTGTTACTGCCCCGCTTCGGGCCGCAAGGTATGCATGACGCCAACCGTCGCGCTGGCTGATCCAGGTAAAATGCTGTGCATCGTCAGTCCAGAACATCTCGTCATGAACGTCTACCCAGGCCGCATCCCGCTCCGTCAGGATGACCTTGGTCCGCCCGGTCTCAGCGACGGCCAGCATCACGCGGTTGGTGTTTTGTCGCCGGTTCAGCTGTTGCAATACGAGCTCCTTTGAATTGCCGGCCCAGTCCATCCTCGCCACATAATGATCGCGAGAGTCGCCTGGAGGAGCCATCCACTGGGGCTTACCGCCGTTGGCAGAAACCACCGCGATACGGCAGATCGAATTCTGCTGGCCGACCTTGGGATACTTGATCTCGGTGGTCTTTGGATACAGGCCGCTGGTGTTGTTGATCAGGGTGACGGCGCCGACACCGTGGCTGTCGATTTGCCAATACGCGATTTCCGTTCCGTCAGGGCTCCAGCGAAAACCTTTGCGCAACGACAGTTCCTCTTCATAAACCCAGTCGAACGTGCCGTTAATGACGTCAGGCGAATCCGATTGCGTCAGCCGTTTGATCTCATGCGAGCGCAGATCTTCAACGTAGATATCGTTGGTCCGCACGTAGGCGACCTTGTCGCCAATCGGCGAAATCGCTGCGAACATCAAGGTGGCCGGCTTCGCGTCGCCACCGAGCTTACGCAGTTCGTGACTGCCGCGGTCCAGGATCCAATAATCACCTCGCGTGTTTCGCCGCCATACGCGCTTCGAATTAGTGTAGATCAGAAGAAGCGAACGATCCTTCGACCACGCATACGCATCGACGGCCAGTGGCGAAGTGCCGCCAGCGGGGACGAGCAGCGAAGCCGGAACCACAACGGAACGCGCGCCAGTGGCCGCGTCGTACTGCACGATATCCTGAGCGCCGGAAGTCAACTCGGACTTCTCCAGTTTCTCATACGTCGCACCTTCGTCTTGCCAGCGGCCACTAAACGTAGCCGCCGAAAAATCCAACGAACTATAGATCCGGTCAAGCGTCAGGAGGGCGAGGTCTGGTTTCTTGGCTCTGCGTTTTTTCTTGTCTTCACCGAATGTCGTGGCCACGATCAAGCTGAGGATGGTCAGCCACAGCGGAAAAAGTCGTAAGGAGTTCATAGCTGCTCGTCGGAGAATGTGCGGACAATAGAAGCACGATTGAGATTCGCGAACAATAACGGTCACGCGGGGTGCCTCTTGAAAAATAGTTAGTGCGATCGAGGTCTGCCAGTAGAAAACGGTGATGGCGCGGAAGATTCAGCGAGTTTGGTGTGCACAGAAACGACCATGCGGATTCGCCGCCCGAGACGATCCGCTGCTGGGACTGGTTGAATCCCGCTGGTTCTCGGTTATTCTCAACAGTACTCACTGATCTGCCACGTCGCACCGTCGCCAAAGAACGCCCCATTTTCCGAAGGATCTTCGATGAACTGCCATCGCCGGTTTTGTAAAGCCATTGTTCTAACGTTGTTTGTTGTCACGTCGTTTGGTGCGGCTGCGTGCCGAGCGTCTGCAGCGGACGATCGGCCAAATGTCCTCTTCATCTTTGCCGACGACCAGTGTTTTGAAACCGTCAGCGCGCTTGGTCACACCGACATTGAAACACCAAATTTGGATCGGTTGGTACGACAGGGCACAACGTTTACCCATGCATATAACATGGGCGCGTGGGGTGGTGCGGTCTGTGTCGCCAGCCGCGCCATGCTGAACACCGGCCGTTACCTGTGGCACGCGCACGATGTGTACAAAACGGCAGAGCAGGAACGTCAGGCCGGTCGATTCTGGTCGGAATATCTGCGCAAGGCCGGGTACGATACGTATTTTTCAGGCAAGTGGCATGTTCGTGCCAATGCAGAGAAGGCATTTGATTTTGTCAATCATGTGCGACCCGGTATGCCGAACCAGACCGCGCAAGGTTATAACCGGCCGATAGAAGGTCAGCCTGACGAGTGGAGTCCTTTCGACAGGAAGTTTGACGGCTTTTGGAAAGATGGAAAACATTGGAGCGAAGTCCTGGGTGATGATGCCATCGGCTATCTTGCTCAGGCCGCCAAACGCGACAAGCCGTTCTTCATGTACCTGGCCTTCAACGCGCCGCACGATCCGCGCCAGTCGCCAAAGGCCTACGTCGACAAGTACCCGCTGGATCGCATCAAGGTCCCGGAAAACTACCTCAGCGAATACCCGTACAAAGAGGAGATGGGGGCCGGCAAGTCGCTGCGCGACGAGAAACTCGCGCCGTTCCCTCGTACCAAATACGCAGTCAAAGTGAACCGCCAAGAGTACTATGCAATCATCACGCACATGGACGCGCAAATCGGCCGTATTCTCGAGGCGCTCGAGAAGTCCGGAAAACGTGACAATACTTGGATCTTCTTTACCGCCGATCACGGCTTGGCCGTCGGGCACCACGGTTTGCTCGGCAAGCAGAATCTGTACGACCATAGCGTGCGCGTGCCGTTCATGGTCGTCGGCCCCGGCGTCGCGGCCAACGCCAAGAACAATACGCCCATCTATTTACAGGACGTCATGCCGACTTCATTGGAATTGGCGAAGGTCGAAAGACCCGATCATGTGGAATTCAAGAGCCTGTTGCCCGTGTTGAGCGGCGCTAAGACGGACCACTACGATGCAATCTACGGCGGATACACCGACCGACAACGCATGGTGACGCACGACGGCTACAAACTAATCCTATATCCCCGGGCCAAGAAGCTGCGGTTGTATCACATCGACAAAGACCCGCTGGAGATGAACGATCTTGCGGGAGAGGCGAAGTCTCAACCCGTGATCAAGAAGCTCTATGAGAAGTTTCAGGAACTTCAACGCGCCAACGGCGACAAGCTGGATCTGGCGTTGGTCTTTCCACAGTTGTAGCCGTCGCTGCAGCGCCAGCGCATCCTGGCGTGCGTAGGTTCAGGACAGTTTATCGTGGTGTTGCGGGCAACGGGATGGCTGGCAATGATCTGCTTCAAAGGCGCGCCGCGTTCTGTTCACGGCGGTGCCAATTGCGAGCCTCACATTGTGAGTCAATGTCGCGAGATCGTTCCCGAGCAGCCGTTTGCAGCGTTGCAAATAGACTGTCAAGGGCTGTCGTCGTTGGCTAGTTCTCGCTTTAGCCATGCCCGTACCATGGTCCACTCGCCCTCCACGGTGCGTTTGGAGACTCCCAACTCGGTGGCGATTTCTTCCATCTTCATACCCCCAAAAAAACGCAACTGTACAATCTGAGCCTGTCGTGGGTCCAGTTGCGTCAGTTTGTCGATCGCTTCGTGGACGGCCAAGATCTCTTCGTCGTACGCGGCGTCCGTGGGCGGGGAATCGGTTAACTCGATTCTCATCTGCCTGCCGCCCCGCTTGTCTCGCTTCTTCCTCCGCGCATGGTCCACCAGAATTCGACGCATCAAGGTCGACCCAATGGCAAAGAAGTGCATACGCCCTGCGTAACTTATTCGGCTTTGTGAAATCAACTTGAGAAACGCCTCGTTGACCAGCGCCGATGGCTGCAGTGTGTGGCCAGGGGACTCGTTTCTGAGATGGCGTGCCGCCAACTCACGCAGCTCCCCATAAACCAACGGCATCAAATTCCGCGCGGCATCTTCACCGCCCAGGCTGGCGTCTTCGAGCAGTTGGGTGATTTCTACGGGGTCCGTCATGAAACGAATGGTGCACTTCGGCGTGCTGTGGGGCGACGGATCGAATCTGGCCGCATCGCTTCAGTTTACCGTGCAATCGTGCCGCGTGGGGCAGCAAGCGTGTTGATGCCGTGCGTCACACCGATGATCTCAAGTGTTTGCAGCACAACCGGTTGAGGCGTTTGCGCACTGAAACACGGTCGTTTTTCTGAAGAAACCATTGTGGATTTGAGCATCGAAAGTCGCGTTGTTTACAGAGCACACATGAAACCGAATGTGTCCACCCATCGTGGCCTTGGAAACGGGAGTTCCAGCCGCGAGTGTCCCAGATAGCGAGATCGTCCATGGGTACCAGTACTTCGAGTTGCCAAACAAGTGACAGACTGCTCATCAAGGCCACATGTGGAGGTGATCGGGAAGCGTTTGGACAATTGGTTCGCAAATACCAAGACCGGCTCTACAACGGGATGGTCCACAAGTCGCGTTCGCCCGTCGACGCGGAAGATGTCGTTCAGGAGGCGTTTGTGCAAGCGTATTTGAAGCTCGACACCTTCCGCCAAGAGAGCAGCTTCTTTACGTGGCTGTACCGGATTGCCCTGAATCTGGCATGGACGCGACGACACCGGACCCGCCGCGAAACACCCTTCGCTGATTTATCCGAAGTGCCTGGCACCGACGAGCAAGTGTCTGAGTCACCAGGGGACAGGCTAACTCGCAAGGAGAACTGTGAGCTCGTTCGATGTGCGATGGCACACCTACGCGATGACCAACGAGTGATTCTCATGCTACGCGAGATGCAGGGCTTTGACTACGCCACGATCGCGGACTTGTTGGAAACCAAAGTCGGAACTGTCCGCAGCCGCATTCATCGTGCCCGAGCTGCTCTGCGTCATCAGCTTGCGGTGCGCGATCGGACGACCGGCTTGTCCAACTAAGTAGAAGCGCTCTGGGAAACCAACCGTCGCGCAAAGTCGCGTACAACGCCCTAATTGCGATCCAGCACCGACGGACTGAAATCAGCGTCGGTAAGTCCCACATTCAATCGCAATCGAGTGAGCGTATATTCCTCTTCCAGGACCGGCTTTGTGTCGCCATCTTTGGGCCAACCGTGGGTCTCGACACGAATCGGCATATGCAATTCACTATCGATGTAGATGTTGGCTATGTGATATGTAAACTGCTCATGTCGTGTTGGATGGACAACTTGGATATGCAAACAGGGCCGGTCTTCAACGCTAGCCTGGCGGAAAAATGTGACGCGCGAGTTCTCGCCAGTGGGATCATGGCGAATGTCGCTCAAAGTCTGGTTGATCAACCGCTGGGTAATGGAGTCTAATCCGAGTTCAGTGATCGGATAGCGGCTTTCACGTAACGCGGCGGCACTGTCTGGTTCTAACTTGACGGTAATGTAGTTAAACCGGGAACCGCCGTTGCGAACCAGCATCTTGCCTTCATTTTCGCCCTGAACGTAAAGCACCTTACGACCACGGACCTTGGCCGGCCCCAGAAACTGGGAATAGATGGAAAAGGGCGTAGTGATCTTGTCGCCGCGGCGCTGCTCGCGACGGACTTTTGTCGCCAGGTATTCGTAGTCGCGGAGTTGGCCGTTGATTCGTTCGCGTTTCACGAGCAGGCACGTGAAATCACGAACATGTTCATGAAGATATGCGCCTCGTTCGCGGGCGAGATTCAGCGCCGGTGCCAGCGGATGTGACTCCCAATTTGCGGGCAGCGAGTTTCTAGTCGTGTACAGCGGGTCAAACGCGAGCTTCCTTGGAAATGATGCCGCCAGAAGCGGCTTTCGAGTCAACGTAGGTTCTTCACCAAACCCAATTGCCGGCACGACGATGACGCTACCAAACAACATGCAGGCATACGGCGCCAACATTTTGATCACATTTGCCATCACTCTTGCCTCAAATACAGTTTCGATGAAGTGCGAGCCGTTGTGTGGGTGATACCACACCACGCCGCTCGTCAACAACCGATTGCCGCAGGAATGTGCGAATGCCTGCGGCTTGTAGCGATAACATCAAAAACTCGTTTCCGAATGTGCTAATTCTACGCAAGGTGACAAGCCCTTGGTTCGTAGAAAACTGAACATTCTTACGGTGCGACGGCAATGCTGGCACCTGTTGATGCCGCTAACCTCAACTATACCACGTCAATCTGCCGGAGTATTTGCGTCAGCGGGTTGGGCTTCGGCCAGCAGTTTCCAGAACTGTCGATCAAAACCCCTGTTTGCAGCAGGTTGATCACCAAGGCGCGTGACCACTAACTGCAGACTCGGCACCACGAAGCAGCGTCGGTTCAACGCGCCGTTGGCAGAGAACATGTCTCTTGGCGCTGCCTCCAGACGACGTGCTCTTTGCGGTGCATTAGCGTTGTGATTCAGCCACCAGAGATAACCATAAAAGGGATTCATCTTCTGCGAAGAAGTGGTGGCATCCTTGAGATATTGTTGATCGGCAAGAATCGTTTTGTCTCCCCACTTGCCTCCCGCCAGGGTCATCAAACCAAACCGTGCCAGGTCGCGTGCCGTGGTGGCAAAACCAAAACGATTGACAAGTTGGATTTCGGCCGAACCGCGTATCACCCATTTGGAATCAGACATGCCCAAGGGCTGCGTAAGCCACTGTCTGGTCAGTTCATGCCTGTCCATTCTTGCGGCAGCGGCAACCACGTCCATCGATTTGGCATAAGCCGTTGTGTTGTAACGCCATTTTGTACCGGGACTGGCCTCGAAGGTACCGCGATCGGTCAGTCCGCTAGTCATGGTGATCAGATGACGAATGGTAATCGATTCCTCCTGTTCTGGCGTGGCGCGTGACCAACCAACGTTAAGATATTGACTGACGGGATCCGCGATCTTCAGCAGGCCCTTTTGCTGAGCAATGCCCACCAGGATGGAAGCGACACTCTTTTGGGCCGAGGCCACATCTTCGATCGTATGACCCGCCCCATCTCGACCCAGAATACGCTTTCTGAACTTGGCGGACTTTGCCCCTTGAACCTCAGAGTATTGCTCAGCAAGAATCCGGCCCTTATGCAGTATCACCACTCCCGAAGATTGATTCTCCCTGGCGTAATCCAACACCTTTCGAAGCTTGGCTCCATCCCAGCCAACTTGTCCCGGCTGAACGGTTTCCCATGCGCCGTGCTCGGGAGGAAAATAAAGAGAGTTTTCCGGTCTATCTTGCTGGGCCTGAACACTGGGATCGAAGATGACCAGGAGTAAACAGACAGTCAGGAAATTGAAGAGCTGTTTCATGGCGCTATTTCACCTTGCTTCCCCACCACGTATCGTTGGGAGACCAACTTTTCTTAAGCACATTGGCCGCGGCTCTTTCGAGGTTGGGAAGATCGCGATTACGAATCCGATTGCGCTGCTCGACGGCGCGGGCCTCGCTGAATCCGGGGTTGGGGATTGGCATCTTTGCCTCTGTCTCGGTAAGCCAGACCTGGAGGCGTTTACCCAATTCTGCGACTTTGTCGGGGAATTTCCCCGCCAGATCACGTTGTTCTCCAATATCCTCGGACAGGTGATAGAGTTCGCGGCGCTGATCCTCGTAGTAGTGAATGAGCTTCCAGTTGTCGCGAATGATAATTGCCGAGGGTTCTCCGCCCTGGTTGCCGTAGTGGGGATAGTGCCAAAACAGATCGCGTTCTCGGATTGTCTTGCCTTGGATGAGCGGCACAAGACTGACGCCGTCGACGTGTTGGTTGGGCCGCGAGGACAGACCCGTCAATTCCAGTAGCGTCGGGTAGAAGTCCGTACCGATGACGGGAACGTCTGATGTTGCCCGGGCTTGAACCACACCTGGCCACCGGATGTAGTATGGCTCGCGGATCCCACCCTCCCATTGTCTGCCTTTGCCGCCGCGGAGCGGAAGATTGCTAGTCGCTTTCCCGTCGCCGGCCGATACACCACCATTGTCGGACGTAAAAACAACGATCGTATTGTCGGCCAGTCGGAGGCGGTCCAGCGTCTTCAGGACTTTACCGACAGCGACGTCCATCGCTTCGACCATCCCTCCGTAGGCTGGATGATCTTGAACTTGACGGACAGGAGTGGTGCGATCGATGATGAATCGGCTTTCAGGCTGTGCTCCCTGAGTGGCCTTGCGGCGGTACTTCTCCCACAGCCGAGGTGTCGTTTGTAACGGCCCGTGGACTGAATAGAACGACAGATAGCAAAAGAACGGTTCGTCCTTGTGTTGTTCGATGAACTGCGCCGTTTCTTTGCCCAGCCGAATCGGGAGCGATTCGCCCGCAGGCCCGTTTTCCATCTTTGGATTATTGTAAGGTGAAAAGTAGCCACCGGGTGGAGAACCACGATGGTGCCCACCGACGTTGACCTCGAAACCGTGGTCTTCCGGAAAGGAACCTTCACCACCAAGGTGCCATTTTCCGGCAAAGAACGTCCGGTAGCCGCCTTCGCGAAAAGCCTCTGCCAACGAAATGTCTTCGTGGGGAAGATGGCGATTGTATTGGGCAGGCAGCAGCCGCGTATTCCTCTTCCAATCCGTACCCGCCGCGGCGCCAATCCAGTCGGTAATATCCAGCCGCGCCGGGTATTTGCCTGTCATAATACTGGCTCGCGATGGGCTGCAGACCTGACACGTGGCGTAGCCGCGAGTGAAACGCATCCCTTCGTTGGCAATCCGGTCGACGTTTGGGCTCTCGTAGAATTCGCTCCCCTCGACACTCAGGTCCCGCCAGCCCAGGTCATCCGCCAAAATAAAAACAACATTCGGTCGTTCCGCGGCGACGCCGGCAACGGACGCGGCAAAGACGAGTAGCAGAAATGGAGTCGGGGTCCAGAGTCGTGGTTGCTTGAAGAATCTCACGGAGTGCTCCCGAGGGCGGCTGGTGAGGGATAACTGTGCTGACAATTTGGCGCGAAACGAGCAAAGATGTGGTGCCATTATACCAACACCTACATCACATCGGCCAATTGGTGGCGGAAACGGCCGCTGCGACAGTTGCCGTGATCAGTGGCGAGCAAGGCAATTCCGGCCACCCAACGTCCCGTGCTACAAATCCGGCTTGACGGCAGGCGGCTCTCGTTCCCGAAAGAAAACCGCAAATCCAAGCAAGACGGCGATCAAGTAAAAGACAGGAGTCATCCAAAACGCCTTCCAAACGGCCAGCGAATCGTCTTCCGCGGTCATCGTTGTAAAAATCCAATTCACGAAGATCTGAGAACTGACTAGGAAGCCGATTCCCTGTGTGAACACGACAAGCAGACCTTGCGCTTGGGCACGAACGTCCTCACGAACGTGCTTGTCGACGTAAAGATAACCGGAGACAAAAACAAAATCGTAGCTGAAGCCGTGCAGGATGACGGCCACGACCATCATCGTCATCATCGGTGTACCGCTGTTGGTCGCCGCGCCGGAGAACAAGACAAAACGGACAATCCACGAGAGGATCCCAATGAGCATCGTCCACTTGATGCCGAAGGTTCGGATAAAGACCGGCAGAACCAACGCGAGGACGAACAGTTCCGCCACTTGGCCCAAAGTCAGAAAGCCACCCGAGCGTTCGATTCCGAGCTTGTTGACGAACGAACTCCCCAGTGCCCAGTACGGCATCATGGCGACGCACGCCAAAAGCGAGGCAAACATGAAGACCGCGAACGGCAGCCTCTTGAAATAGGGTAGCGTATCCAGCCCCATAAGCTCGCCGATTCGAATCGACTGACCCTTTGCCGGTGGCGGTGTGGCGGGGAGAAAGAGGCTGTGGAGACTGACGAGAAATGCAGCGGCACCAGCCACGTAGAACTGCACTTCAGTCTTCTCGGCGTGGAAGACAAAGCTGACCACCAGACCGGCAACGATCCAGCCCAACGTCGCAAAGACGCGCACGATCGGGTAGTCCTTTTCCGAGTTCGCCAGATGCTTTAGGCAGATGGTGTTGGAAAGCCCAAGTATCGGCATAAAGCAAAGCGTGTGTGCCAGCAACATGCAGACGAAGATCGCTCCGGAGTCCGGTTTCGCGAATTGCGGGGCGAGACAGATGAACACGCCGCTGAGAAACAAGAGTGCAGCTTGAAGTTTCTCGGCGTTGACAAAGCGGTCGGCGAAAACGCCCATAAAGAACGGCGTGACGATGGCGGCGATCGGGGCGACGGAGTATGCCCAGGCGATAACCTGACTCGACATGTCCCGTTCGTTCATAAACGAGTTCATCGTGACATACCACGCGCCCCACAGGAAAAAGAGGATGAACATCATGACGCTGAGGTTGACGAAGCGCGCCAGGCTGGTCTTTGTGGCCATTTTGGGTCCCGTGAAGTCTTGTTAGCGACCTTGTAATCCGGGCTCCTCGGTGGGCAAGCCCCACTGGCGAACCGAACGCGAACAGTGTAATTCGAGGACAGGGTGGGATACAACCTAACGCGGCAGAGCCGCAGCCAAATAGGGAATGTGCCAGTATTTGGTACGCTCCCCGACCAACCTGCGGCCGGTGCCCGTCTCGTGAGGATGTATGTTGAGGCCGAGTTTGCTGGAATTCTGCAGTAGCGACGAAATTCAAATTGCGAAGAGCGTGCTGGTCTATTTTCGGCAGCTGGCGAACAGGTTGAAGACTTCTCGTGCGGGGCCGCAGGCGAGACTGGTGATTTGCAATTGCTCTTCAATGGTGTCCTTGAGGAGCTCCAAGAAGACGTCCAGCAGCAACCCACGCCGATTTCGAACCGTCCGAGCCACCGCAATGTTCAGGAAGTAATCATCAAGCAGCGGGCCGATCCGCCCGGCACCGGCGGGTTCATTAGAATAGAGGAAATCAATGGCCTGAAAGTCTCCCGCGTAACCCCGCGGCTTCGTATAGCTGCGCTCACAGATTCGCGAGAGAAGCACGAATGGCAAGAGCTCCTGTCGGACGAAAAGGCCTACATCCGAATGAAGAACCGCAGGGACTTCAGACTCGGGCCCAAAAATAGTATGGAGGAACTCCATTGCCTCGTCCAGGATTTCATACGCTTTCGTCCGAGCCTCTTCATTGGCTTGTTGTTTCTGGCTGCCTAGCTCCACTTCCAACTGGGAGAGGTTCGTTTTGATCCCCTGAATACTGTTGCGGAGCTTCGCATCCAGTTGCTGGGAATGCGTAATGGCCTGGCTGAGAGGCACTGCACGCCGGGTTTGCTCGGTCAGCTTGCGGGCCGCCACTTGTGCCAGAATCTTATAGAACCGGGAGGAAAACTCTGGGTTTTGGCGTAGCCGCTCCTTGAGCGACTCCGCGGACAGCGCCAGAACTTCAGACTTTTCTTTGCCGACGACGGTGGCATTGGCGCCCTCACCGGTCAGGAAAGACACCTCGCCGAGTAGCTCGCCGGGCCCTCGCCTGCCTACAGTAATTGGCTCTTGCAAACCCACTCGGACGTCGAGTAAGCCCTGAGTGACGTCAAACAAACCAGGATGTCGCTCACCCTCGGTGATCAATGTCTCACCCGCCGCGAGATCCCGGACCTCCGAAAGGGCGAGGAGATTGTCGTCCTGCTCTTCATGAAAAAAACTAAGCAAGTCATAGCCGGAAGTCGTTGTCGTCGTAACTGGATTTGACATCTGGTAACGCAGAATGGAGATTGATAATTGCTCTGAGTCGATATGGTGGGCTTCGCTGTCCATCGGAGCATCTGTCTCTTACGTTGGACGACGTGGACTGGGAGCGTGGACGAGTGCATATCACGAGCCCAAAGACCGCGCGACACGCTGGCCACGAATCGCGAATCATCCCGCTGTTCCCCGAACTGCGTCCCTACTTGGAAGCAGTGTTCGACGCGGCCCCACCCGGAACGAAACACTTCATCACGCGATACCGTGACACAGGCTCGAATCTCCGTACACACATGACGCGGCTTGTGAAGCGAGCCGGCATAGAACTGTGGCCGCGAATCTTCCACAACTTGCGATCGAGCCGGCAAACGGAACTTGAAGAGAAGTTCCCGTCGCACGTCGTTTGTAAATGGATGGGCAACAGTCAACAGGTCGCTCGGAAGCATTATCTCCAGATGACCGATGAGCATTTCGAGCGTGCCCTTGAAGGTGGCGCAAAAAGCGGCGCAGATGTGGCGCAAAATCAGGCGCAGCAGACTCACGCACAAGATCGCACGAACTCGCAATGTGAAAGTGACGAGAGATGCAAAGCCCTTACCGCCTGCGAAGATACGCGAAGCGCTGCGAGTCGACGCGACAGCCGACAAGAAAAAATGGCGGAAGTGCATGGGAATCGAACCCACCGATCACACGGTTAACGTACGATCCGACGGTTTTGAAGACCGAGGCCACCACCAGGTGTGCAAGCACTTCCACGCTTTGTTTTACGGTATTCTTGACGTTTCCACTGGAAGTAGTATCATCGTTGTACTACCTCCTACTACCAAATCGAACGGTAGTATGAAAACGGGGGTGGCGTTGTAACCGCCAGCCCCCGCAAAGCACAGCGTCGTACTTGGGAGAACCACGCCATGCCAAGAAAGCATTCTACTTCGAGAAAACGCCCCCGCAAACCTGCCAAGCCCGAAGGCTCGCCGTTGTATCCGCACAACAGCGGAAAATGGGCCAAGAAGATTAGGGGCAAACTTCACTACTTCGGACGCTGGGACGACCACGATGCTGCCCTCAAGCAGTATGAATCCACCCGGGAAGCGTTAGAGAGCGGTGTTGATCCGGCACATTCGACCCCAAAGCTTCACCGTCTCGGACGCCTGCAACTACTTCTTGGAATCGTGTGAACATCGTGTAAAACGTAACGACTTGGCGGCCCGGACGTTTGCAGACTATCGGGCAACATGCAAGTCGTTGACGGCGATGCTGGGGCGGGACGCGACGGTATCAAAGCTGGAGCCGCACCGATTCCGCGAAGTGATCGACACCATCGCTGCAAAGCGGAATGTCATCGGCACGGCCAACGAAGTCAGCCGGATAAAGACCATGTTCAAGTGTTGCGTCCTGGAGGGGCTGCTTGACGGCGAACCGAAGTATGGCCCGGACTTTCGGCAACCGAAAGCCAAGTCAATCCGAGCACATCGAGCACGACAGCCGGCCAAGGCATTCTCGACGACCGAACTACTCGCGACGCTGGATGAATGCGGCGTTCATCTTCGGGCCATGACGTTGCTGGGCGTGAATTGCGGTTTCAGTAATTCTGACTGTTCAACGATGCCTCTAGACGCTGTGAACCTGGAAACTGGCTGGGTCGACTTTGCGAGGGCAAAGACAGCCGTGGAAAGGCACGTTCCGTTACCCGACGAATTTAGTCGACTGGACCGTTTTCAGTACTTTGCCCAGGAAACGGTTCCCTAGTTGGACAGCGCCAGGATGCCCGCATGCTAGCGTAGGCAAGTCGTGGTACGGCCTTGTGATATCGGTCTTGACGCGAGGTGAAAAAAGGAGCGACCCTCCGTGTGTCAAAACGTTTCACATGGAAACCACGGAGGGCC
>PVBE010838403.1_pt1 | contig 16491 bp, 11 predicted proteins | sample 1631181 | NCBI WGS metagenome assembly PVBE01 (sample SAMN08397723, study PRJNA350692) | Marine metagenome, whole genome shotgun sequencing project. | isolation source: water | place: Pacific Ocean | collected 2012-04
CCCCCTCGCCAACGTCACCTCGGCGGTGTTCCGGCACGCTGTCGGGCTCGTACTCCTCGCCATCATCCTCGCGATGGCCGGGATCTGGACCGGCTGGCACTGGCTGGGTCTGCTGTACGTGTTCCCCATCGCGCTGCTGCTCACCTGCGGCGGGGCGATCGTGGCGGCGTCGCTGACGGCGCTGCACCGGGACGTCGGACCGACCGTGGCGGCGGCGATGTTGCCCCTCTTCTTCACCACCCCCGTCATCTATCCTCCCCACGTGGTGCCCGCACCGCTGCGTGTCGTGATGGATCTGAACCCCCTCAGCCCTGTGGTCGTCGCCTACCGGGACCTGCTCGTGACCGGCACCACGCCGCTGTCGGGCGGGTTGATCTGGTCGGCCGCTGTCGGGCTCGTGGTCCTGGCGCTGGGCATCGTGCTCACCCGGAACGTGGGCCCCGAGCTGGCGGAGCGGCTGGGATGACCGTCAGCGTCCGAGGGCTGTGGAAGCGCTTCCGCCTGCGGAAGCCGAAGACCGATCACTGGGCGTTGCGGGAGATCGACTTCCAGGTCGCCCGCGGGGGTGCCCTCGGCGTCATCGGGGCCAACGGCTCGGGCAAGTCGACGCTGCTGCAGATCCTCGCGGGCGTGCTCCGGCCGACCCTGGGCGAGGTCAAGGTCGACGGCCGCGTCGTCGCCGTGCTCAACCCCACGGCCGGCTTCCACCCCGACCTCCAGGGCCGCGCCAACGTGCGCATGCTGGGCGCCCTGCATGGCTTCAGCAAGGCCGAGGTCAACCGCAAGATGGACGCGATCATCGAGTTCAGCGGGCTCGACTCGTACATCGACCAGCCGCTGCGGACCTACAGCGCCGGCATGATGATCCGCCTCGGCGTCTCCACCGCCTGCCACCTCGAGCCCGAGGTGCTGCTGGTGGACGAGGTCCTCAGCGCCGGCGATCTGGCGTTCCAACGCAAAGCCGCGGGCATGGCCCGAAACCTCCGCGACCAGGGCTGTGCGCTCGTGATTTCGACCCACGCGCTCGGCGATCTGGCGACCCTGTGCGACCGGCAGATGCTGCTGGAGCGGGGCGAGATCAAGGCCGAGGGGACCTCCGACGAGGTCGTCGCCACGTACATGCAGCGGGTGGATGAGCTCGGCGGCCGCATCGAACCGGGGGCGCCTCCCGTCGCCGGCGCCCGCCCCACCGCCCCGACCCGCGACGTCGTCATCCGCTCGATCACGCTCAACGGCGTCAAGGACCCCGACCAGGTGGAGATGCACTCCGGCCGTCCGCTGACCATCGAGGTCGAGTGGGAAGCCTCCGAACCGGTGGACGACGCGCTCTTCCGCATCCAGTTCTTCCGCAACGACGGGCTGTTCGTGCACGGTCAGAACACCGTGCGCCACGGCGTGCAGACCGGCACGCTCCACGGCCGCGGCGTCACCCGCCTGCACTACGACGTCTTCGGCCTGCTGGCGGGCGACTACTACGTGGCCGTCGGCATATGGCCGGACGAGTACCGCAGCTACACCACCGGCGAGGCGTACGACCACCGCCCCAGCGCCTGCATCCTCCGCCTCGGCGCCCCCCGCGAGATGGGCGGCGGAGTCGCTGGCTGGCCCTGCGACTGGTCGATCGAATCGCTCGCGGCGCCGCCCCGCCTCGTGACCTCGGAGGACGCCTCGTGAGCCGTCGCCGCATCGCCATCGTCAGCTCCTGCGCGCCTCCGAAGGCGGGTCAGCCGGTCACCGGCGGGGGGCTGCGCACGCTGCAGTTGCTGGAGACCGTGAGGGCGACCGGGCACGTGCCGTCGTTGCTCGTGGAATGGCCCGCCGATCCCAAGGGGTTCGCTCGCGAAGAGCTCGCCGCCAGGTTGGCGAAGCTGCGCCCCTCGGCCGTGATCCTGGAGCAGTGGGGCCTCGGCGCGGCGCTGGGTGACTTCGACAAGCCGGTGGTCATCGACCTGCACGGCTCGCTGCTGCTGGAGAACGTCTACCGACGCGGCGACATCGACCTGGCGCTGGACGCCGGGGCCAAGCTCGCGGCGCTGGCCCGGGCCGACCTCCTGTTGGTGCCCTCGTCGGCGCAGCTGAGCTGGTTCGCCTCCTGGGCGACGCTGGCGGGGCTGGATCCGCGCGAGCTCCCGCTGCGGCTGCTGCCCCTGGCGCTGCCCGGCACTCCGACGAAGCGAAAGGCCAAGAAGCCGGCCCTGCGGTTGGTCTACGGCGGCGCCCGCTGGCCTTGGATCGACTCGTCCGTCGGGCTCATGACGGCCGCGGGCGTGGCCGCCGCCAACCCCGACACGACCCTGGACGTGTTCCTGTACGAGCCGCCCCGCCACGGGCTCGGGTTCGACGAGGAGCTCGGCACCTGGGACGAGGTCGAGGCCGATTTGGCGGGGATGGCGGACCAGGGCATCACGCTCCACCGCGACACCGGCCATGCCCGCTTCACGAAGTTCCTGCGCACTGAAGCGACGGTCGCGTTGGACGTGTGGGCGCCGAACCCCGAGCGGCTGCTCGCGGCGACGACGCGGTCGGTCGAATCGCTGCACGCGGGGCTCCCCGTCATCACGGTCCCCGAAGCCTCGTGGGCGCCTGCGCTGACCGCCTCGGGCGCTGGATGGGCACCGGAACCCGACGGACTGGCCGACCTGCTGGCCTCGCTCGCGGAGAACGGAGCCGACATCGCCAAGGCCTCCCGCGCGGCCACGAAGCTGGCGGCGGGCAGGCACTCCCTCGAGGGCGCCGGCGGCGCTCTGTCCGACTGGCTCGCCAGCCCCGCCAAGGCGGTGCGCTCAACCCCGCTGCTGGACCAACTGACCGCGATCGAGCGGGATCACAACGCCCGCGCCGTCGCCGCGTTGGAGGCCGACCATCGGTCACTGATCGACCAGCAGGTCGACGCCCACCAGGTGGAGATCGAAGGCCTGAAGGCGAAGGGCGCAGCCGACATCGAGGCGCTGACGGCGACCCACGGCGCCACCGTCGAGCGAATCACCGACGCTCATCGGCTGGAGAACGCGTCGATCCTGACGGACGCCCAACGCCGCACGCGCGAGCAGTTGGAGCACTGGCAGGGGGAGCTGGACCGGCTCCGAACGTCGCTGGAAGGCGAGCTCAAGGCTCAGGCCGAGCGGCACGCCCAGGAGCTGGCCGCGGCGCTGGACCGGCAGCACGCCGAGCGTACCGACGAGCGGGGCGAGGCCAAGGCCGATCGCGAGTCTGAACGGGACCGTCACCGGGCCGAACTGCAGGCGCTGGCGGAGCGGCACGACCAGGAGCGGGCGGCTCATCTGGCCGAGCTCGAAGCGCGCGATGCCCGGCACCAGGCGGCCATCACGGCGGCGGCGAAGGATCACAAGCAGGAGATGGAAGCGGCGGCAGCCCGCCGCGACGCCGAGGCGGCCAGGCTCCTGGAGGAGCGCAAGGCCGAGGTCGCCGTGAGGGCCACGGAGCACAAGCGCCAGATGGAGGCAGCCGCCGCGAACCGCGACGCGGAGACGGCCAAGCTCCTGGAGGAGCGCAAGGCCGAGGTCGCTGTGATGGCCACGGGGCACAAGCGCCAGATGGAGGCGGCCGCCGCGAACCGCGACGCGGAGACGGCCAAGCTCCTGGAGGAGCGCAAGGCCGAGGTCGCCGAGATGGCCGCCGAGCACAAGCGCCAGATGGAGGCGGCCACCGCGAACCGCGACGCGGAGACGGCCAAGCTCCTGGAGGAGCGCAAGGCCGAGGCGGCCAAGCTCCTGGAGGAGCGCAAGGCCGAGGCCTCCGCGATGGCGGCAGACCACCTGGCCCAGATGGAAGCCGCCAACGAACACCATCGCGCTCAGATCGAAGCGGTTCGAGCCGAGTTCGAAGCGGGCACGACCGGCCGCGCCGAGGAGATCGCGACCCTGGTGGAGGCCCACCGGACGCAGATGGAGGAGGCCAAGGCCGAGCGCGAAGCCGAGGTCCAGCAGATCGTCGGGCAGTGGCAGGCGGAGTTGGCCCAGGCGGACACGCAGCGAACGGGCGAGATGGAGGAGGCGGACGAGCGGAGCCGCGGCGAGATCGCGGCCGCCGTGGCCGGTTGGGAGGCCAAGCTCAACGCCGCCCACGACCGGTTGCGGGCGGCCAAGGCGAAGCACGCCGAAGAGCTCGCGAGGTTGCAGGTGGAGCTGTCGGCGGAGCGCTCGAAGGCGGCCGTCAGCCCGGCGGCGTCCTCCGAACAACCCGCGGCCGAGGGCGCTCGACGCCGACGAGGCCCGTCACTCCCCGGTCGTTCCGGTCAGGCCCTCAGGCTGGCTCGCTTGTGGGTCGAGCACGCTCTCGACCGCGACGCCTGAGTCTGGCCAGCAGCAGCAGCCCCAGGGAAGATCCCGACGAGCGGTCACGACTCCGCCTCCCCACTGGGCCGCGCTGGTGGAGATGACCGTGTCCTCGAGCGAGCCCCCGGGCACGTCCCAGAAGGAGAGGCCTCCGCCGTAGCCGCTGGCCAGGTTGGAGTACGCGTGGAGCCTGCGGATGTCGGCCACGCCGCCCGAGACGTAGACCGCGCCGCCGTGCCCCCGGCCGTCGTCGGTGCCCTCCTGACCCGCGAGCGCGTGGGCCTCGCAGTCGTGAATGACGAGGTCACGCACGGTCGCCTCCGAGTCCCGCAGCGACAGGCCGCCGCCCTCCCGCGCAAGGCAGTCCGTGAGCTCGAGCTCCTCCAACACGGGGTCGGCTTGAACCACGGTGATGCACCCGCCGAAGCCGTCGGTGGAGCGCGAGTCGCCCCCGCTGATCTCCATGCCCGAGATATGCGTCTGGGAGCCGGCGGCGGGCCCGATCGAGACCACCGACCCCGTGCCGTCGCCGACCACCTGCACGACCTCGCGGCCCGCGCCCACGAGGTTCACGGCGAGGCCGCCGAGGACGATATTCTCGTTGTAGGTGCCCGCCGCGACCGTGACCGTCGTGCCGTCCTCGGGCGTCGTGGCGAGCGCTTCGCTGATGGTGAGGAAGTCGCCGCCCCCGGACGCGTCCACCGCGATCGAGTCCCCCGCGAGCACCGTCGACGGCAACGCCAGGAGCGCCAGCCCGAGCCCGAGCCACCTCACGACGCGTCCCCCACGCGAAGGGCGAGGTCCACGCCGACGAGCACGCCGGGAACCACGCTTCCCCCCTCTCGGAGCGGGCCGAACAACCGGAACGCCGCCCTCGGACGCACCGACACGACGCCGCGGCCGAGCTCGATCCCGCCGCCGATCTCGACCCCCGGTACGACGACCCGGTACGGGCTCGGCGTACCGTTGATGCCGGCCTGGAAGGCGACGCGCACGTAGGGGTTGGCGGGCCCGTCGAAGCGGATCTGGGGGCCGAGGCCGATGGTCGTGAAGAGCGCGGTGCAGTCCTCTTCATCGCCCGGTTGATCGGTGCAGTCCGCCCGCGGGGACAGCGCGACCTGCGAGTCCAGGCCGCCCCACAGCGGACCGATGAGGCGGACCGATGCCTCCACCCCGAACGCCGCATAGCTCCACGTCGTCAGCTGCTGGAAGCCGCCCCCGACCGCGATCACCGCCCGAGGACGGGCCGATGGGGAGGCCGTCGCGGTCTCGGGCTTCGGCTCGACGGCGGGCGGCTCAGCCTCCGCCTCCGGCTCAGGCTCGGGCTCGGTTTCGGTGTCCGGTTCGGGCTCGACGGTCGGCTCCGGCGCGGGCGCACCGGGGGCCAACACTTCGAGTTCGGACTCCTGCTGGTCCGCCCAGCGGCGGTCCGAGACCACGAGATCGAAGGCCATGTAGCGGTTCAGCTCGGCCAGCGCCTCGGCCGGCCGGTCCAGCTCGCGGAGCGAGAGGATCAGCACCTTGCGGGCGACGGTGGTGGCGATGCTGGGGTCCAGGGCGATCGCTTCGCGGGCCAGCGTCACCGCGCCGGCGTGATCGCCCTCGGTGAACGCGGTGTAGGCAGCGCTGACCTGCTCGGCTTGCCCCGACGCCACCGCCGGAACCAGCAGCAGCGCCAGCGCCAGGACCCTAGAAGGGGTTCTTGTCCACGCGGAACGGGTTCGCCTGGTTCCGGAGCCCGGCGCCACACGATCCGTCCTGGCAGCAACGGAAGTAGTACTCAGCCCCAACGTTCCACCCCTCCCCGTAGGGAAGCGCCATTGTGGCAGACCACGCGCTCGTGCCGGCCGAGGCCATCGCAGTCCGGGTGAACTGGATGGGCGAGGGCATCACCGGACGGATGAGCACCTCGGGCTCGCAGTCCACGCTCCCGCCCTCCAGCCGCACCGAGATCGTGAGCGTCGCTGGAAGCATGTAGGGCGCCGGCGGGGTGTGGCTGAGCTTCGGCCAGACGGGTGAGGGGATGGTCGGTTGGGGGGCCGGCGTGGGCGCCGGTTCGATGCGCGAGGCAGGGGTCGACGGCTCAACCCGGGGCGCCGGGGTCCGCCGCTCCGGCGTGGGCTCGGGTTCCGGTGCGCGGGTCGGCTCGGGCTCGGCCTCTTCGGTGACCGGCTCCGGCATGATCTCGGCCCTCGGCTCGTCCTCGACCTCGGCCGCATCCACGACGGCATCCGCGGCCGGCTCGGGGCTGTCCGTCCCCCGATCCTGGGGGCCGATGATCGCCAGGATGCCCAACGCCAGCAGCGCAGCCCCCACGAGCATGATGGCGAGCACCTTCGGTCCCCCGGGGCCCTGACCTTCCCCCTCCCGGAGGCCGGGCGGGGCCATGCGCGTGGGGCCCACGGCGCCGACGTTGAAGGCCTCGCGGAAGCTGTCGAAGTCGGCCCGCTCGGACAGGGTGAGGTTGAGCTCCCGATCCATCGTGTCGGCATGCGGATCGGTGACGGGCTCGATGATCCCGTCGATCGCGGTGCGCAGGTAGCGCCGCCCCAGGTGCGGCTTCCACGCGGAGCACAGCTCCTCCAGATCGTGGGCGAGGAGTGCGGCGCTGGCGGGCCGTTCCTCGATGTTCGGCGCGAGCATGCGGCCCAGCAGCTCGATGATGCCGCGGGCGCGGTTGGGATCGATGGCGCGGCCCACCGGCTCGGGGGCGACCAGCGCCTTCTCCAGCACGTCGACGCGGCCTTCGAAGGTGGTCGTGGCGACGGCCATGATGATGACCGGGAGCTCGACCCGGCCGCCCTGCGGGGGGGACACGTACCGATGGCCGGTGATGCACTCGAACGCGATCGCACCGAGGGCGTACAGGTCCGAGCGGGGATCGGCGGGCTCTCCCCGGGCCTGCTCCGGGCTCATGTACTGGGGCGTGCCCTTGGCGAGGCCGGTGGCGGTGGTCGTCGCGATCCGGTCCTCGGCCCACGCGATGCCGAAGTCGAGCACCTTGAGGCGGCCGTCGTGGCTGACGAGCAGGTTGTCGGGCTTCAGATCGCGGTGGACCAGCCCGATCCCCTTGCCGTCGGCGTCCTTGAGGTCGTGCGCGTAGACGAGCGCGTCGACTCCTTCGAGCAACAGCGACAGCGCGGCGTCGACGGGGAGTCGCGTTCCGACCTCGTCCACCTTGCGGAGCAGGCGGCTCAGGGGCGCGCCCCGGACCAGCTCCATCTCCATGAGGTGGGCTTCGCCGAGGAACTCGTGGTCGACCCGGACGAATCGACGCACGGCGACGATGTTGGGGTGGTTCAACCGGGCGAGAAACTGGGCCTCGTCCGCCAACGACGTGATCACGTTGGGGCGCGCACGGGCGCGTCCGCTGTCGACGAGCTTGACCGCCACCTGCTGGGAGAAACCCAGATCGCCCTCGATCCGAGCGCGGTACACCGTTCCGAAGGAACCGGCGCCGAGCTGTTCGAGGAGGGTGTAGTCACCGATGCGCTGGGGGAGCCGCACGGCGACCCACGGTACCCGATCGGCCCCATCGCTGGACGAGGGGCGCTTTCCCGGTCACATTGGCCTCGTGCGCGTCCTGATGATCCATCCGCATGACGTCTACTCGCCGCTGGAGCCGTGGACGATCCGTGTCACGTCCATCGCGCGTGAGCTGGAGGCGTTGGGGCACGAGGTCAAGGTCGTCTACCACCTCGCCGATGCCACCCAGCAGCCGGGCGATGTGCGGCATCGGCAGGAGTTCCCGTTCGAGGTGATCCCGCTGATCCGGCACATGGGGCTGGGGCTGCGGAAATCGCGCGAGATGACCCTGCTGGCCCAGTGGGCCGACATCGTGCACGTGCAGAAGTGCCTCGCCCACGCGGCGATGCCGGCGGCGGTCGCCTCGTTCCGCAACCGCGTCCCCCTGCACTACGACTGGGACGACCACGAAGCGGCGATCTACGAAGAGGCGAGCCAGTCCCAGGACAAGCATTGGCGGCGCATCGAGCGCTTCGAGCGGGCCCTCCCCCGGATCGCGGACACGGTCTCGGTCGCATCGGCCGCTCTCCGCCAGCAGGCCCGAGCCCTGGGCGTACGCGACGAGCACCTGTTCGACGCCCCCGTCGGCGCCGATCCCGGACGCTTCGTCGGTGGCGGCGACGGCGACGCGACCCGCACCGAGCTCGGCCTCCCGGAGGGCCCGGTGGCGATGTACCTGGGCCAGCTCGCGGGCGCCCACGCAGCTCCCCTGTTCCTCGATGCGGCGGCCCAGGTCGCGTCGCGGGTGCCGGACGCCAGCTTCCTCGTGGTCGGCGGCGGCCGCACCCTCGCCGACACCCGGGCTCACGCCGAACGGCTCGGCCTCGGGAACCGCGTCGTCTTCACCGGCGCCGTCCCTCACGCGCGCGTCCCCGATCTGCTCGACGTGGTGGACGTGGCGGTGGCGACGCTGCCGGACACCGCCCAGGCGGCGACCAAGAGCCCGCTGAAGGTCGTGGAGTACATGGCCGCGGGCAAGGCCGTGGTCGCGACGGCGGTGGGCGAGGCGGTCCGGTTCCTCGACAACGGCCGGGTCGGCCAGCTGGTGCCCCCGGCGAACCCGACGGCGCTGGCCGATGCGATGGAAGCGCTGCTGGCGGATCCCTACCGACGCAGCGAGCTGGGCGTGGCCGCGCGCGAGCACCTGCTCCGCAACCACACCTGGCGCCACACCGCCGAGACGATGTCGGAGGCCTACGAGACCGCGAGGTCGCGGCGCCGGCTTCCAACCTCCGGCCGCGGACGCCACCGCGGTCTGGGGCCCGAGGGACGGGACGCCACCCCCGCGCGCGACGTCGCGGTGCCCCAGGCGTCGATCGCTCCCGCTCCGCTCCCGGTGGTCACGCCCGACACCGTCAAGACCCTGGTCAGCGCGTCCTCGGGCAAGGTCCGCGGCGCCGTCCGGGGCCGGCTCGACATGGTCGGCGTGTTCGACGGCGAGCGCGCCTTCACCGGTCCGTACACCATCCAGTTGGACGTCACGAACCGCTGCAACAACGACTGCATCGCCTGCTGGCTGCACAGCCCGCTGCTGCGCAAGACGGGCCCCAACAGCAAGGACCTGCGCTCGCAGCTTCGCTTCGATCTGGTCCGCCAGATGCTCGACGACGCCGCCGCGATGGGGACCCGCGACATCTACATGGCCGGAGGCGGCGACCCGATCGTCTACCCCTGGCTCAAGGAGACCGTCGAGCACGCCAAGGGGCACGGCATGACGGTCGCGGTGAACACGAACTTCGCCCTCGCGGACGAGGCTTGGTGCGACTGGGCGTGCGAGGTCGGGCTCGACGACATGACGGTCAGCGTGTGGGCCGGCTCCGGGGCGACGTACGACGCGACGCACCCGAACAAGAAGCCGGCCGACTTCGACAAGCTGATGGACCGCATCACGTACCTCAACAAGCGCAAGCGCGAGGTCGGGCGCGGGCCGACGGTGAAGCTGTACCAGGTGGTCAGCAACCTGAACGCGCACGAGTTCGAGGCGATGTACCGCCAGGTCGACGAGACCGGCAGCGACGCGGTCGAGTACACGGTGGTGGATACCGTGCCGGGCCACACCGACGTGCTCCTGTTCGACGACGACGTGCGCCGCACCCTGCTGCAGCAGTCGCGCGATCTGCAGAGCCGGCTGGCCGCCTCGGGCGAGTCCCGGAAGCTCTTCGGCTTCGACCAGTGGCTGCGGCGGCTCGAGTGCGAGGACGTCACCGAGGGGCGAGGCGACGCCAACGTCGTGCACACGTTCCCCTGCACCATCGGCTGGACGTTCCTGCGGGTGATGCCCGACGGCAAGGTCACCAGCTGCCTCAAGAGCCACCGCATCCCCATCGGCAACCTCAACGAGGAGCGGCTGCTGGCGATGTGGAACAACAGCAAGCAGAAGCAGTTCCGCCGGATGACCAACGTGGTCGAGAAGCGGGACCCCTGGTTCAGCAACATCGGCAACGACCCCGACGTCGCCTGCGGATGCGAGAAGAGCTGCGACGATCTGGGGCGGAACCTCGCGATGGATCGGCGGCTCAAGGGCATGACCCGCGCCGAGACGATGCTGGTGAAGCACGCCGGCAAGGTGCTGACCCCCATCGCGTGAGGGGCGCCCTCCCCGGTACCCTCCGGAGGTGACGGCGAAGCTCGACAGTCTCCCGGTCCAGTTCGGACGCTACGAGGTCCAGCGGTTGGTCGGTGAAGGCGGCATGGGCCGGGTCTTCGAGGCACGCCTGGTCGGGCCCGCGGGCTTCATCAAGACGGTCGCGCTGAAGGTGCTCCGCGCTTCCGTCGACGACGACGAACCCCGCGTGCGCGAAGGCATCTTCCGGGAGGCGCGCGTCGGGGGCCTCCTGAAGCGCCCCAACATCGTCGACGTCTACGACTTCGGGATCGAGGACGGACAGCCCTGGGTGGCCATGGAGTTGGTCCGCGGGGAGGGGCTCGACGCACGCCTCGCGCGGGAGGGCGCCGTGGCCCCCCACGATGCCCTGCGCATCGCGATCGAGATCGCGCGGGGCCTACAGGCGGTGCACGAACTGCAAGTGGACTCGGCGCCCGCCGGACTGGTGCACCGGGACCTGAAGCCCGCGAACGTGCTGCTGGGAACCCACGGCGAGGTCAAGATCAGCGACTTCGGCCTCGCCCGGGCCGACGAGGGTGAAGGGCTGACCTCGCAGGCGACGACGTCGCTTCGGGGCACACCGGCCTACATGTCGCCCGAGCAGGCCAACGGCGACGAGCTGGACGGCCGGTCCGACCTGTTCGCGCTGGGGGCGATCCTGTTCGAGATGCTCTCGGGGGAGCGACTGCTCCGCGGTGGCACCGTGATGGAGCAGATGATGGCCCTCGTCCGGGTCTCCGAACGGATCGCCGAGCTGCCCGACCGCTTCGGCCACACCACCGGACTGGCGGAGCTGCTGGCCGGATGCCTGCAGGAAGAGGCGGAACGCCGATTCGAGGACGCGGACGCCTTCTGCACCGCAGCCCGCAGCGTGCTGTACGCCATCGAGTGGAGCGCGACGGAGGAGGTCGAGGAGTTCCACGACGTCACCACCGTCGCCATCGCCCCGCTGGAGGATCCGACCGCCGAGGCGCTGGTGCGGGAGGGGCCCGAGACCTTCGTCGGACGCGAGACCGATCTGGAAGCGCTGGACGAGTTCGTCCAGGCGGGCGGACGGCTCGTCACCCTGGTCGGCCCGGGAGGCACCGGGAAGACCCGCCTGGCCCAACGGTTCGCCGTCAGCCGCAGCGCTCGGTTCGCCGGCGGCTCCTGGTGGTTCGACCTGAGCGAGGCGACGTCGGCGGACGGCGTGTGCGCCGCGGCCGCCCGCGCGCTGGGGATCGGACTTACCTCCGGCGAGTCGTCGGAGCGGGTCGCCGCGGCGATCGCGGGGCGGGGCCGCTGCCTGATCGTCGTGGACAACCTCGAGCAGGTGCAGCCCTTCGCCACCAAGACCCTGGCGCTGTGGACCGAGCGGTGCCCGGAGGCGACCTTCGTCGTGACCAGCCGCGTCGTGCTCCAGCTGAGCGAAGAGTTCGTCTACCGGCTCGGCCCGCTGGAGACGCCCATCATGAACCAGCTCGTGATGGCGGACGACCTGGTCGCGGCGGTCGAGGGGAATCCCGCCGTGCAGCTGTTCGTGCAGCGGGCCAAGGCCGCCCGGTCGACGTTCGACCTGACCGAGAGCAACGTTCAAGACGTCGCCATGCTCGTCTTCGAGCTGGACGGCATCCCGCTGGCGATCGAGCTGGCGGCGGCGCGAACCAAGGTGCTGTCCCCGGCCCGAATCCTGGAGCGGCTTCCACGGCGGTTCGACCTCCTGACGACGGGACGCCAGGACGTGACGGGCAGGCAGGCGACGCTGCGAGCGACGATCGACTGGTCCTGGAACCTGCTGGAGCCCTGGGAGCAGGCGGCGCTGGCGCAGTGCTCGGTGTTTCGTGGGGGCTTCGATCTGGAGGCGGCGGAGGCGGTCATCCAGCTCGAAGGCGCCTGGGCGGTAGACGCCCTGCAAGCCCTGCAGGACAAGATCCTGCTGCGCAGTTGGGAGCCGCCTGAGACCCCAGGGGGATCTGCGCTTCGACACCTACCTGTCCATCCGCGAATACGCCGCCGAGAAGCTCGGCGCCGCGGGCGCGTACAACCTGGCCGATGGGAGCTCCGGAAGCGGTCCTGAGGCCAAGACCGAGGTCCTGGAACGGCATGCCGCCTGGTTCGCGACCTACGGCGCGGAAGACTCGCTCGCGGCGATGCAGCGCAGCACCGGGATGGCACGCCGACGGGTCGTGACCCTGGAGCTGGAGAACCTGGTGGCGGCGGCGAGCAACGCTTCGGCGGCCGGGCGCGGCGAAGAGGCGGTCGGAGCGGCGCTGGCCGTGGTGGCCTTGTTGGAGCGCACGGGGCCGCTCCCGGCCCTGCTCCGGGTCCTGGAGGAAGTGGACGCCACCCCCGACCTCCCGGGCGCCGCGCGGGTGTGACTGGACCGCGCCCTGATGGACGGCTCCGAGCGATCGGCGACACAGCCGGAGGGGAACGACGCCTGGAGGAGGCCAAAGCCCGCGCCGCCGAGGTCGGAACCCCGCGGGACCGCGCCTGGGTGGTCGTGGCCGATGCACGCAACCGACTCGGCGAGCGGGAACTGAATCGGGAGGAGCTCGACGCCGCCCGCCGCACGTTCGTCGAGTTGAAGGACTACGTCGGCGAGGCTCGGGCGCTGGGGATCATGGGCACAGCCGCCGCGATCAGCGGAGACCTCCGGGAAGCTCGGACGGCGCTGGAGCGGGCGCTGGTCCTCCTCCGTCAGGGCGGCGACGCGACCTACGAGACGGCAACGATGATCAACCTCGCGATCGCCTACAAGCAGCTGAATCTGCGAACCCTGGAGCAGGCGACGCTGCACGAAGCACTCCGCCTGGCACAGGAGATCGAGTACACGCAGGGCGAAGAGGCGGCGCTCCTCAACCTTGGCGTCGGCGCGCTCGATCGGGGGCGTCTGAAGGACGCCGAGCGGATGTTCGCCGAGTCGGTGAAGCTGTCTCTACGGGTGGGAAACGAGGCCAACCGCGGGCGTGGCCTGGGGAACCTCGGCGACGTACGCCGTGCCCTGGGGCGGCTGGATGAAGCCGACGCCTGCTTCGAGGAGAGCCTCCGGTTGGCGCGAGCCGCCGACGACCTGCTCCACCTCACGGGCCAGCTGGAGGAGCTCGCGCGTCTGCGCCTCGCGCAAGGCCGGATCGACGAGGCTGAGGAGGCGGGCCGGGAGGCGGCGCGGAGGGCTCGAGAGCTCGGGGTCGATCAGCTCATCGCGGGCGCGCTCGAGGTGCTCGGGGAGACCGCAGTGGTTCAGGGCCGGCTGGTGGACGCCCGGGAACTGGCGGAGGAAGCCTGCGGCATCGGGGAGCGCCTGCCGAACAAGCACTTCGAGGGCCTGGCTCGCGGACTGAGTGGACGCGTCGCGGGCCTGGAGGGGCAAGCGGCCCTCGCCGAGGAGGCGTTCGACCTCGCCGAAGAGATGCTCCGGGCGGCCGACGACCGGTTCTCGCTGGGGCGGGTGCTGGCGTGGCGCGGCATCGACAACGACTGCGACGGCTCCGCCGACGGCGAACTGGATGGGGACGGCGACGGGCTGGCCGACTGCGAGGGCGACTGCGACGACACCGACGCGGCGATCTTCCCCGGCGCCGACGAGGTCTGCGACGACGGCAGCGACCAGGACTGCGACGGCGAGGACAGCGACCCCACGTGCTGGACCGACGGCTGCGGCGGCTGCTCCTCGGCAGGCGACGGCTCGCTGGGTCCGGCCGCTCTGGCGCTTCTGCTGCTGCTGCCGTGGGCACGCCGACGTCGGTACCCTGACGCATGGACGAGGCTTCCCTCCGCGCATTCCTGATCGTCCTCGTTGCCCTCGCGGTCTTCGTCCTGCTGCGCGTCGCGCTGATCACGGGAGCGCCGACCCAACTGCACCACCCCGAGGAGATCGTGAACTTGCGGCTCGCAGCCGCGGTGCTGGGAGAAGATGGCGCCTGGCCCGTGGAGCTGGCGGCGGTGCCGGAGCCTCCGCCGGAGTCGATTCCGCCGGAGACGAGCTTCTTCGACTACCAGTTCCAGGACTTCGACGGCGGAACGCTGGTGGTGTCGGTGCTGCTGGTGCCCATTGCGGGCGTCTTCGGGCTCACCCAGACGACGGTGAAGATCGGCGCAGTCCTGTGGGCCCTGGCGATTGCCTTGGCGTGGCTCGCTCTCCTGGGCCGACTGCTCGGGACCGCGGGCACGCTGGCCGCGACGGCCGCATTCGTGTGCTTGCCCGTCCCCGCGTTCCTCCTGTCCTGCATCCACTGGGGCAACCACTTCGAGTCGGCACTGTTTCCGCCCCTGATCCTGTTGTTGTTGGTCGAGGCCGGACGCGCAGAGGAACTCCCCCGCAGGCTCGGGCTGGCCGCTGGAGCGGGCTTGTTGGCCGGCTTCGGAACCTGGTTCTCCCTGCTGAACCTGCTGCCGGCCGTGCTGGCGGCGGGGGCGCTGGTGGCGTTGATGGGGCGGGGAGCGCTGCTCGGTCTCCCGGCGTACGGAGCGGCGGCGGCGGTCGGCTTCAGTCCGTGGTTGGGGCGCAATGAGCTGGGCGGCAGCGTCGAAGCGCAGGGGCGATCGGTCCCAGACCTGCTGACGGGGCTGTTCGCCGGCGAGGGACAGTCGCAGGGTCCACGATCGGTGTTGGAGCTCTGGCCTCGCTTCGCGGAGTGGTCGCTGCCTGAACTCTGGGTTCCCTCCGAGTCCACGGCTTCACTGCTCAGCTTCGTCTCCCGTTCCGGGGTTGTCGTCGGAGCCTTGGCCCTGAGCGCCGCAGTGATCGTGAGCGCAAGGCGAGGACAGACTCAGCGGGCCCGAGAGCTCGGAGCACTGCTCGGCGTGTGCGCTGCGAGCTACGTGCTCGTCGTCTTGATGCTGGACACGTCCCACGAGCTCAAGGACCGACGGATGGCCCCCGTCTACGTCTACGGATGGATGCTCTTCGCTGCGGGGACGGCTGCGTGGGCCGATCGGGCGGGCCCCGCCCGACTGATTGCGGGAGTCGTTGCCGCGGGGATTCTGCTCCCCAGCCTGAGCGCCGAGGTCCGTCTGGTGCTGGATCGCGACCTTCCCGCGGAGCCGCTCCAGGTCTGGACCCACTTCGCCGTGCCCGCGGACGCTCCGCGCTTCCGAACCGAGGCTGGCATCAGCCAGGTCGCGTCCGGCGAGGTCCCACTGATCAACGCGGCGGTGGCGGAGTTGCTGACCAACTCGAGCACGCGCGGGACCGACGAACTGCGCGGCCTCGCTCGCGCCCTGGTCGTCCACGGCGACGAGCACAATTCGGGCGCGCTGCGACGAGCGAAGCCGACGTGCCCGAGCGAAGAGCTTCTGGAGCGGGCGAGTCTGTCGTTGATCATGGGAACGGCAGAAGCGAATGCGTTCGGCCGGGGTCTGGGCTTGAGGTGTGATGGGGCGGCGACCGCTTTGCGCTGTGATCTGCTTCAGTCAGACGAGTTGACGGAGGCATGCGTGCGGGGAGGGGCCCAGCATTGAGACGATGGCTTGCCGCAACGGCGGTCTTGGCGGTGTGGGCGGCGGGACCCTCCGTGGCCTCGGCCGGAAACTACTGCGTCGATGCCAGTTCGACGGTCTTGGACTGGAGTTCCTGCTTCGAAGCGACACCCTGCAGCGAGGGGACCTACACCTCGATTCAAGACGCCCTCGACGTAGCCGTGGCCGCGGGCGAGGGCCCCAGCGCGGTCCACGAGTTCTGCATTCTCACACCCGGGGTCCACGAGGAGAGCATCGAGTTCAACGATCCCGCCGGCGACATCGGGGAGATCGTCAGCTTCGCCTTCTTGGACGGGGCAACCCCCAACTGGTGTCCCGACCCCGCCGAGCCGGGACCTGGCTTCTCCTTCACCGGGTCGCCGTTCCTGCCTCAGTTGCTGGGAATCCACCAACTCCGCACCAACGGCAGTTGCTCCGCGGCGCGGCCGTTGGTGGAGTCCGTCGAGCTGACCGTCGACGTCACGGGGCGTTGTTGCACGGCTCCGAGCGAGGCCGGATCGGGCCACTGAGCGGCTCTCTCGGAGGTTCAGCTTCGGACAGCCCGCGATTCCGGCATCCCGAGCTCGGTCATGCGATTGAGGATGTTCACACCGATCATCGCTTCCC
>PVBE012635147.1_pt1 | contig 16490 bp, 12 predicted proteins | sample 1631181 | NCBI WGS metagenome assembly PVBE01 (sample SAMN08397723, study PRJNA350692) | Marine metagenome, whole genome shotgun sequencing project. | isolation source: water | place: Pacific Ocean | collected 2012-04
ATCATTTCGCATGGTGTCGTTCTCCTTCTTGGGTTTGAATCACCAGGAGCCTAAAGGCTCCGGGAGAGCGACACCTACTTCAACTTTTCAACATCGAACGGGACATCTCCTTTGTAATTGGCGCTCCCTCCAACCCACGGGGAGGGAAATCGCGCAACCTCCAATCTAGGGCAGCAGTGGGTCTACCATCGAATTTTTCGGATGAAAGACCCCAATTCACGGCTGCCGCGATGAAGGCCCTATATAAACTTCGCGCGCAACCACTGGGTGAGGTGCTCAAGGGCCAGGACCGTCAGCAGTATGGCCAGAAGAATGGTCGACACGTGACCGAAATTGAACATGTCCCAACGTCCCTTCAATTCCATGCCGATGCCGCCGGCCCCAACGATGCCGAGGACCGTGGCCATGCGGATGTTGCGTTCCAGGATGTACTGGACGTAAGCGAAATACTGGGGCACGACCTGGGGAAGTACGGCGAAGCGCAACACCTGTAACCGGCTTGCGCCGGTGCAGGACAAAGCCAATTGCGGCCCCGGATCGGCGTTCTCGATTTCATCGGCGAAAAACTTGCCGAGGAACCCACTGGTATGGAAACCCAGCGCCAGGATGCCGGCTATGGGGCCGAACCCATACATGAGGACAAAAAATAGAGCGGAGATAAGGTCGGGGACGGCGCGGTTAAAGCTGCATATGGCCCGCGCCACGTGGTAGAGGATCTTTGACGGGCTGTAGTTTTTAGCCGCGAAAAAAGCCAGCGGCAGGGCCAACGATACCGACAGGATGGTGCCCCAAATGGCGATCTCGATGGTATCGGCCATCTTGCCAATGACCCGCCAGAGATAGCCATAAGGATTGATAAGCCATTGTGACGAATAGATCTTCCAAGCCTCGGTCTCCGTATCGTATTCCCTGGTCTCCTCGATCTTCAGATAAGCAAACATCGGCAGATCGTTAGGATCGAAATCGCTGATGCGGGACACCTCGGTCCTTTCTTCAAGAACCAGGGGAAAAGACTTTCCAATAAAATTAGCCGCCCCCTTGATGACCCTGGATTCCCCCCAGCCGAACAGAGAACCGACGGCGCCAAGTGTTTCCATGAATGCCCGGTCCATCTGGCTCCTATGCGCCGAAAGACCCAACAAAACGGAGATCGCTAGAAGAAACACGATCAATTTTGCCGAGATCGGCTGGCGAAGCCGCCATGTTTCCGCGATGGTGTCTTCGCCGCTATTTTCGCGTGATGTGAATTTTTCTGGTTTGGTCATGCGGACACCGCTGTCAAAGTTTCCATACGCGGTGTCAAGGCAGCATCGGCCGGCGCCGACTTCCCGTTCAAACCAACTCCGTAGATACGGTCAAGAAGTTCCCGCGTCAATCCACTGGGCGGGCCTTCATAGATGACCTTTCCCTTGCACAACGCGACCACGCGGTCCGCGAACTCCATGGCGAGTTCCAAATGATGCAGGCTGCACAAGACACTCGCATTGTGACGCCGCGAAGTGCCTTTCAGCAGTTGCAAGACCATCCTGCTGTTGGCCGGATCAAGACTGGCGACCGGCTCGTCCGCGAGAACGATCTCCGGATCGAGCATGAAAGCGCGGGCGATGGCAACCCGCTGTTGCTGTCCTCCGGAAAGGGTGGATGCCCGGCGATAGAGATGATCGGCATCCAGGTCGACCTCCTGAAGCAGGTTGCAGGCCTTGCGCATGAAATCAATTGGGAACAATCCCAACAAACTGCGCCATAAGGAAACGGCCGGTAATGCTCCGCTCAATACGTTGCCGAGGACCGACAGGCGCGGCACCAGATGGAGTTGCTGGTGAATCATGCCCATCTTGCACCGAATTTCTCCGATATTCAGGTCAACCAGCGGAGTGCCGTCATGGGAGACCGATCCCGAGGTCGGGGTAATCAGCCCGTTGACCATCCCGAGCAAGGTGGACTTTCCCGAGCCGGAGGGGCCAAGGAGAACGCAGAACTCACCCCTACGCACCCTGAGATCGACTCCATCGACCGCGACCGTGCCGTCGTCGAATACTTTTCCAACGGAGTGAAACTCAAACATCGTATCGGTCCTATCAAGAAAAAGGGTATGCCGGGGAGCGGATGGGCCGCTCCCCGGAAACGGCAGCCGCTCAGCGTTCGGCCGCTTTCTTGAGAATGGCCCCTTTCACGTCGTCCGTGACGGCGGCAAGCTTATTCATGGAGCTTTCGATCCTCGAATACGGATAATCGGCATCGAAGCGGTCCACCTGTTTGCCGCCGTAGCCTCGGATCTGTTCCGGGCGGATGCCTGGGGCCTTATGGACGTTGTTGAAAGCCTCCTTCAGCAGAGCTTTGATTTCGGGCTTCAACTTGGTGTGCATGCCCAGCGGCGGCACGGGAATTGGTTCGCTCTTCTTGAGCACCTTGAACTTCGTCGGGTCGATGATGCCCTGCTGGACACTCTTCTCGTAAACCTTGAAAGAAATGCTTGCCGCATCCACACGTCCCTCGCGGAGCGCCGTGAGGGAGTTCGTATGGCTACCGGCCATAACGATCCTCCCGAAATCGCGAGCCGGGTCGATACCAGCCTCAAGCATCATGGCCACCGGAAAATTGAACCCGGAAGTGGAGTTTACGTCTCCGAAGGCAACGGCCTTGCCCTTCAGATCCTGCAGGCTGTTGATGCCGAAATCCTTGGCCACCAGGATTCCCGAATAATAAATGGATTTGCCGTTCTTGACGTCGAGAGCCAGAAACTCCGCCGCCCCCAGTTTATGAGCCTGATATAGGGTGACCACGCCAAGCCAGGCGATATCGACCTGCTCGCTGGCCATTCCCTGGACCACGGCGGCATAACTCGATCCGACCTTGATGTCGAAGTGGAGGCCGTAGACCTTGGTAATGGCATTGAACACCGGACGGAAGTCATCGGCGATGCTGTTGGCCCCCGTGTCGGCGGGCACCAACATGACGCGGAGAGGAGAGTCCTTGCCGCCGTCGGGAAGATCCGCGTGCGCGGCCGGCGCCGTAATGGTTGCCGCGCAAAGTAGCGCCAATCCAACGAAAAACTTGAAAGTGTTGTTCATCTATTTGTTACCTTGTCATTCGAATGACCGGTCCCGATGGTGAAAAGGGAAGCCCCCGCCAGATGCACGGTTACCCACTCTGCACCGCGGAAGGAAATCCAAAACAAAAGAAGATGAAACGCCGAGCGGCGTTCAACAGGTCCCGTGATAGCGGATGGCATAAAACGGCGTCACCTGACGAGCCAATTCACCGTCTTCGAGAAGGCGCGGGGGAATTGCCCGATCATCTGTTGTATGCTACCGCCTTGGCGGTTTTTCCTTGGCCCGGAACGGCCATGGGAAGGAGAGCGTTTTTCTCCTCGGGAAGCCCGGAAATCCCCTAAACTTTGGGTTCTCGAATCTTCCTACACTATTGGTGAACGCTAAAATCACGGAATGCGGATGTCAACAACGAATTAAGAGTTTCCGTTGTCGCGCGGCGTAGCGGAGCCGACGGCGAAGCTCGGTTGGACTGACGCGGTGTTCGGCGGGTGATTGGCGTTATGGCGGAAACACAAGATCGGGGGTCACTCATTAGGGCCTGTGGACAATTAACGAAATTTCAACCCATTCCGTGATCCAAGAAAGACCGGTGAAGCTTGAGGGAGCCGCCATGGACGTCAAAACCCACAACAGGCCGAAGTATTGCATATCCTCATTTCTCGTTCACCGTTACCACAATCCCGGCGGGGCCGATCCCCGAGGGCGATGGCCGCAAGAACGGGGAAACGGGTCAACGCAGGCTTGGGATCGCCCGCGAAGGCTTTCTCCCTTGGCCGTGCCATCCCCGCGATTTTAAGTTATTAATGCCTAAAAATGAATGTATTATGATCTATCATACTGTAATTCCTTGATCGGCGGGAAATCGACATCCGTGGTGTTGTTTTTTGAACTTTCGAGGCCGGCATGGCGGTCAATTTGAAGCTCCCCGGAGACCCCAAGACCACCGAAGACAAGATTTCCGTGGCGAAACCCAGGATTGGCGTCATCGGTATCGGCGGCGGCGGCGGAAACGCCGTCAACAACATGATCCGGTCGAAACTGGCGGGGGTCGCCTTCATGGTCGCCAATACCGATGTCCAGGCCCTGACGATGTCCCGCGCCGACCATTGTTTGCAGCTGGGCCCCAACGCCACCGGCGGCCTGGGGGCCGGGGCCAATATCGAGTTCGGGCGGGCCGCCGCCGAGGAAGTGATCGATGACATCCGCAAACTGGTCGGTGGCTACAACATGCTGTTCATTACCGCCGGCATGGGCGGAGGCACCGGCACCGGCGCCGCGCCGATCATCGCCAAGGCGGCGCGCGAACAGTTGGTGCTGACGGTCGGCGTGGTCACCACGCCCTTTGATTTCGAGGGCGCCCAACGCAGGCGTACCGCCGACACCGGCCTCGAAGAGCTCGAGCAGAACGTCGATTCCCTCATCGTCATCCCCAACCAGAACCTTTTCCGCATCACCAATACCGACACAACCTTCGCCAACGCCTTCAACATCGCCGACGACGTGCTGTATTTCGCCATCCGCGGGATCACCGACTTGATCTTGGTGCCGGGACTGATCAATCTTGACTTCGCGGATGTCCAGACGGTGGTGAGCGTCGAGGGCCGGGCGATGATGGGAACGGGCGAGGCCGGAGGCGAAAGACGGGCCCTCGATGCCGCCGAGGCGGCCATCGCCAATCCGTTGCTGGACATTCCATCCATCAAGGGCGCCAAGGGCGTGCTCATCAACATCAGCGGTGGCGGGGACATGACGCTCTTCGAGGTGGACGAGGCGGTCAATCGCATCCGCGCCGATGTCGACGCGGAGTCTCTGATCATCTTCGGCAGCACTTTAGACGGCGGTTTGGACGACAATATCCGGGTTTCCGTCGTCGCCACCGGCTTGCTTTCTCCGGCCGGGGCCACGATGACCCCCTCCCTGCCGTCGCGGACCGGCAAAGCAGCGAAAAAGCCCTCCGCCTTGGCGGCGGCGGAGCCTCCGCAATTGCCCAAATCGGTGCGGAAAACGTCACCCCCCTCCGCGGCGGAGAGCACCAAAACCGGCCAACGGAAGCCGCCGCCAGCCAAGCCGATCGCGGTCGCTCCAGCGGCCGGCGAGGAGACGCTGGCGGCCGTTGGCGAGACAAAGACCGGCGCGGCGCGGGACAAAGCCGATCCTTTCACGGCCGCCGCCGAAGCCAGTTTCGATGCCGGTGCTTCCGAGCCGGCTGATCGCGATCGCGGCAAGAACTTCCTCCAGTGGGTGGGCCGCCTAGCCAGAAAAGGGGGTATCCTTCCCCGCCAAGAGCCATCGTAAACCCCTCGGCGCGAGAGGGCCGGAAGAACGGCTGTTGCCGGTTGATTGACACCACGCCTGGAAATCTTCCATCAACGGGATATCCGTATTTTTTTATTGGCGACGAAACGAGACGTGATAACAATGACTCCTGAAATGAAAACCGACCTTAACGTAAAACATATTTTACGCTCCGCCAACGTGCGCTCGATTGTCTGGGTGCTGATCTGCCTTGTCTACATTTCTTATAATGTTGGCTGGGAAAACTTATTATACTTAATGCCTCATGAAATCGCCGCCATGGTCATCGGCATCATTTCTCCTATTTTTATTTTCATCATCCTCTCTTTCATTTCCAAGGCGGCCCGGAACGAGCGCAAAGCCGCCGAGAAAATGCTCCGCCATGGCGATCTGATTAAGGACATTTCCGGAAAAATCGGCGAGATCACAAACGAGACGCGGGAGAACGGGAAATTCCTCATCAAGGAATTGGAAGCCCGCAAGGCGATCTCCAGGGACGTGGTGAATGCGATCGAAAACCAAAACGCCGGAATGGAGGACATCGCCAACAAGCTCTCCATGGCTATCAAAGGCGAACGGGAGGAATTGGAAGCCTACAAAGCGATCTCCGGGGAGGTGGTGAATGCGATCGAAAACCAAAATACCGGAATGGAGGACATCGCCAACAAGCTCTCCGTGGTTATCAAGAGCGACCGGGAGAAATTGGACAGGATCGATCCCAAGGACGTCAACCAGCTCAGCGCTCTCATCGGCCTGATCAACATGGTGCTGGCCGACATCAGCGTTTCCGCCACCCAGTTGCTGGTCCAGCTGATGGAAGAGGGACGACGCGACAAGAGGGAAATCAAGGAATTCGTCAGCGGGTTGGTCGAAGCTTATTCGACGGGCGACAAGAACGTCTTCTTCCGCGCCCTGAAACAGCAGTTAGCCGACAATCCGACCCGTGTCAAGGCCTTGCAATCGCTGTCCGGAAGCTCCCCAGAGGTTCGTCGCGATATCGCCAGGATCTTAAAAGAAATGCGGGAAATCATCACCCTCGTCAACCGCTGCGACAAAGACAATCTCATCAGGATCGTCTTCGAGGGCGGCGATGTATGGGCGCTTCACGAAGTGTTGAAACCGCATTTCAAAATGGACGGAACAGCCGCCAAGACCTGACCCCCCATCCCCACCGCCACGAAGGCCCCGCGGGCCTGTTTCAAGAGCTGGGGCCGGGTGCCATATGTCATTTGCGGCGGCATTGTGCTATCATCCCCTTACAACGACCCCACATGAGAAGACCATGTGGGTAAACCCTTGCGGTAGAAATCCGTACGGGTATGGACTGCTTGAAAGGGAGAAGCCGCGAGGCAGGCCATGACCATTCTGACGCCCGTCAAAGCGCGGGACTGGGCGATATTTGCCCTGCAAGCGCAACTGCTACAGTTCAACGCGTTGAACGTTGCCCAAAAACAGGGCGGACTCAACGCGGACTTTCAGCAGAAGGTCAATTCGATCAACCTGGATGCCGACAAATGGCTGGACATCCAGGAGGATATCAAGGACGCCGTCGTTTTCCTCGACAAAGTGGTCAGAAGGCTGGAGACGATCCGCGGTCATCTCGACGACATGCTGAGCACCGCCTTCAAAGCCCGCAACGGAGATACCCACAGCGCCTGGACCTATCCCATAAAGTTCGACGTGTCATTCCGCGGGCTAATCGCAACGGCCGAAGACCAGGGCGGAAACCCAAACTTGTTGGGAAGCGCCCAACATCGGAGTTTCACATATAAATCCAACGATATCGGCGAAACCGAAACGGTTTCCCGCAGCTTTTTGGGGAGCGATTACTACATCACCGATTCCACCGGTAAAATATGGACGCGGGACCGAAGCTCCTTTTTGTTGCGGCAAAGAGACGCCACCACCGGCGCCAAGACGGGGGAGTTCGCCGCCCTCACCGGCGGCTTGAGACTCGACAGTCTGTCCGGAAGCGCCATCACCTTCACCACGGCGCCCGATACCACCGACTCCACGACCTACACCGGCACCCTCTCCACAAGCGGTCTCGATGTTCTCGACGCCTGGCTTTACGGAGACTTGGAATCGTCCGCCGATCGGCAGCGCGCCGAAGACGACCTTCATTCCGCCAAAAACACCGTCGACCTCCACTTGGCCCGGCTCAGGGGCGCTCTCGCCACCGTCCGGTTCTACGAAAGCCAGAGCAACGTCAAGCTCAGTGCCTTTTCCGATTTGATCGACGACAAAACGACGGCTCATCTGCTCGAATTGCAGTGAAGTCAAGAACGGCAATGCCCAGCGGAACTCGCTCAACACCTTTATCATCAATGCGCATCGGGCGAACAGCGCCTTATATAAGAAAATGTTTTCGGGAACCCCGGCGGATGCCTTATCCCAGATTCGCATCAACCTGCTTGTCTGATATGGGTTGGACAGGCGTTTTCATCCTTTTGAAAATTGCTGGACATTTATGGAAGCAAGGGGTTTTCGGTTGCGCGCCGGCAAGGAATCCGGTTAGAAGTTCCGCAAGCGAAATGAATTTTTCGGCAAAATGGAGTTTGATTTCAACGAACTTCAGGCATTGGATTTTTGGCGGCGCGTCGTTGTCGCCACCGTTCGCCGCGACGCTCCCGATTTGACGGCGCGGCAGATGGGGCTGCTTCTCACCGTCTATATGGCCCCGCCACCGCATACCGTGCGCGGCTTGGCGGAAATCCTCAATATCTCCAAGCCGGCCGTCACGCGAGCCGTGGATCGGTTGAGCGAACTGCAAATGCTCCGCCGCAAGGCCGACGAGACCGACCGCCGTAGCGTCCTCATCCAACGCACCGTCCGGGGATCGGTTTTTTTACGGGAAATAGGCGAAATCATCGCCGCCGCCGGTTTGCAAGAAGGCTGAAACAATCCCCCCTAAACCCGCCGGCGCATTTTCTTCTTCTTTTTCTTTCTCTTCGTCCCCCAGCCGGCGCCGGCCGCCGCCCGCGGCGCGGCGCCGGCCTTGTCGAGGCCGAGATCGACCGCTTCGAGGCGGCGGATTTCGTCGCGCAATCTCGCCGCTTCCTCGAACTCGAGCTCGGCGGCGGCCTCGCGCATGCGCTTCTCCAGCACCGCTAGATGGGCCCGGAGGTTGTGGCCGATAAGGTGCGCATCGCCGGAAACGCCGGTATCGACGGTGACGTAATCATGCTCGTAAACAGACTGGAGAACGTCGGAGATGCCCTTGCGCACGGATTCCGGGGTGATGGCGTTGGCGGCGTTGTACTCCTGCTGCTTGTCGCGCCGCCGGTTGGTCTCGGCGAGGGCGTAGCGCATGGATTCGGTCATCTTGTCGGCATAGAGGATCACCCGGCCGTCGATGTTGCGCGCCGCCCGGCCGATGGTCTGGATCAGCGAGGTCCTGGAGCGCAAAAAGCCCTCCTTGTCGGCGTCGAGGATGGCGACCAGGGCGCATTCCGGGATGTCGAGCCCTTCGCGCAGGAGGTTGATGCCGACGAGGACGTCGAAAGCGCCGAGGCGCAAGTCGCGGATGATCTCGACGCGCTCCAGGGTGTCGATGCCGGAATGCATGTAGCGCACCCTGACGCCATGTTCGTGCAGGTATTCGGTCAAGTCCTCGGCCATGCGCTTGGTCAGCGTCGTGACCAGGGCCCGCTGGCCGGCGGCGGCGATGTCCCCGACCTCGGCCAAAAGGTCGTCGACCTGGGTTGCCACCGCCCGGACGACGCAAAGAGGATCGATGAGCCCGGTCGGACGCACCAATTGCTCGACGAAAACGCCGCCGGTCCGCTCCAGTTCCCAAGGTCCCGGCGTCGCCGAGACGAAAATGGTCGGCGGGCGCATGGCCTCCCATTCCTCGAACTTCAAGGGCCGGTTGTCGATGCAACTGGGCAGGCGGAAACCGAATTCGGCGAGCGTGCTCTTGCGGTTGAAGTCGCCGCGGTACATGCCGCCCAACTGCGGCAAGGCGACGTGGCTTTCGTCGACGACCAAAAGCGCGTTGTCGGGCAAGTAATCGAACAAGGTCGGCGGCGGCTCGCCCGCCTTGCGGCCGGTGAGATAGCGCGAGTAGTTCTCGATGCCGCTGCAAAAGCCCGTGGTCTCCATCATCTCCAGATCGAAGGTGGTGCGTTCCTCGAGACGCTGCGCCTCGAGGAGCCTGCCTTGGGCGTTCAGTTCACCGAGCCGATCTTTCAACTCGGCCCTGATCTTGGGAATCGCCTGCAAGAGCGTCGGACGCGGGGTGACGTAATGGCTGGAAGGGTAGACGACGACCTCGTCAAGGTTCATCCCCTTCTCGCCGGTCAGGGGATCGATCTCCCAGATGGCTTCCAATTGGTCGCCGAACAAGGATAAACGCCAAGCCCGGTCTTCGTAATGAGAGGGGAATATCTCGATGACGTCGCCACGCACCCGAAACGCGCCGCGGTGGAAGTCGGTATCGTTGCGCCGGTATTGGAGTTCGACGAATCGCTTGAGCAGGTCGCTCCTTTCGACCCGCGTCCCCGTCTTCAACTTCGCCACCATCCGGGCGTAGGTCTCGACGGCGCCGATGCCGTAGATGCAGGATACCGAAGCGACGATGATGACGTCGCGGTGTTCCAGCAGCGCCCGCGTCGCGGCGTGGCGCATGCGATCGATCTGTTCGTTGATGGAAGCGTCTTTTTCGATATAGACGTCGGTCTTGGGGACGTAAGCCTCCGGCTGGTAATAATCGTAATAGGAAACGAAATATTCCACCGCGTTGTCCGGGAAAAAGGCCTTCATCTCGCCGTAAAGCTGGGCCGCCAGGGTCTTGTTGGGAGCCAGCACCAGGGTCGGGAGCTGCAACCGTTCGACGACATGGGCGATGGTGAAGGTTTTTCCCGAGCCGGTGACGCCCAACAGAACCTGATCGCGCGCCCCTTCCGCAAGGCCTCGGCAGAGCCCGTCGATGGCTTGCGGCTGGTCGCCGGCCGGACGGAAATCACTGACCAGCTTGAACGGCTTGCCGCCGACCGCCGGCGGCCGCTTTTCGGGGATGAAGATCGCCTGGTTGGTCATCTCACATTCACGGGCAACGTCCCGATGCGAGTTTTAACGGCGGCCGAAAGGGATTGCCAGCCTGCCGTCGTCGATGCTACGCAATCGCAATTATTGCAAGGAATATTTTCCGTGTCCAGAAGAATTTATTCTTTTTTGAAAAAATAGTGTATTCACATCAACGTATTGAAACATATAAGTTATATACTTGACAAATTTGATTATGTATATATTATGAACCGTTATTAATTACCGACCCAGGGCATCATCGAAGCGCTGAAATTTTACATCCAAAAGCGCTGTTCCGGGTTCGCGGGAGAGGCTCTCCACCCCCCAGAGCTTCTCCCGCTTTTTCTTTCCCTTTTCGCCAGCGGGAGATGACATCGGCCATGCCGTTTTTCACTCCCAAGCCGGTGGCAACCGATTACCGCAAGGAATTCGATCTCGATTTGCCCCGGCTGCTAGCGAAATCGGCTTTCACCTTTCACCGTTGACCATTGGCAAACCGCTCCCGCCGCCGCCCTCGCCGCCCGCCGGGGGTGTGCTAGCGTTCCCGCTCTACTCTAGCCCTTCCCCGCCATCGCTGATGGGAACGCCGGCAATCGCTGGGCGACGCTGCCCGATACGCCGACCCCACGCCACGGACTTGATTCCGTTTCCATCGATGGCCGGTGGTACATCATCGGCGGCGGGACGGGCGCTGGCGCCCGCACCCTTTCCACCCTTGCCAATGTCATCGAAATTTACACGCCGCGAAACCGATAAGGGCTTGCGAGAGGCCCATCCCGGCGGCCGAAAGGGACGATGAACTCTTTAAATGCCGGCGATATGGATGACAAGGCCGTCGTCTGCGGTTTTCATCGAATCTCTTACAAAAGATAAAGAATAGGAATTTAAATTCGTATGGTGTCCCCCGACTGCGGAATCAGGGTTTGTCCGGCCCCTCCGCCGCTTCCCGCAACTTGGCCTTGAGGTTCTCCGGCAGCACTTGGATCGCCAGGCATTCCTGTTCCAACAAGGCCCCGGCGAGGTGAGGATCGTCGAAAGGTTCTGTTCTTCTCGCCCTGCGGGCTATTCCCACGGCGGTGTATTTGTTGTCATCGCAGGCGATGCCGGTCAGGATGCCGAGGCGCAATTCGAAAGGCCAATAGGCGTCCTCATCCAGCGGCGGCCATTGCTTTAGCTGGTCCGCGAGTTCCGGGACGCTCGGATCGTAAATGGCGCCTTCGGCGCTCTTGGGCCGGATATCGGTTTCGCTTTTCATGGCTTTGTAGATATTTTCCAGAGCGTTCTTGCGCATCTCTCCGGCAGGAACCGCCGCGGCGATTTCGTCTTTCAGTTTCGTCCATTCATCGGGCGTGAATTTCTTGAAATCGATACCCCATAGATAGGCGGCGCGGAGATCCACGTCGACCAATCGGGCTCCACCCAGGGAGGCCCCCCAAAAAAGCGCGCCCTGGAGTTCGGCCACACTCAAATCCGCGCCCTGGAGTTTGGCCCAGCGCAAATCCGCGCCCTGGAGTTTGGCCACGCGCAAATCCGCGCCCTGGAGTTTGGCCTTGCTCAAATCCGCGCCCTGGAGTTCGGCCCCGCGCAAATCCGCGCCCTGGAGTTCGGCCCAGCGCAAAATCGCGTCCTGGAGTTCGGCCCCGCGCAAATCCGCGCCCCGGAGCTTGGCCTGGCGCAAATCCGCGCCCTGGAGTTTGGCCTTGCTCAAATCCGCACCCTGGAGGTTGGCCTCGTTCAAATACGCGCCTTGGAGTTCGGCCCCGCTCAAATCCGCGCCCTGGAGTTTGGCCCCGATCAAATTCGCACCCTGGAGGTTGGCCCCGCGCAAATTCGCGCTCTGGAGTTCGGCGCCGATCAAATTCGCGCCCTGGAGGTTGGCCTCGTTGAGGTTGGCCTCGCTGAGGTTGGCCCCTCTGAGGTTGGCGTCTTTAAGCTCCACGCCGACCAAATACGCCTTGGGTATAGAGATACCGGCAAGCGGTTTTTGTTCCCTGTTCAAGAATTCCAACGCCGGGATTTTGCCGCTGTTGCCAGGTCGAGGGTCAGTAGCCAGGTTCCACATCCTGGCAAGACGCTCCTCGGCGCGAGCGGCGCGTTCCTCCGTTCGTACACCGTGGTCAATGAAAAATGCCACCAGGGCAAAAATGACGGCGATAAATTCGATGACGCGTGCTCCGCGGAATACCCATATCTCGCGCTCCGGCGTCAATATATGGTCCCACATGCCTCACTACTCCCCGTTGTCGCGTCCACCCTACCACAGTTGGTGGTGGGGATGCCCGACACGCCCGTCTGTCGGGACTTCCGCAAGGCTATCGAGGAGAGTCCCTGTCGTGGCACGACGCGCCGAGCGTTTTCGAGTCCTGAAACGAGCCCCTACCGCCCATGCCCCGGCGCATCGCAGTCGGGGGACACCATACGCATTGAATTCCTACTTTTTCTTTTGTAAGGGATTTGATGAAAACCACGGGTGCAAGGCATTTCATCAATTCTTCTCCGTGGAAATTCGGTGACAGCATACTAATTTCCGTCTTTCCGTTTGTTTGAATGGCAAGGTTTGGGAAATTAGTATGCTGTCACCGAATTGTGTGCTCGTTTCAAGCTCCTCGGCGTCAACTTGAAGGGGCCTAGCGTTCCCGCTCTAGCCCTTCCCCGCCATCGCTGATGGGAACACCGGCAAGGCATTTGGAGACGCGGATGGAAAGCGCCGATTTGACATGGCTGACGTTGGGAGCGGCGGTGAGCTGAGTGGTCAGGAACTGCTGATAGGCGTCCCAGTCCTCGGCAACCACTTTCAAAAGAAAATCGGTCTCGCCCGCCAGCATGTGGCATTCGCGGACCTCGGGCCATTGCCGGACTCTTTCCTCAAAAGCCTCCAGATCCGGCTCGGCCTGAGAATCGAGGCCGACCTGGGCGAACACGGTAACGTTGAAGCCCAGGGCCTTGGCTTGCAGATCGGCGTGATAGCCGCGAATGTACCCGGCCTCTTCCAGCGCCCGCACGCGCCGAAGACACGGCGGCGCGGAAATGCCGGCGCGACGGGCCAGTTTCACGTTGGTGATGCGGCCGTCAGCCTGTAGATCGTGGAGGATCCGGCGGTCGATGCTGTCGAGCTTGACCTTTTGCATGCAATGATCCTCTAGCCCGTGGTCCGCGCAATTATATTACGATGGCGGCGCCGTCATGCCAAGGCCAGATCATATCCACATTATATCCACATCATACCCGCTTCACACTTCATATGATGTCGGCGGGTGATGGCGGCGGAAGCCGCCGCTTGCGCCACACCCGCCGGGTTCGTATCTTACCGGTTCCGGCTTATGGGGAATCACCAAGACTGTTACCAGACCATTGACGGAACCGGGAACCGCCGCCGCCATGCCGACCTGTCACCATAGCAAGACCCTGATTGTAGGTTCGGGTCCGGCCGGATATACCGCCGCCATTTACGCCGCCCGCGCCAACCTCAAGCCCGTATTGGTCAAGGGACTGCAGCCGGGTGGCCAGCTGACCATCACCACCGAGGTTGAGAATTATCCCGGCTATGCCGAGCCGGTGCAAGGGCCGTGGATGATGGAACAAATGGGCTCGCAGGCGGCGAACGTCGGCGCCGCCATGTTCGACGACATCATCGTCGAGGCGGACCTTGGCCAACGTCCGTTCACGTTGAAAGGGGATTCCGGCGATATCTACACGGGCGACACCCTGATCATCTGCACCGGCGCCAGCGCCCGTTGGTTGGGTCTCGAAAGCGAGGAGAAGTTCAAGGGTTTTGGCGTTTCCGCTTGCGCCACCTGCGACGGTTTCTTTTTTCGCGGCAAGGAGGTGGCCGTCATCGGCGGCGGCAATACGGCGGTGGAAGAGGCGGTTTACCTCACCAACCACGCTACCAAGGTGACGGTGATTCACCGCCGCGACGAGCTCAGGGCCGATAAAATTCTCCAGGATCGCTTGTTTCGCAACGACAGGATCGAGGTGATGTGGGACAATGTCGCCGAAGAAATCCTGGGCTCCGACAATCCACCCGGCGTCACCGGGCTGAAGGTCAAGAACGTGAAATCGGGCGCGGCGGGCGAGCTTGCCGTCGATGGCGTTTTTATCGCCATCGGCCACACCCCCAATACGGACCTGTTCAAAGGGCAGTTGGACATGGATGGGGACGGCTACATCATCACCCTGCCGGACAGCACCGCCACCTCCGTTCCCGGCGTCTTCGCCGCCGGCGATGTTCAGGACAAGGTCTACCGGCAAGCGGTCACCGCCGCCGGCACGGGTTGCATGGGCGCCTTGCAAGCGGAACGTTTTCTGGGCGAACGGGATACGGCCGCCGGGGCCGCCGCCTGATCCGGCCGGAGAGGGTGGGGAAGGTCATGGATTGGGACAAGCTTCGTGTTTTTCAGGTGGTCGCCGAGGCGGGCAGTTTCACCCATGCCGGCGAGACGCTCAATCTCAGCCAATCGGCGGTCAGCCGGCAGGTTGGCGGGCTGGAGGAAAGTCTCAAGGTGCCCCTCTTTCACCGCCACGCCCGCGGCTTGATTCTCACCGAACAGGGGGAGGTTCTCTACCGTGCGGCACAGGAAGTTTTCAACAAGTTGACCATGGCCGAGGCGCGGCTCAGGGATAGCCGGGAACGTCCGCAAGGCCCCTTGAAGATCACCACGACGGTTGGTTTTGGCTCGGTCTGGCTGACATCGCGCATTATAGAGTTCCTCAACCTCTATCCCGACATCGACGTTTCACTGGTGTTGGCCGACAACGAATTGAACCTGTCCATGCGCGAAGCCGACGTGGCCATCCGTATGAATCCGCCGCGCCAACCCGACCTCGTCCAACGCCGTTTGATGACCTTGCGCTACCACGTCTACGCGGCGCCGGAATACTTGAAAAACCATGGCATGCCGAAAAGCCTCGAGGATCTGGATCATCACCGTATCGTCGTTTACGGCGAGCAAGCCCATCCACCCGCTCCCAACCTCAACTGGCTTTTGGAAGCCGGCGGCGAATCCAGCGGTAAGCGCCGGGCGGTGTTGAGGGTCAACAGCACTTACGCCATTTTCCGGGCCGTCCAGAGCGGCGTCGGTATCGGCGGCCTGCCCGCTTACATGAGCGAAGAAGCGGGCAATCTGGTCGAAATCCTGCCGGAACTGCGCGGCCCCAGTTATAACGCCTATTTCGTCTACCCCGAAGAACTGCGCGACTGTAAGCGCATCGCCGTCTTCCGCGACTTTTTGATCGGCAAGATCAAGAACAGGAGCGAATGAACCGGAAGGGGCCGGCAAGGAGATAAGCGGGCGCCGGCAAAGCATGAGCTATGCGTTTTTCGCATGACTGAATTGTGCGATTGGCGGTGGAATTTTCAGAGTTGGCTTACTATATATTATAAGCTGAATGTTGCTTCGCAACATCTGGCGGATTTTCGAGCGCAATGCTCGAAAAAAGGATTCGTGCCTATACGAATTCTTGCGTCTCCCAGACGTGAAGCCTCCCTGATCAACTCGCCTGGCTCCCCCAGAGCCCGGCTTTTTTATTCCAAAAGAAAATACCGTCATTTCATTTAGTTATGGATGGTTCTCCATTTCTTGGCCGGGGCAATGGCAAGGCTTCGAAACGACTGTCATTTTCATGGCGTCATCGGAAAATATTTATATCATATATCATTCATGTTGCGATGCACCAAGAAGGCTCCCGGCGCGCCCCGCGCAGGGCAACCTTTGGGGGTATTTGCCGCCACCAGCGACTGATATCAAACGCTTCGACTCGCCAAGGAAATTCACCATCTCAAACGCGCTAGGGCATCTTCCGATCAAGTTTACCTGTTATCGGTTGAGGCCACCTCAGTTCCGCCATTCATTTCTTGCCGGAGGGGTGGCCCCGATCCAAGGGGACGTCAAGGCTGCCGCTACGCGGCACCGCGCATGGCGCGGCTTCGACCTCGGGTTCCCATGGATCAGGGCAAAATGACAGGCACGGGATGAATGGCGGAAAGAGCGGAGCACTAAGCGAAGCGATTACATTCGATCGGAAAATGCTCTCTCATGTCCGATTTCAAGGTACCGGACAGAGTTTTCCGTCCACCGGCTTGGCCGGTGTCGATGTTTCAGTGTAGCCGACGCG
>PVBE011224861.1_pt1 | contig 16488 bp, 10 predicted proteins | sample 1631181 | NCBI WGS metagenome assembly PVBE01 (sample SAMN08397723, study PRJNA350692) | Marine metagenome, whole genome shotgun sequencing project. | isolation source: water | place: Pacific Ocean | collected 2012-04
CGATAACACGCCGATGACGATCGTCTCCAGCCGCCCCGCGCCGGCGAATCTTTCTATGCGATGGTCCCTCTACTTCTACGTCCCCAAGGGCGCCAAAACCGTGGGGCTCTTCGCAGACGGAGCCGGCACGCTGCTCTACGGATCGGGCAACACGCTGATCAAATTCGACGCGCGAAAACCAGGCTTCCACAGCATACCGGTACCCAAAGGCCAGTCAGGCAAACTCTGGAAGTTCCATCAATGCAGCGGAAAACGCATCCTCCTGAACGTCCCCCCATTCCTGGCCCGCAGCGAAACCGAGCTGCTCCTGCCAAAAACAATAGTCGACCGAGATTCACAATGACCTCGCACATGTTCAGCAGACAAAGATGCCGTCTGGACGTTTACGCTGCCGTTTAATCTACAATCAAAGTGTCCAGTCGTTCTGGTACTTTGGGTCTACGAATGCGTTGGCCTGATTTGAGTTTGTTACTTTCATCGCCGCGGCGTCCCATTCGACTATTCGCCTGGATCGAAGCGTCAGTGCGCCCAGCAGTCCCATCTCTGTCATCTCGCAGCCGAACTCTATCGGACACGTCGTCTTCTTGCCGCTCTTGCAGCAGTCGACCCATTCGGTGTAATGGACCCTGTAATCGCAGCGCGGCATGGTCTTGTCCGGCTGTTTGAAGTCCTTGAACGTCTTCTCCGGCAGCAGCAGTCCGCCGGCGATCCCGCGACGATTGCCGAACGGATTCCCGCCGGCGTAACCGGTAAGGAGCTTGCCCTTTTCGCCCTCGAACAGCAGCCCCATCGCCGGCAGCATCAGACGATCGTCGAGTTCTTCGGGTCGGTTCGGCTTGATCCCGCCGTCGTACCAGTGAACGCGCAGCGGAGGCAGCTTTCCGCGAGACGGGAACTTCCAGGTGACTGTGTTTGCGTTGCCCTGGCATTCAGGCGTCGAGACCCGTCCGCCGAAGTAGCCTGTGAACCTGTGAGTGCTGCTGGACGATATCACAGTCGGGGCGCCGAGCTGCAGCTCTTTGAAGTAGACGTGCAGCGTGTGGCAGATCATGTCGCCGACAGTGCCGGTCCCGAAATCCCACCACGACCGCCACTTGCCCGGGTGGTACGCCGAATGGTAAGGGCGCTTCGGCGCCGGACCGATCCACAGGTCCCAGTCCATCCCCGGCGGCGGGGTCTGCTTGTCTCTCGGGCGGGCCTGCAGGCACGGATATTTCGGGTGATCGCACCAGATGTGAAGCTCGCGGATCGGACCGATCACGCCTGTAGCCAGAAGTTCGGCCGTGCTGCGGGCAATGTCGGTACCGGACGACTGGACGCTCGATTTGGTGATGATTTCCGGAGCGGCCAGCAACGCCTTGCGGATCTTGCGGGCCTCGCCGATAGAGTGAGTTATCGGCTTGGCGCAGTAGATGTGCTTCTTGAGCTTGAGCCCGGCGGACAACACAACCGAGTGCGTGTGGTCGGGCGTGGCGATTATCAGTGCGTCGAAGTTCTTCGCTTCCTTGTCGAACATCTTCCGGAAGTCGTGATAACGGGAGGCTTTTGAGTACCGCCTGAAGACTCTGCCGGCCTTGCGATGATCCAGATCGCACAGGCTAACGACATCGATGCTCCGCCCGCAGCCGTTGAGGTAGTTCCTGCCCATCCCGCCGACCCCCACCCCGGCGACCTGCAGCTTATCGCTCGGCGCGGGGGCGCCCGGGGCGCCTCGCAATACGGATCGCGGAACAAAAAGCGGAACAGCGGCGGCCGCCAGAACAGTGCGGCGAGATATCTTTCCTGCATTCTTCTTCGATGCCATATCAGTTGTCCTTGTCTGGGGTCATTGGCCCAGGACGTCAATAGTATCCCCACCGTTTACCATCCGTCAAGCCGCCGGAAACAGCGAGCTTGGTAACGAGGCTCAAAGAAGATAGAATCATCTCATCAATCGCTCGCCCGCTGACGGGCCAGTCGAAAGGAAAGTAACTGTGAAAACAACGCGACGCAGCTTCTTAACGTTTTGCGGCGCCGCCGGAGTTGGACTCGCCGGCCGGCTGGCTTTCGCCGCGCCCCGGCCGGACAAGCCCAAGCGCCCGAACATCCTGTTCATAATGGCCGACGATCACACATCCCAGGGCATCGGGGCCTACGGCGGGCAATTGGCGAAACTCAACCCCACCCCCACCATCGACACGCTGGCCAAGGAAGGAATGCTCATGGAGAACGTGTTCTGCACGAACTCGATATGCACCCCGAGCCGCGCGAACATCATAACCGGTCAGCACTGTCAGACAAACGGAGTGCTGGACCTCTACAGCACCCTGCCGGCAAGCAAGCACTACCTGCCTGTCGAGATGAAAAAGGCCGGATACGCCACCGCGATTATCGGCAAGTGGCACCTGAAGGCCGACCCGTCGAGCTTCGACTACTACTGCGTCCTGCCCGGTCAGGGGCGATACCACAACCCCATTTTCTGCACCAGCGACGGCGGGACGCGGCAGAAAGTCCGGATCGACAGCACGATGAGCAAGACCGCAAACGTCCTGAAATTCACCGGGCACTCATCCGACGTGATCACCGATATCGCACTGAAGTGGCTCGACAACAAACGCCCCGCCGACAAGCCGTTCTTCTGCATGCTGCACTACAAAGCGCCGCACGACATGTTCCAATACGCCAAGCGATACGACAACTACCTCGAAGACGTCGAAATACCCGAGCCGGAGAATATGTACGATCAGCCCGGAAAGAACTTCGGATCGATCGCCACTCGCGGGAAGAACGATGAACTTATCCACGTGATCGGATCGTCGATGTCAAAACGCATGACGCGCCGCAACATGGGCATGCACATGCGAATCGACAAGAAACTGCCCGATCGCGAGTATACTCACCGGGCTTACCAGAAATACGCCAAGCAGTTTCTGCGATGCGTAAAGGGCGTCGACGACAACCTGAAGCGTCTCTTCGCCCGCCTTCGCAAGAAAGGGCTGATGGACGATACGATAATCATCTACTGCGGCGATCAGGGGTTCTTCCTCGGCGAGCACGATTTCATCGACAAGCGATGGATGTACGATGAAGCGATGCGTATAGCCATGCTGGTGCGCTACCCCGAACTTATCAAGGCCGGGACCCGCTGCAGTTGGATCATAAACAACACCGATTTCGCCCCGACGATGCTGGGGCTCGCCGGCGCCAAGACGCCGGACTACATGCAGGGGCGAAGCTTTCTCGACGGCCTGAAAGGCAAACCCAAACCCGACGACTGGCCCGAGGCGACTTACTACCGCTACTGGATGCACATGGCCCACGGGCACAACAATCCCGCACACTTCGGCCTGCGAACCGACAAGTACAAGCTGATATTCTTCTACGGATGCGACTTCACAGACACCCACAAGGACAAGCCCGTAACCAGGCACGGGGGCAATCGATACTACCCCAACACTCCGACAGCTTGGGAGTTCTACGACCTGACCAAAGACCCAAAAGAGATGCACAATCGCTACGGCGACAAGAAGTACGCGGACATAATCGCCAGCCTGAAAACGCAACTCAAGAAGCTACGGGCCGATCTGGGCGAAACGGACAAAAAGTATCCGCGCATACAGAAGATCATCGACGCCCACTGGGACGATTGATTACTTGCTGAGTTTTTCCAGGGCGATCTTGCGGATCGGGTCGTGGTGCTTGGAGCGGTAGTAGAACGATTTGGTCTGGCTCATCTCGCCGAGGCAGAACTGGAACTCGACGCGGTACCCGCCTCGCGGCCAGCGGATGTTCTTCAGCAAGAACGTGTGGACCACAGTCGTGATCGATTCATTGGCCTTGAGGACCGTCGGTTTGGCGGCGGTCTTGACGCCCTTTGCGCCCGGGACGGGGCGAGCCTTGCCCTGGCAGAGTATCACCAGCGATTCGTTCCAGAGGACCCCCTTGTCGTCGCTGAGCAGCGCGGGGACCTTGAGCGGCTTGTCGGTCTCGTTCTTGATGATTATCGTATACTCGCCGTCGCCGTCGGGGTTGGACCATTTCACATTCTTGATCGGCGGAACTTTTTCGACCTTCATCGACACTCCCGAACCAGCCAACATCGCCGGTCTGCCGGTAACGCTGCACACCACGGCGCCGGCGGCGGTTTTGGCGGGTTTCGGCCAGGCTCCGGCGCCGAGGTCCGCCCAGGGTGAGACGAACTTGTCGCCCTTCTTCGACCAGCCAAGCGGCAGCGACGCGGCCTCCTTGGCGATCTTCATCAGCGCCTCATCGGCCTTGCGTACGAATTTGGCTATGGTGTGCCCTCGCGACTTGCTGGCGGTGACCAGGCAAACCTGACCGACGGGAAATACCGGGCTTTTCATCTGACGCGCACTGTGATTCAGGGTTAGCGTGTCGCCGGGCTTCACGTCGCCGCGAAGCACTTCCTTGACCACCAGCGAAAGCTTGTGCATGTAGATCGGCGGCATGGAACTGGCGACCGGTCCGGCCTGAGCGCTTTTCAGATCGGCGGTGAACACGAGCTGAGCGCCCTGGACGGTCTTGAACGGATCGACAGGCGCCGGCTTGCGGCGACCGGGCATGGGGCGGACCATAGGCCGGCCGGGGCGTACTTGCGCCAGTGCGGCGCCTACAACACACAATGACAACACTGCTGTAATCGACAGGGCGATATTTTTAGGCATGGATATTCCTTCACGCTGTAGTCAGGGTTCCGGTTCGATGTCTTGCGGAACTGAATGATACCGCAGAAGGTCTTTCAAAACTACTTTTCGAACTTGAAATTCTGCTTCTCGGCCTGGGTGCGGACCATATTTCTGAGCGCCGCGTCGAACGATGCTTTTTCGTCGAGCCCCTTCTTGGCCATCTCGGCTTTCACATACGTGTCGCGCTTCTTGGACAGCTCCTGGATCTCTTTCTGGATCTTGACGCGTTTGGCCGCCTGGTCGGCTATGTAGGCCTTCTTCTGCTCGTCAGTCATCTTGCGCATCGGCTCGGGAAGGTCTTCTTTCTTGACCTTGGTGATGTCGAACTTCTCGTCTTTCGAGGCGTCAACGAGGTCCCAGCCGGCGTTGTTGTACAGTCCGCTGGCCTTGGCCGAGGCCCGCTGGGCCGCCGCCGGAGCGTTCAGGCTCGAGGCGTTGGCGTCCTGGGCGCTCTGCCTTTCCATACTGGCTTTGCCCTTGCTTCCGTAGCTAACGTAAGTCTTGTTGATGCTGGCGCTGAGTTCGGCGAGCTTCTTGTCGTGCGGAGTGTTAATGACGACGGTCCCGCGGTCGTGGTCGATCGCGGCGTACTGCCCGTCGGCCCAGGCGGCTGCATCGGCCCAACCGGTGCTGCGTCCCTTGGATTCCGAGCCGCAGTGGATTGTGTTTACGATAATCCCCGCGCTGGCGGCGGCTTTGCAGGTGTCGCGAAGCTTGTGGGTCTTGTCCTGGGTCGCCGCCTCGTTGCCGGCGATGAAGATTATCCGCAGCGTGCCCTTGGACCTGTCCCACTTCAGCTCGGTAGTCGCCGCTCGCATCACGCGGGCGACCAGTTCCGTACCGCCGTTCGTGGTCAGTTTGAACAGATTCTCGTAAACCGTGTCCAGGTCGCTGGTAAGCGGGCAGAGCTGCTTAACCCAGCCGTTTTCACGGTTCAGGCCGTCATTTCCATAGTGATACAGCGCCACCCGCAACACGGGCTTGGGCTTTGCGGTCGCCAGTTCGTTTACAACCGCCCAGAGCTTCTGCTTGGCCGACTGGATCAGACCGCTCATAGACCCCGACGTGTCCAGGCATATCACAAGATCAACGTGCCGAACGGGTTTCGGGGGCGTTGGAGCAATGCTCTTGGCCTGTGCGGCCGGGGCGATCAAAACGGCCGCGACAAGCGCCAATAACGCGATAACAATTGTGGTTCTCGTTGTCTTCATTGTCCTGTCCTCGTAGTCTCAGGTTATCCCCACAGATCATTTGACGCTCGAGCGGTCTCTTGAGTTCCTGCTATCTGAAAATAGCGTCCCACTCGCCTGTCGCCGCGTCGTTGTGCAGCGACAGGCGAGCGAGCAAAATGCTATTCGGTGAACTTGAAATCCTGTTCTTTAGCCTGCGTTCGGATCATGTCTTTCAGGGCCTCATCGAGCGACGCCCCGGCGCCTGTATCTGCGGCGGGTGCTCCCGCTGCGGCCCTTACGTCCAGTCTGCGTTTTGCGCTGAGATCCTGGATTTGCATCTGGATATTGGCGCGGCTTTGGGCCTGTGTGGCGATATATTTCAGCTTCTCTCCGTCACGCATCTCCTGCATCACGACCGGCAGGTGCTTGTTTTCGACCTTGCTGATGTCGAAGTCCTTCTTCTTCGAAGCGTCAATCAGATCCCACCCGGCGTTGTCGTACAGGAAACTGGCCTTGGCGGTTGCACGTTGAGCCGCCGCGGCGGTGTTAAGGCTGCTGGCGTTGTCGTCCTGCTTCTTCTGCCTGTCGGCTCGTTTCTTTCCATCGGCGCCGTAGCTTACGTAAGTTTTGTTCAACTCTCTGCTGAGTTCAGCCAGCTTCTTGTCGTATACGCTTTGCACCGCGATAGTTCCGCTATGCTGATCGATCGCGGCGTATCGTCCGTCGGCCCATGCGGCCGCGTCGGACCAACCGCTGCCCCGCCCCTCAGTTTCAGCGCCGCAGTAGATCGTGTTGACCAGAATTCCTTTGGTCGCGGCGGCCTTGCAGGTGTCGCGAAGTTTGAAGGCGCTGTCCTGGGTCGCCGGCTCGTTTCCCGCGATGAAGACTATCCGCAATGCGTCTCTCGATCTCGACCATTTGAGCTCGGTAGTCGCCGCATGCATTACGCGGGCGACGTATTCGGTGCTTCCGTCGGAACGAAGGTCGAACAGTTTTTCGTAGACCATGTCCAGGTCGTCGGTTAGCGGGCAAAGTTGCTTGACCCATCCGTTTTCGGGCGACAGCGAGCCGCCTCCATATTGATACAGTGCAACACGCAGCTTCGGGCGAGGCCTCGCGGCGGTCAGTTCATTGACAACCGCCCAGAGTTTCTGCCTGGCCGACTGGAGCAACTTTCTCATGGACCCGGAAGTATCCAGGCATATCGCCAGATCAACGTGCCGCGGCTCGCCTTCGTCGCGATCGGAGACGTCGGAGACACGAGCGAAACCGTAAGCATCCGCGACGATTTCAGTTTCCGGCGACAGATCAGTTAAAGAGCCCGCCGCGGCGATAATGGACGCAATTGTTGCAATCAGAATCAAGCTTGCTGCAGTTTTCATAATCAGCTCCTAATAGCCCGAGTTGTTTTCACAAATACTTGGACGCCCGAGCAGGCCTATCAGTTCCAAGATTCTCGAATTGTGGGTGCGGCGACGAGTATTTGCCCAATTGACGCCTGCGGGAGTATAATCGCAGGCTCCGACCCGCGAACTTCATGGAGACTTGCGATTATGATGCGAACATGGCTATCTGTTCTGGTTATCTGCTGTCTGGCTCCGATCGCTTCGGCTCTGAAGATCAACGCGCCCGACGCGCAGATCAAAACCGTCGGCGGTCCGGCAGGCGGCGTCTGGAACCTCTGGTCGTCCGGACAACTCGGGGAGTATCTCGATTTCGCGGGAGCCGGCAAGTACCGGATAGCGGTGACGGCTTACGGATCGCCGGCCGGAAAGGTCTGGCCGAAAATGTCGCTGCGAGTCAACGACGCCACACTCCCGCCGGTCGACGTCGTCGGCGCCAAGCCGGAAGTCTACGTGTTCGTCGTCACGCTCGGCAAGGGTCCGACGAAAGTCGTCGTCACGTTCGACAATGATGCGGTGATCGGGAAAGAGGACCGCAACCTCTATCTCGCGCAGATCGAGATCACGCCGCCTGAAGGAGTCGACCAGCCGAAAATCATTCCCATGGCCAAAGCAATCGCCAAGGAAAACGCCGAGCACGAGCGAGCCGAACTGGCGGCGTTGAAGCAGGCCGACATCGACATTGAGAAGAATCGCAAACGCGATGCGGTTATCCGTGTTGTCGACGCCGCAGGCAAGCCCGTCGCAGGCGCCGCTGTGAAGATCGAGCACATCCGCCACGACTTCCTCTTCGGGTGCAACATATATATGTTCGATCGATTCGGAAAACCCGCCGAAAACGCGGAGTACAAGAAGCGTTTCGGCGAACTGTTCAACGCGGCGACTACGGGCTTCTACTGGCGATCTTACGAATGGGAAAAGGGCAAGCCGAAATACGCCTACACCGACGCGGTGGTTAAGTGGGCCCGCGAGCATCACATCCGCCTGAAAGGACACCCGCTCCTGTGGGATCACCGGGCGGCCAAGCCCAAATGGGCCGACGGGAAACAGCCGCCTGTCGACGTGCAGAAGAAACGCGTATTCGACATTATGCAGCGGTACTCCGGCAAGATCGAGTTCTGGGAGGTCGTAAACGAACCGTCGCACCTGCCGCGATTCAAGATCGACGCCCCATACCGCTGGGCGCGCCAGGCCGACAAAAACGCATACCTGATCATCAACGATTACTACGTGATGGCCAACGGTTACCCGCCGTTCTTCAAGCTGCTTGAAAAGACCATCGCATCCGGCGTGCCGTTCGACGGGATCGGAATCCAGGCCCACGAACCGCGAACGATGCGTTTCCCGCTGGGCAGGTGCAAGGAGATACTCGACAAGTATGCAACGCTCGGAAAGGAACTGCACGTAACGGAGTTCACCCCGACAAGCAGCGGCGCGAAGATCACCGGCTCGCACGTCGGCAGAGTATGGGATGAAGCCGCGCAGGCCGAATACGCCGAGAAATTCTTCCGCGTATGCTTCGCACACAAGCACATGGTCGCACTGACCTGGTGGGACCTGTGCGAAAGAGGCGCCTGGCTCAAAGGCGGAGGACTGCTGCGAAAAGACCTGAGCCCCAAGAAAGTCTACACCATCCTGAAAAAACTGATTCACGAACAATGGTCCACCGACATCACCGCCAGGAGCGACCCGGCCGGCAAACTGGCGTTCCGCGGCTTCCATGGAACGTACGCCGTAACAGTAACCCGCGGAGACAAGACCACTAAGTCCGAATTCCACATGGTCGCAAAAGGCCCGTCAACGTTTACAATAAAACTAGGCCGATAGACGCCATATAAAGGAACAGCTAATGAAACGCACCGCACGACTAATCGCACTGTTGCTGACTGTCGCACTACTGACCGGCCTGGCCGGCGCCGCGGCGAAGAAAGCTAAACCCAAACGCCGGCCCAGAAAGAAGCCCAACGCCTCCTGGATGATCACCAAAGTCGATAAGGACAAGGTCATCTGCTTTGCGCTCTACACGGTTCACAAGAACATCCTGAAACTGACCGCCCAGCTTTACAAACTCGACGCCGGCGCGCCGCGTATCGTTCGCCTCGAGATCAAGAAAGGCGACAAGTGGGTCAAAATCGCCGAGGCGAAAGTTATCGAACGCGGATTCACCGCCACGTTCCGCATCACCGACTGGGACTCGACCAAAGATCACCAGTACCGCGTGGCGCACGGGACAAGTGCGTTTTACACCGGCACGATCCGCCGCGACCCTGTCGACAAGGAGATAATCGTTGTCGCGGCGTTCACCGGCAATTCGAACCGCGATCGCGGGCCGCGCCCCGATCTTATCGCCAACATCAAGAAACAGGATCCCGACGTGCTTTTCTTCTCCGGCGATCAGGTTTACGATCACAGCAAGCATTTCCCCTCGTGGCTGCAATTCGGGCGGCAGTTCGGCGAGATAATCAAGGATCGCCCGACGATCTCGATCCCCGACGATCACGATGTCGGCCTGGGGAATGTCTGGGGCGCCGGCGGCAAGGTGGGCCCGGGCGGATACGGGAACCCCGAGTTCGTCAAGGAAGTCGAGCGGGCCCAGACGTCGAACCTGCCCGACCCGTTCGACCCGACGCCGATCCAGCGCGGGATAGGCGTTTACTACACCGACCTGACCTGGGGCCGTATCGGCCTGGCGGTGATCGAAGACCGCAAGTTCAAGTCGCAAACCAACATCCTGCCCCGCGACGAACTGAAAGCCAAAGGCGTAGTATTCTCGCGAGCCGATCACATCAAGGAGTTCACCGGCGATCGAAAAGCCGTTGACCTGCCGAACGCCAAGCTGCTGGGCGATCGCCAACTGAAGTTCCTGAAACACTTCTCTGCCGACTGGACCGGAACCGACATAAAAGCCGTTCTCTCGCAAACCGTTTTCGCCAACGCAGCGCACCTGCACGGCAGCAAGGGCGGCAGACTCACGGCCGATCTGGACTCAAACGGCTGGCCGCAGACCGGGCGGGCCAATGCGCTGCACGAAATCCGCAAGGGCTTCGGCGTGATGATCGGCGGCGATCAGCACCTGGCGACGATTATCCATCACGGGACCGAGGAGTGGGCTGATTCGGGCTATTCGTTCTGCGTACCGTCGATCGTGAACTACTACAATCGCTGGTGGTCCCCGCTCCAGAAGCCCGCCAAGGCGATAGCCACCGCCCTGCCCCACACCGGGCAGTATCTCGACGGGTTCGGCAACAAGCTTTCGATGCTGGCTTACGCCAACCCCGACCCCAAGCGTCCCAGGTACGGCAAATGGGGCTCGCGGGCCGCCGGGCACGGGATCATCCGATTCAACAAGAAGACCCGCAAGATCACGTTTGAATGCTGGCCTCGCGGCTGCGACGTGAACAATCCGGAACACAAGCAGTATCCAGGCTGGCCGATCACGATCGACCAGCAGGACAACTACGGTCGCAAAGCGGCCGCCTGGCTGCCGAAAATTGCAGTGACCGGTCAGACCAACCCGGTAATCCAGATAATCGACGAAGCGAGCAAGAAAATCGTCTACACGCTCCGCATAAACGGAAGCGCCTTCAGCCCCAAGGTCTTCAAGAAAGGCAGCTACACGATAAGAATAGGCGAAGGGAAAACGATCAAGACCCTCAGCGGCGTCAAGTCGACCGACAAGCAGGACGCAAAGACCATCGACGTGAAGTTCTGATCGACTCGCCGGATCGCAAATAAGAGAAGCCCCCGGCGTTATTGCCGGGGGCTTTTTCGTCGGGTCCGGGTGGCGCCGGGCTTTAGCGGCGGGCCGCGTAGGCTCTGGCCTTCAGCGTGTCGTAGCGGAACTTGGTGTTGTACACTTCCTGGAGGGCTGCGCGGCAGGCGGGATCTTGTCCGCCGTTGCGGCTGGCTCGCATTGCGGTCTGGTACTTCCTGACCGCATCCTTCCACAGTCTGTAGGCGGTCGCCAATGCACCGGGCCAGACGATTGGCGGCGGCGGGCCCGACATGAGTCTGAACAGAGAACTCCTGGCCGAATGGCCGACGATTCTTCCGCCCCGGCAGCAAATAGCTATCGTGACATTCGACCCGAACCTGCTGAAATACGCTCCTGCTCCCGGCCCCAGCCAAGTGGTTCCTGAACCGACTACTTCATCACTTCTTATCCTCTGCGGCGCCGCTCTGATCCGACGTCGCAGAAAAACGTAACATCGGCACAAGAACCGGATGGCGGGGAAGTCCGGCCGCGGGCGAGGCGAATCGAATAGACAAGCCTCGCCCGCTTTCTTACGCGCGAACCTGCACGTTCACACACCCCCCGAAATACCGCCGCCTGTGAACCTCCACAATTCACGGGCGGGCAAGACGGCCCGATCGCCCATATCTACTATAACCATCTTATCTACATACTGTTACATCTATATGCCCCATGTTTAACCTGGCGGGCTTGTCCGAGTCTTCAGATTTTAAGAGCATTCGTATACATTGTGAAACCTGTGAACCTTTTGTGAAGGCGGCGGGATCTGGGGGCTTACTCTTCCAGCAGCTCCAGGCGGACTACGGACAGCTTGATGGTCTTGGGGCCGAGGTCTTCGAAGTGGATCTCCAGGCGGGTCTCGGGCCAGCGTTGTGTGCCTCGGGCCACTACCCGCCCGCGGCCGAACGTTGGGTGCTGGACCATGCTGCCGGCCCGCAGGTACTCGTACTCGGGCGGGAAGGCTTCGTCAATGTCGGCGGCTTCTATCATCTCGCGCACGCACGTGTCGTCGTGGAATCCGCCTCGGGGTCCGGGTCGGTTGGCCCAGGGGTTCGTCGGCGGCGTGGTGCGGTCTTCCACGTCGACCATCTCGGTCCCGATCTCGTTGAGGAACGGCGAGGCGATCTGCGTTTCGGTCCGCCCTCGCTGCATCCGCTTGCGAGCGCAGGTCAGCGTCAGGTGCTCCATCGCTCGGGTCATGCCAACGAACGCCAGGCGGCGCTCCTCTTCGTCCTCGGGCGATGAGCCGAGATGCCTGGGCCGCATCTGGTCGCCCCGGTGGAACGGAAGCAGGCCCAGCTCCCATCCGACTATGAAGACCGCGGGGAATTCGAGACCCTTGGCCGAGTGGAGCGTCATCAGCGTGACCGCCCCGTCGCCGCCCTCCATGTGGTCTACGTCCGCGATCAGAGCGACCTGGTGGAGATACTCTTCGAGCGTTCCGCCTTCCGATCGGGAGTCGAACTCGGCGGCGTTGTTGACCAGTTCGCCTACGTTCCGCCATGCCGATGAGTCCGGCGCGTCGTCGCCGCCGAATGCGTCCTTAAGCGATATCGTGTCGATAATGTGATTGGCGATCTGTGCGACCGGCCGGTCCTTCAGGGCGGCGAAAGAGATTATCAAGTCATGGAACGCGGCGACCTTCTTGGCGGCCGCCGCGCGGAGCCCAGCGGCCAGTCCGTCCTTGCAGACCTCCAGCACCGACTTTCCGCTCATGCGAGCGTGCTCGACGAGTCGCTTAACGGTGGTCGCCCCGATCCCGCGGGCCGGCAGGTTGATGACCCGCAGGCAGCTCAGATCGTCCACGGGATTGATGATAACCTTCAGATACGCCAGCACGTCTTTGACTTCCTTGCGGTTGTAGAACTCCACGCCGCGTGCGATGCGGTACGGGATCGCGTTTTCGCGTAGTGCATTTTCCACCACTCGCGAAAGGCTGTTTACGCGGTAAAACACGGCCATTTGTTCGGCGGGCAGTCCTTCGGCCCGCAACTCTGCAATACGTTCGGCGATCAGTTGGGCCTCTGCGTGTTCGTCGTTGCAGTAGACCACTTTGACGTCGGCTCCGCCGGTTTTCCGGGTCCAGAGGGCCTTTTCCTTGCGGTGGGTGTTGTGCGAGATGAGGTTTGAGGCCCCGTGCAAAATGGCCTTGGTGGAGCGGTAGTTCTCGTCGAGCACAACGATCCTGGCGTCGGGGTAGTCCTTCTCGAATTCGAGTATGTTCGAGATGTCGGCGCCCCGCCAGGCGTAGATACTCTGGTCCGGATCGCCGGTGACGCAGAGGTTCCCGTGCGGGCCGGCGATGGCCTGGGCCAGCAGGTACTGTGCGTGGTTGGTGTCCTGGTATTCGTCGATCATCACGTATCGGTAGCGCTGGCTGAGTATCTCGCCGACGTCAGCGTTGTCGCGCAGCATGAAGGCGGTCCGCAGCAGCAGGTCGTCGAAGTCCAGCGCGTTGTTCGCGGCCAGTAGTTTTTGATACTGGGCGTAGACCTTTGCGACCTGCTCTTCGTGGAAGCTCTGGGCCTCGTCGGCGCAGGCCGTCGGCGTGCGGAGGCGGTTCTTGGCCCGGCCGATCGAGGCGTGGACCCTGGACGGCGGGAAGTTCGCCACCGGAACGCCGGCGATAGCGATAGCCTCTTTGGTCAGGCGGACCTGGTCGTCGCGATCGTAGATCGTGTAGTTCGGCTGGAGTCCGGCCCGCTCGGCGAACTCGCGAAGCAGGCGGGCGCAGAGTGCGTGAAAGGTGCACAGCAGCGCCCCGGAGGGGATCTGAAGCGTTTCGACTCGCGAGGCCATTTCGCGAGCGGCCTTGTTGGTGAAGGTGATCGCCAGCACGTGCCACGGCGCGACGCCCGAGGCTATCAGGTGCGCCAGGCGATAGGTTATGGCTCTGGTCTTGCCCGATCCGGCTCCGGCCAGGATCAGCATGGGTCCTTCAACGTGCGTCACCGCATCGCGTTGGGGCTCGTTCAAATTGTCCAGAAGGCGGTCCACTTCGGCGGTCCTCTCAGCTCAGTTCTGCGCTGCGAAAGCAGCACACTATAACGCCCCCGGCCCGGCGATTCCATTGCCGCCGGACGGGATCGAGAAATAGTTACGCGCAATTTAATACAGACCTCCGCCGAACCGATGAAATCTCTATCGGGCTGGGTAGTGAGTGAAAAACGTGCAAGAAAACACAAAAGACAGATCAAACGGCAAGACGGTCCTGACCACCGGCGACGTGGCCCGCATATGCCACGTGGCCTCGCGAACGGTCACCAAGTGGTTTGACACCGGCAAGTTACGCGGATACCGCATTCCCGGCAGCCGCGACAGGCGAATTCCGGTCGAACAGCTGGTGGCGTTCATGAAGGCTAACGACATGCCGATGAGCGCGCTTGACGGGACAACCCGAAAAGTGCTCGTTATCGACCCGCACACGCCACCGGGCGTTTCCAGCGAGTTCGCCAAGATGGAGAACTACGAAGTTCGCATCGCCGCAACCTGCTTCGAAGCGGGCCTGGCCGCACGCGAAATAATTCCGCACGTGATCCTGATCGCACTGACCGAGGACATGACGGTGTCCAAAGCCGGTGAAATCGCCCATAGCGTTCGCGATCACGACCTGCTGAAAGGCGCCAGGCTGTTCGCCGCGGTGTCTTCGCTGACGCCTGAAAGACGACAAAGACTGATTTCCAACGGGTTCGATCGCTGCGTGCTGACACCCTACACCGCGGTGAATCTCGCGGAGGTAATAGAAGATACGATGAATCTTGTCATTTGATTCGAGAACCCCACGCATCCCCGGTTGACTAGAGGTGTTGTCGCCAAGACGACAGCAGGCCGGGGAAGCTCTCGAATTCAAATGAGTGCAGTGGACGCCCGCGGGCAAGCAGCAGCCACGCCCCGGGAACACGAAGCAGGCGATCCAGCCAAAAGCGGATCGCCTGCTTCCTTATACAGGCATGCCCATGGCGAACAAAATTTATAATGTCGGGTTGCACAACCGTTCTGAAATGCCGATAATAAAAGACATAAGTCAAGGACGTCTGAAACACCATGATCCGTCAGCCAAACAGCTTGAGCCTGCTTTTATTGCTCGGGCTACTTTTGCGCTGACGGATTGCGGATCGTTTGAGAAAACATTTTCAACGAGCCCGGCAATCCGACATCGGATTGCCGGGCTCGTTGCATTAAGTTAAGATCACCGAACAGGATTAGCATTATGGCAGACAACGCGAACATACCGAAGTACGCTCCGCCGCAAGGGTTCGACATCCCCGACAGGACATGGCCCTCGCAAACAATCACCCAAAGCCCGATCTGGTGCTCGGTCGATCTGCGAGACGGAAACCAGGCCCTGCCCAATCCGCTCGGCCCGGACCAGAAGCTCGAATACTTCCAGTTGCTCTGCAATATCGGATTCAAGCATATCGAAGTGTCCTTCCCGTCGGCCAGCGTCGACGACTTCACATTCGTCCGACGCCTGATAGAAGAGAACCACATACCCGACGACGTGTTCATAATGGGCCTGACCCAGTGCCGATCGCACCTGGTCGAGCGAACGTTCGAGTCTTTCGCGGGCATCAAGCGCGGCATCGTGCACCTGTACGCGGCGACCTCCGATCTGCACATGGAGGAGGTCTTCGGACTCACCCGCACCCAGACGCTGAAGATGGTCGCCGATTCGATAGGCCTGTCGCGCCGGCTGGCCGACGACATGCCCGACAGCGACATACGCCTGGAGTTCTCGCCCGAAGAGTTCACCGCCACCGATCTGGACTTCGCCGTTGAGGTCTGCGCCGCGGCGGTCGAGGCCTGGGGCCACGCAACCCCGGAAAAACCGATGATCCTGAACCTGCCGGCCACCGTGGAGCGGCGCCCGCCGAACCACTACGCCGACATGATAGAACTGTTCATCCGCAAGTTCCCGTGTCCGGAAAACGTCGTAATATCGCTGCACAGCCACAACGACCAGGGCATGGCGATCGCCTCGAGCGAACTGTCTTTGATGGCCGGCGCACAACGCGTCGAGGGCACGCTGTTTGGACACGGGGAGCGAACGGGCAACGTGGACCTGGTGACCCTGGCGTGCAACCTGCACTCCCGCGGCGTGGACACCGGTCTGGACTTCTCCAAACTGCCCGAGATCGCCGAGACCGTGGTGCGCCTGACGGGCATGCCGATTCCGGCGAGAATGCCCTACTCCGGCGAGTACGTCTTCACCGCATTTTCCGGATCGCACCAGGACGCGATACGCAAAGGGATGGCCAAACTCGAGACATCGGCGCAGCGATTCGGCCTGGGCTGGTGCGTACCGTACCTGCACGTTGACCCGGCCGATCTGGGCAAACGGTACGAATCGCTGATCCGCATCAACAGCCAGTCGGGCAAGGGCGGAGTGGCCTGGGTGCTCGAACAGGACTACGGAATCGAAGCGCCCAAGGCTATGCACCCTGAGATAGGCGCCGCGGTCCAGAAGTTCTCCG
>PVBE012242907.1_pt1 | contig 16483 bp, 14 predicted proteins | sample 1631181 | NCBI WGS metagenome assembly PVBE01 (sample SAMN08397723, study PRJNA350692) | Marine metagenome, whole genome shotgun sequencing project. | isolation source: water | place: Pacific Ocean | collected 2012-04
AGTTCTTGCGGTACGCCGGGCTCGAAGACGTGGTGGCGTCAAGCTACGGAACGTTGCAGCGTCGGCAGAAGTTGCTCGAAGAAGCGATCGTGACCTTTGGCGCTGAGCAGAAGGCCGCGCTCAGCGAGCAGATGCCCGACAAGTCGCTGACCCTGGCAGAGGATGAGACGTTCCAAGGTGGGCGGCCTTGCCTCGTGGCGATGGACGTGGTCTCGAACTTCCTGCTGGTCGAAGAGTTCGCCGACGACCGGGCTGCGAGGGGCCCTCGATGAGGCATTCTCAGTGCTGGAGCAGACGGCCGAACGCGCCTGCCTGCCCGAGCGAGGCCACAAGCTCCTGCGCAAGGCGCGGAAGATCGTGGACTCGATGGTGGCGACGCTGGCCTTCGTCTGGTCGATGCTCCGACTCGAGCTCGACCAACTCGATGTCGAGCAGGAGACGCGCGAGCGCATCGAGCGGCAGCTCGTAGCGGCCTGCTACCTGAAGCGGGTCGCCGCCAAAGCGCCGGCAGCCGAAGCGCGCAACCGCGTGCTCGAGCGTGCGGCCGAGTTGCGCGCTGCCTTCGAGGCCCATCATGCGGCGTGGCACAACTACCGCCTTGTCGGTCACGTGGAACACCAGCCGGTGCTGGCGTAGTACGTGGCCGTAGTACTCAAGCGCCTCATGTGTGGCGATCTCGTGCCGAACCGCCGGGATCTCCTCGCCCAGTACGCCTCTGCAACGGCACGCTCAGCGGGGTCGTCGTTGAGCCAAACCACCCCCACGTCCGCCGGGAATGCGCCGAATCGCCCCGTCGCCTCATTCGTAGTTGTCGTACTCCCCCTGCTACTCGTCCGTCTTCGTGGTCGCCCAAACCAGGCCGGCCAAGCCGGCAGCACCGAGCAACCAAGGCACTATCGGTTTCTGCTTTCGCGCGACCCTGGAGATTCCACGCTCGTTCACCAGCATTTGGGCAGAGTACCAATCGGGCCGCCCCACGTACAACGAGCCCGTCGTCGCCTCGAGAAGATAACCTCGACCCAGCTCGTCGTGCCCCTCGACCCAGCCGTGTGAAACCGTACCGAGGTCGCGAGTGTTCACCTCGCCGACGACGACCCATGCTTCAAGCGCAGCGGCCTCAACGAGTGAGCATGCCAGAATGCTCAGATCGTCGCAGTCGCCGCGACCCTGTTCCAGGGTGAGCGTCGGAGAGCACCACCGGTTGCAGGCGTTAGGGTCCGAGCAACTGTACATGCGCCCGGATGCGAGCTCACGGGCCAAGTAGCCCGCAACTTCGGCCGGGGCGGAGGCTGGAAGCGTGCCGGAATCGGGAGACCGAGCTTGCCAAAGATGAGCAACCTCGTCGGGTCGTACTAGCTGTGTGATCGCCTCGCAGCGAGACTCGAAAGAGAACGCAGTAGCGAGGTACGGGCCACGCGGGATGTAGAATCCACCCATCGTCGGAGCTAATGCAACGTCGGGAACTTGGCCCGACCGAGGCGGCGACCCGTCCCTTCAGCGGGACTGACGCGCCGGGAGCGCAATTCGGAGTGGATCCGATGCACCGCGATGGTCCCCTCGGGGCTCGACAATTGCGCAAGCTTCACCTGGCGAAGATCGTCGCGAATGTTCCGCCAGGTGTCGCCGCAGGCGTTCTCGGCGACCCGCTCGAGCATCAGCGCCAGCACGTTCAGGGAGACGTGCGCGTGAATGCGGTGCGGCGCCCAGTGGTAGACGGGCCGCAGCCGGAGCCCGCTCTTGAGCGTGCGCGCGGGTCGCCGCCAAAGCGCCGGCAGCCGAAGCGCGCAACCGCGTGCTCGAGTGTGCGGCTGAGTTGCGCGCTGCCTTCGAGACCCATCATGCCGCGTGGCACGACCTCGAACCAGAGTAGCGCTGATCGGGCTCGTTGCCACCGATCCGATTCACACCCGCGTGACCAACCTTTGGATCACTGTCGTGAAGTACTCATCGGTCTCCAGCTCGGAAGCGTCAGGATCGTAGCCAGTGCCTCGATCCAGGAGCGGAACCCGAATTGCGACGAAGTCGTCGTTCCGATGGTCGGATCGAATCACATCGTGCTCGTCGCGCCGGTGCCCGGTCGGCACGGTGTCATCAACCAGGACCACTTCGAACACATCGTGCTCGAAGTCTGATAGACGCGCCATAGCCTGGTAGGCCGATCGCCTCATGATCGGCCAGTGGACATCGTTCAACAGGTAGTCGACCTGATCGGCCCAGCGGAAGTTCGTCTCGAACACGATCTCGTCCGGCAGGTCCATCGAGCGGCCCTTGACCAGCCGGGCCGTGTCTTCCCAACCGTCAAATCTCTCAACGTAGGCGTTGTAGTCGGGGTCACCCTTGCAGGCGAGGTCCCATTCCAAGACGAAAGCTGTATCGTCAGACATGTGCTTCTCGATGCGAGGGCTGTCGTAACAGGGAATCGCGGTCGCGTGACTTGATGTTGGGCGCACGTGCGGTCGACGACCCCCTATTCGGCGTACATGGCCTCGATCGAGTCCGACCAGTTCTCGTGGACGATGCGGCGTTTCACCTTGAGCGTCGGGGTGAGCTCCTTATCGTCGACGGTGAAGTTCCGGGGCAGGATCGTGAACCTCTTGACCTGCTCGACGCGGGCGAACCTCTCGTTTGCGGTGTCGACGCCGGTCTGGACCAGGTCGTTGACCTCGCTGCTCTGGTGCAGGGTCGCGGCGTCGAGACCCTTCTCCTTCGCGAAGCGCTCGGACCAGTCGGGGTCGAGGGTGACGAGGGCGGCGAGGAACTTGCGCCGATCGCCGATCACGACGGCCTCGTTGACGGGCTCGATGTTCTTGAGCGCCGCCTCGATGTTCTTCGGCGTGATGTTCTTGCCACCGGCGGTGATGATGATCTCCTTCTTCCGCCCGGTGATGTGCAGAAAGCCCTGGTCGTCGAACTTCCCGAGGTCGCCGGATCGGAGCCAGCCGTCGACCAGGGTCTCGGCGGTCGCCGCATCGTCTTTGTAGTACCCGAGGAAGACGTTCGGGCCGTTCAGGGTGATCTCACCGTCGCCGGCGATCTTCACGTCGACCCCGGGGATCGCGGGGCCGACCGAGCCGAACTTCGTCCGGCCGCGCGTGTTGAACGACGTCGGGCCCGAGCCCTCGGACTGGCCGTAGACCTCGGAGACGATGATGTCGAGGCTCGAGAAGAACTCGAGCACCTCGCGGGCGATGGGCGCCGCACCTGAGACGCAGACCCTCGCGCGACCGAGCCCGATCGCCGGCTTGAGCTTCGAGTAGATCACCTTGTTGGCGATCCCGTACTTCAGGCCGAGCAGGCCGCCGGGCTCCTGCCCGCGCATCCGCAGGGCCGCGACCTCGGCGCCGACATCGCGAGCGAAGTCGACGAGCTTCGCCTTCACGCCCGTCGCCAGGGAGAGCTTCGCGCTGATGCCGGCGTGGAACTTCTCCCAGATGCGCGGCACGCCGAAGAACACGGTCGGCTGCACCTCCTTGAGGTTGTCCGGCACCGCGTCGATCGACTCCGCATAGTAGACCGCGGCGCCGCTGGTCGCCGGCACGTGGACCGTGAACATCTGCTCGGCGATGTGCGACAGCGGAAGGTACGACAGCGAGCAGTCGTTCTCGTTCACGCCCGTGATGTCCAACGCGACTGAAGCCGTCCAGGCCAGGTTGCGGTGAGAGAGCATCACGCCTTTCGGCGGACCCGTGGTCCCCGACGTGTAGATCAGCGTCGCGAGCTGGTCGTCTTCGAGGGCCTCGGCCCGGGCGTCGTAGGTCGCGTCGTCGACGTCGGCCGCCTTCGCGAGGAACTGCTCCCAGGTCATCGCGATGTCGTCGTCCACGTTCGCGCCGCGCATCATCACGACGTGCTTCAGCTCCGGCAGTTGGCCCCTGACCTCGTCTATCTTCCGCCACTGCTCCTCGTTCTCGAGCAGCACGACCGGCGAGCCGGCGTGGCTGACGATGTACTGCACCTCTTCGGAAGAGCACGTCGTGTAGATGCCCGCGGGCACGCCGCCGACGGACAACGCTCCGACGTCCATGATCGTCCACTCGGGCCGGTTGAAGCCGAGAATGCAGACGGTGCCGCCGCTCTCCATCCCCAGCGCGATCAGCGCCTTGCCGGCCTGGCGGATCTGGTCGGCATATCTGCCCCACGAGGTCATCTTCCAATCACCGCCGACGCGCTCGTAATACGCGGGGGCGCCCGGGCGACGAGCTGCCTGCTGCTGAATCCGACGGGTGATCGTATCGGTGGACATGGTCTCTTCCTCGGTGGCGGCAACGCGAACCGACGCGAGGTGACGAGGCTGTGTCCGGGCGGGCGGTTCGCTGAGTCGTTGAACGCCGGCTCTCCTACGTCGGCGGCCCCCAATCGTCAACCTGCGAGCGCGCGAAAACCCGCGGTCTTTCGCATGAAAGCGGGCCTGCGAGCGCCGCGCGGCCAACCGACGCGAGCGCATGTCCGTTTCCGCGAGCGCCGAGGTTGGCTATAGATCTCCCCGCGTTCGCGCGTCGCGTATACCCAGACCGGAGTCTCGCTCATGCTCGTCCGACTCGTCCGCAATCCGCTGCTCGTGATCGCGCTCCTGGCCCTGGCGGTCGGTTGCAGCAGCGGCTCGAACTTCGGCCCGACCGTCGACGATCGCGGGGGAGAAGACACCGGTGACACCGGGAGTGACGTCGGTGGCGACGTCGGCGACGACGCGGACGGCGACGCATCGAGCGACGACGCGGACACGGCCGAAGACGCGGCGGATGCCGATCCGGATGGAGACGCGGACGGCGAAGACGACGTCGTCGAGTTGGTGCCGTGCGACCGAGACGACGACTGCGACGAAGACGCAATCTGCGTCGCGGAGACCTGCCGGTCGCTGCGATGCAGCGGCCCGGAGGACTGGGTGCGCTGCCAAGACCTCTTCAACGAGCTGGAACGCGACCTCGGGCGCTATGCGACCTGCACCGAGCGCCAATGCCGTGTCGCGTGCCTGCTGGACGACGATTGCGACGACGGTCAGATCTGCACCGACTTCGGCTACTGCCGCGAGTTCGGCGGTGATCTGAGCATCGAGCACCCTGCCGGACCGGCTACCGGGCTGCTGCAGGCCGGGTTCTCCAACCTGCTGATGAACTACCCGCTCGGCGTGCCCCTCGGCGGCTACGGACAACGCGCCGCCGGCAACGACGGGCGTTACGCCGTGTCGCTCAAGGCATCGGTCGGACAACTCCACGGGCTCTACATTCGCACCGCGGTCATCGATAACGGCGAGCGTCGCATGATGATCATGCGCATCCCGATCATCTTCACGTCGATGGCGCTGCACGAGGAGCTCGCGCAGGCGCTTCAGGAACGCACCGGCCAGGATTGGCGACACAGCCTGATCATCTCGTCGACGCACACGCACTCCGGGCCGTGCCGTCACTGGCACCTGCCGCCGGAGGCCGCGGCCCCCCTCGGCGCGTTCGGGATCGGCGAGTTCAGCCAGTTCTTCTACGACGCGTTGCGAGACTCGGTGCTCGAGGCCGCGTTCGCCGCGCTCGACGACATGGCTCCTGCGCGCATCGGTTGGACCATCGTCGAGTCCTACGATGTCGACGACCAGGTCGCCAACGACCGTTGGGAGCAGACGCCGCCCTTCGACGACAACCGTACCCTCTTGATACGCATCGACGACCACGAGGGCGTGCCCCGTGGCGTGCTGTTCAGCTTCGGCGCCCACGGCACCGAGAACGACGAGGACTATCTCAGCGGCGACGCCCTCGTCGGCGCTGAGCGCGTCCTCGAAGAACGTCTCGGCCAGGAGTACGGCCGCTACGTCCCCGCCCTCTTCATCAATCAGAACTCCGGGACGATGGGGCCGGCCACCGGCGCGCGTGGACACGCGTTCCCCCAGAACCTCACGCGACTCGGCTGGGCGTTCGTCGAGAAGATCTGGGATCGCTTCGAGGCCATCGAGACCACCAACGAGCTCACCCTGACGTCGCGCAACCTCCGATTCCCGATCTCGTACGACACGCTCGAGTATGGGCGTGACGAGTTCTTCGGCACGATCCCGCCCCCCTTTGGTGGCGAGTACCGCTACGGCGGCCTGAGCTGCACCGGGCGCTTCGGTGGCGACCGCGATTTCGAGACCCATGACAGCCTCGACAACGTCCAGTGCGCCGGCGCGCTTCACTTCCTGCTTTTCAACGCGCCGCCCACGACCCTGACCCGCTCTCAGCTGATGGCGTTCGAGCTCAACGGCCTGACGGTGCTCACGGTGCCGGGCGAAGTGTCCCAGGAGCTCTCCTGGGAGATGACCCGCGCGATCCGCGACGAGTTCGGCGTCGACCCGATGAGGATGTTCACCTGGGGCTACGCCAACGACCACCTCTTCTACCTCTTGCCGACGAACCTCCGAGGAGAGCTCCCGCCCTATCCCGGGCTCTCGACCCCGCAGCCCCTCGACGATTACCCCGATTTCGCGTTCAGCTACTTCCAGGGGGGTTACGAGGCGACCATGTCGATGTGGGGTCCCACCCTCGGCGACTACCTCGTCGAGCGGGGACTCGAGGTCTATGGGTCGATGCTCGACCCGGACCGCCCCGTCGCCTTCGACGAGCCGCTCCCCTCCGAGTATGCCGATCGCGACGAGGAGCCCTTTCCGACCGACATCACCCCGGAGGACGAGATCGGCCGAATCGTCGAAGATGTCCCCGCCGAGATCCGCCGCTTCGACGTCGTCGAGTTCGCCTGGGTCGGCGGCGACCCCGCGGCCGAGGCGCCCCAGACTCCGGTCGTCACCCTCGAGCGCGAGGTCGATGGGGCCTTCGAACCCGTCGTGCTCCCGAGTTACCGCGAATACACGAACCTGGAGCTGCTCTTCATCACGCGCCTTCGGCAGCCGGAGACCCATTGGGAGTGGGTCGTCCGTTGGGAGGAGACCAAGGCCTTCCCCGCCGGGCGCTACCGGTTCCGCGTCGACGGCCACTACTTCGCGACGGAGGGGGACGACGGTCGACGGCCGTACCAGGTGCTGAGTCGTGAGTTCGACCTGGTGCCGACCGATGCCGTTCTGATCGAGGTCGGCACCGACGCTGGCGCGATCGTCGGCACCCTCGGCTACCCGCCCGAAGAGCGCGCACGTTTCGGCGGACCGGGCACGGATCCGGGACTCGTGACCGGCACCTACCGCCTGCGTCACCCGATGGTCCCCACCGGCGTCGCGTCTCCCCTCGAGGTCGGCGAGGATGCCGACATCACGGGCGACGGCGTGACGGTCACCATCTCCGACGGCGGTGACGAAGTCGCTGTATTCACAGGCGACGATGTCGACGTCACGACCACCCCCGAGGCCATCTCCGGACATGCCGACGTCCCGGTGACGAGATATTCGATCGACTTCGGCGAGTTGAGTGGTACCTTCTCGGTCGGGGTTACCGTGGAGGACCTCCACGGAAACACGGGTTCCAGCCTGACCGACCTGACGCTGCCGTGACACCGACTGCCAGCGGACCGTTCGAATGGACGCGTCCGCGGGCCGTCGCCGCCAGCTTCGCGATCCTACTGATGCTGTGGATGCCCCTCGCGGCATCCGGACAGGGCGATGACCCGGCCGAGGCCGGCGAGGCCGAAGCCGCGGAGGGCTGGCAGAGTGACAGCGAGCAGGCCGATAGCCAAGGGCCGAGCGACGGGAACGGCCAAGAGCCGAGCGACGGGAGCGGCGAAGCGGCTTCGGACGCCGCCCTCGGCGCCGAGGGCCTGAGCCCGGAGGTGCCGGCGATCGATCCTGCCGTCATCGCCGCGGTCCATTCCACCGCAACCGAATCGGTCGGCGGCGCCGCGGGACACGCGTCTCTGGCCGCCGCAACGACCATCGCGGTGACCTTCGGCTCCGCCGATATCGGCTCCGCCGTCGCCCTCGCACTCGGAGCGTCGCTCGAGAACGCCGCGGCCGGCGCCACCGACACCGTGACCCGAACCGCCACCGTCGTCGCCGTTCTCTCCGGCCTCGATGGCGACCCGGAGGCCTACATCGGCACGTTCATGCCCCATGGACTCTCCGAGCGAGATTACGTCGACGCGCAGATCCCCCGGATTCAGCACGCGATGCTCCACTGCTACACGACCGAGCTCGTCTGGGAGTCGGGGCTGTCCGGACTGATGATGGTCCGGGTCTACCTCTCGGCCAACGGTGAGGTCCGCCAGGCCCAGGTCGTCCAGAACCGGACCGGCAGCGACGCTCTCGGCGATTGCCTCAGTGACGGGCTCGCCGGCCTGCAGCTCGATCCCGTGGGTCGGTCGAACGTGTCGATCTCCTTCCCGGTCACGTTCCGCGTTCGGGACTGACCGCTCGCCAGATGCGCGCGCTCAGGGCGAGAACGACCGCGGCCCAGACTCGCGGCCCGCCTCGTCGATCGCCCGAATCTGGACGGTTGCCGGGGGGTCACCCGCGAGGCAGAGCCCGGTCTCGACACGGAACGAGCCGCCCGGTCGCGGAATGATCTCGAATGCGAATGGGTCCGGACCGAACTCCTCGGCCTGTATCGAGAACCCGGTGATCGCCTCGCTGGACGCGCCGACCATCGTCCTGAGCAGACCGTTGGGGAACTCGTCACCGCAGATCTCGTCGCCCGGGAGGAATCGCCCATCGACGATCGACGTCAACACCGGAGCGGAGCCCGTCGCCGTGCGGCAGGTGCCCCGCATCGGTCCACCGGAAGACCGGCAGACCAACCCCTCGATGCACGTCGTCGTGAAGGCGTCGACCGCGGGCACGCACGGCTCGGTCGATCCAGGCGTCGCGATCGCGATCGATGCCGTCCGAACTGTGGACTCCCGGCCGCCGAACGTGACGACGCGCCCGTCGTAACGGTCGATTCCGGCCCCATCCACTCCCGAAATCAGGGCGATCGCTTCGTAGGTGTCATCGGGCGCGTAGCGCGCGCCGAGGTCCGCGATGCTCACGTCGAAGTCCTCCGCGATCGTGGTGGTTCCGTCGAGGATGTCCGAGCGAATGAACTCCAGGTTGTGGGCTGGCGCCAAACCCGACATGCGGAGCACGTGAAGATCCTCATCGCGCGCCGGCGTGACCGTGAACGCCGTCAACGTCGCCGCATCGCGCACCGGAACCGCGAGGTTGACCGGGTTCGAGACGTTTCCACGGCTGTCGAATACCCGGAAGCGGAAGTTCACGTCTTCGGCGTACGCATCTAGACAGACGCTGTGGCTGAGGGTGAAGCGTCCGCTCGCCGTCGGCGTGACCGTGAAGAGCCGCGACATCGTATCCACGCCCATGATCTGGACGTCGTAACGCGAGATCGGGGCCGACGAAGTCCCGGTCATCCGCCATGTGTACCCGTGGGGCTCCTCGGCATCGCACGCCTCGTCCGTGAGGTTGGGTGCCAGCACGACCGCCGGTGACGGGCCCGTGAATGGGTTCGCCGGGAAGGGATCGAGGATCGGAGCGGTCGGCGAGTCGTCGACGCACGCGCACCTATTCATCGCAGACCTCGGTCGGTCCGCAGGCCACGTCGTCGCTGCCGTCGCACTCCTCGCCGGGATCTGCCACGTCGTCGCCGCACTCGAACGGTTCGCAGAGGCACGTGTCGCCGCACGCCGCATCATCGCCGCACGGCGCGTCGTCGCCGTCGCACTCCTCCGGCGCCTGCGGCACGCCATCGCCGCAGATGGACGGCCCTGTGTCGGAGACATCCACCGCGTCGGCCGTGTCGGTCCCTGTTTCCGGTGCATCCGCGGGCACGTCTGCTGCGTCGGAGCCGCCGCCGTCGCTGCGCCCATCGGGCAGCACGTCTGGGAGCGCGTCCGACGACCCGTCGTCGTCACCCACGTCCGACGACCCGTCGCCGTCACCCACGTCCGACGACCCGTCGTCGTCGCCCACGTCCGACGACCCGTCGTCGTCACCCACGTCCGACGACCCGTCGCCGTCACCCACGTCCGACGACCCGTCGACGCCACCGACGTCTGCCGCATCGGCGCCTGTCGAGGCATCGCTGCCGCTACCCTCCGATACGTCCGACGGAGATCCGACATCGCCCCCGAGGGCCGGAAGGAACGACTGTCCGTCGTCGCAACCGGCCAGAGCGAGAACCACGCACACGATCGACAGAAGGCGCATACCGAACCCCGACGGAAGCAGAGGTGCAATCCCAGACCACGCCGAGCCCACGAGAGGCGATCGAAGAGCGTAGATCCGGGCGGAGCGCTCAGTGTAGCCCGTGACCGGGCCGGAGACGAGGCGTTCTCCGCGCTCACACCGGCGGCACGGGCGTGGCATGGTTCGAGGGTCGGAAACGCATCTACGACGTGGTGCTCCTCGACTGGGGCGTCTCCGACATCGACAGCCCTCGGCTGGTCGCGCGGATCCACGCGCGACACGGCCGCCGACGAGGTTCGGGCGGCCGATTGCGCCGGTCGAACCGGGGGCGACGAGGTCGGCGTGCTCTTCCCGTGCACCGGTGCGCGGGTCGCGGCGATCGCCTGTCGGGGATTGCCCCGCGGTGCGCTCGCTGGCATCGTGCGTGGCATGAGCGACGCCCCGAACAGCGGACACGCGCCGACGGCCGGTCCCGGCCTCTTCGGCTTCTTGTCGCGTCGGCGCTTCCTGGCCGCCGGCCTCTCGGCGACCGCGGCGGTGCTCGGCGTCGGGGGCGGTGGATACCTGTGGATTCGCGGGCCGCTTCCGCATGTCGAAGGGCTCCGTGTGCTGAGCCGCGCTCAATTCAGGACGATGACCCACATCGTCGCTACGACCTATCCCACCGGGAGTCCGATCGAGGTCGACGTCACCGACTTCGATCTGCCCCGCCGCTTCGATGAATTCCTCGCGGACGAGCCACCGGAGAACATCCGTGACCTGAAGCGGGCGCTCACGCTCGTGGAGATCGCCCCGCTCCTGTTCGACGGTCTCGGCACCACCTTCTCCCGGTTGGATCAGCGGGATCGCAACGAGTACTGGGCGGGCTGGGGGGCGAGCCCCAAGCTCGGCCGCCGCCAGGTCAGCCTCGCGTTCCGCAAGTTCCTGAACATGGTCTTCTACGACCGGCCGGAGGTCTGGCCATACGTCGGCTACCTCGGCCCGTCGTACGCGCGGCTCGTCGAGGGGCCGGTCGAGCGCGGCGACGAGGTGACGCGGTGACCATCGTCTCGCTGGCGGAGCAGACGTCGACGTTGTCCCGCACCGTCGACGTCTGTGTCATCGGGTCGGGCTGCGGCGGAGGCACTGCGGCGCGCGCACTCGCCGAGGCCGGCCTCGAAGTGCTCGTGTTGGAAGAGGGGCCCGACCTGACCGGGCGGCAGCTCACCCAGCGCGGTCCGGAGATGTACGACCAGCTCTACATGGACCGGGGCGGACGAGCGACCGACGACCTCTCCGTCAGCGTGATGCAGGGGCGCGCGCTCGGCGGCGGCGGGGTGATCAACGCCTGTGATGTCGTCCCGATCCCAGACGGTGTGCTGCGCCACTGGGAGACCCGGTTCGGGCTCACCGACTTCACCCGGGAGACCCTCGCCCCGTACGAGGCGCTGGCGCTCGAGGATCTCGGGGCGCGGCGAATCGCAGAGGAACAGGTCAACGTCGCCAACCAACGGTTGCGCAACGGCGCCGTCGTGCTCGGCTATCGGGGCGAGCTGATGATGCACAATCGGGTCGGCTGTTTCGACCTCGGCACGTGTCTGTTCGGCTGCCCGATCGACGCCAAGCGGAACCCGCGCTTCGTCGCCATTCCCCTGGCGGTCGCTGCCGGCGCGACATTCTGGACTCGCGCTCGGGCCACGCGGATCGACGACGCGGCCGACGACGTGAAGACCATTCACGTGCGGGGCCTCGACGCGAAGGGCTACCACGAGCACACCGACCACGTCGTTCGCGCGCGCACCGTCGTCGTCGCCGCGAACGCCGTCGCCACCCCTCAGCTCCTGCTGCGCTCGGGGATCGGCAACGAACACGTCGGGCGGACTCTGTCGCTGCAACCCCAGCTCCCGGTCGTCGCTGTGTTCGACGAACCCGTGCGCGGATTCGACGGTATTCCTCAGGCCTACGCGATCACGGAGTTCGAGCAGGAGGATCATCCGGAACACGGACTGTGGGGGTTCCGGATCGAAGCCGTGATGGGCACCCCGGACATCGTGTCGACGCTGCTGCCGTCGGTCGGCATCGACGGTCTGCGAATGATGCGCGAGTTCGGTTTCTTCGCGGGTTCGCTACTCCTCACGCCCGACCGGCCCACCGGAACGGTGTCCGTCGGCGCGGGGGGACGACCGGTGATCACCTACGACCACGCCGACGATCACAAGGAGCGATTGCGCGACGCGATCCGTGCCGTGATCCGAATCTACCTGGCGGCCGGTGCGCGCGAGGTGTGGGCACCGCTCCAGCCGGCTCTCCGCTTCGCTTCCGAGGCCGATCTGCGCGCCGTCGACGATGTCACGTTCGCGCCGGCGACCGCACCGCTGATCAGCGCCCACCAGCAGTGCTCGGCGCCGATGTCCCCGAACGCGTCCGACGGGGCGATCGATCCGACGGGCCAAGTCTATGGCACCCGCGGCGTCTACGTCTTCGACTCGTCCGGGTTCCCGACGAGCGCATCGAGCCACACGATGACGCCGATCATCACGGTGTCCCGCTACCTCTCGTCTCGTCTGGCGTCGGAACTGACCTGACCCGAAGGGCGGCCGTTCCGCGCCGGGGGACAGGACCGGAGTCGGGCTTCGCGTGGGCGCTGCGGACGCGGCAGGCCGAATTCGGACCCGGCAAATCGGTGTCCCGGTCGGCGGAATCGCACAGCTTTCGTGCCATCACGCCCACTCCCGAGGCCCGACGGCGAATCGGGCGAAGCCTCGATCGGCTTGGTTTACGCGGACACCCACACCTGGCACGACAAGTGCAACTGTTACGGGGCACCACTGACCGCCAACTGTGACGGGGCACCACTGACCGCCAGACGACGGTCGCCCCGCAGCTCGGGCGACTGCACGCGACGTGGATCCGCAGGGTCCACCGGAATGTCGAGCGCGAGGAGAGATGACACAATCACCAGAAGTGAATGACCGGCAGATGCTCTCGCAATCGCCGGTCCTCTTTGTCCTGCTCGCGGTCTTCGGGGTCATCGGCCTGGTGACGATCCTGTCGACCGCCGGTCCACCGGACGAGCCGGACTCCCACCACTCCCAGAAGACGGCGTATCGGCCGGCAGACTTCCCCGAGGTCTTCGACTTCGACCCGCTGGCTGACCTCGACAGCGAGGCCGACGCGGGCCACGTGGCCGTGCCACCGCCGCCCTTCGACGACCCCACCATGTTCCCCTGCTCCGACTGCCACGAGGGGGACCCCGGGGATCCGGAACCGCGGGATCTGATGGAGCACGCCCACATCGAGCTCCGACACGACGAGGAGAACCGTTGGTGCCTCGACTGCCACCTCGATGTCGACCGCGACAACCTGCGTCTCGCCGGCGGCCAGCCGGTGGAGTTCGCCGAGTCGTACCGGCTCTGCGGGCAGTGTCACGGCACCCAGTACCGCGACTGGCGTAACGGCGCACACGGCCGACGGCGCGGGTACTTCAGCGGCGCGCAGAGCTACCTGCTCTGTGTCCATTGCCACAATCCCCACGCGCCGGCCTTCGACCCGCTGGTGCCGCTGCCGGCTCCGGTCAGCCCTCAATACTACGCGATCAGCGAAGCCCCGACCGAGGCTCCGGAGGAGGGAGAAGCTCATGCGCACGAATGAACCCAGAGGCTCCGGGTCCGAGACGGCCGACGCTGCCGGCCTCGATCGGCGCGCGTTCCTCGAGCACACGACCGGCGTGGCCATCGGTACGGCCGCCGCTACGGTGCTCTCCGGGTGCAGCGAGGAGGCCCGCGAGAGCTTCTTCCAAGCCCACTTCCGCGAGCTGGATCAGTTCGAGGTCGAGGAGCGGCTCCGCCGCCTCGCCGCCCGCTATCGGGAACGCTACGGCCGCGATGACATCGAGCTGCGCGCGACCGAGCCCCAGCCGGGGGTTCGACTGGCGTACGGGCTCGACCTGTCGATCTGCGTCGGCTGCCGGCGCTGCGTCTACGCCTGCGTGAACGAGAACAACCAGTCCCGAGACCCGCAGATCCAATGGATCCGAGTGTTGGAGATGGAGAAGATCGGCGGCGTCAATCTCGAGGAGTCGAATCACTACTACGACGCCGAGGCCGTACCCGCCGAAGGCATGTTCTACATGCCGGTCGCTTGCCAACAGTGCGACGACCCGCCCTGCGTCAAGACCTGCCCGGTCGGTGCCACCTGGTCGGAAGACGACGGGATCATCGTCGTCGACTACGACTGGTGCATCGGCTGCCGATGCTGCATGGCGGCCTGCCCGTACGGCGCTCGTCGCTTCAACTGGACCACGCCGACCCTCCCCGCCGAGGAGGTCAACCCGAACATGCACTACCTCGGCAACCGACCGCGCACGCGCGGCTGCGTCGAGAAGTGCACGTTCTGTATCCAGCGCGTCCGCGACGGACGTTACCCCGCTTGCGTCGAGATCTGCCCCGTCGGAGCCCGGAAGTTCGGCGACCTGCTCGATGAGGAGAGCGAGATTCGCTACATCGTCGAGAACAAACGGGTTTTCATCCTCAAGGAGGAGCTGAACACCAACCCGAAGTTCTTCTACTTCTACTCCCGCTGAGGCAACGATGGGCTTTCTGAGATTCACCTGGCGAAGCCTCGAAGTCGCCTTCTCCGGCGGGAAGTACTACCGGCTCTGGCTCGCTTTCCTCTTCGCGCTGATCGCCTGGGGCATCTACGGCGTCGGCGAACAATTCGCCGACGGACTGATCGTCACCAACATGCGCGATCAGGTCTCCTGGGGCTTCTACATCGGCAACTTCACGTTCCTCGTCGGCGTGGCTGCCGCCGCCGTCCTCCTGGTCATTCCCGCCTACGTCTACCGGTGGAAGCCGATCATGGAGGTCGCCGTTCTCGGCGAGATCCTCGCGGTCAGCGCGCTGGTGATGTGCATGCTCTTCGTCGTCCTCGATGTCGGGAGCCCGCAGAACCTGTGGCACATGATCCCGATGATCGGGAAGTTGAACTGGCCGTCGTCCCTCCTCGCGTGGGACGTGCTCGTCCTGAACTTCTACCTCGCGATCAACCTCATCGTCGTCACGTACATCCTCTACTCGACGTACCGCGGACGCCCCTACAACAAGCCCTTCGTCTACGTGCTGGTCATGCTGTCGATCCCGGCGGCGATCAGCATCCACACCGTCACCGCGTTCCTCTACAACGGCCTCGGCGCCCGACCCTTCTGGAACGCGTCCATCCTCGCACCGAAGTTCCTCGCGTCCGCCTTCTGTTCCGGGCCGGCCATCCTCGTGATCGTCTTCCAGCTCCTGCAGCGGACGACGAAGTTCGAGATCCAGAACGAGGCGATCTGGAAGGTGGCCGAGCTCATGGCCTACGCCATGTTCATCAACCTCTTCCTGCTCGGAGCCGAGGTCTACAAGGAGTTCTACTCCGCCACCGAGCACATGGTGCACGCCGAGTACCTCTACTTCGGTCTGCACGGACACGACCCGCTCGTGCCCTACGCCTGGGCCTCGTTCGCCTGCAGCCTCATGGCATTCCTGCTCCTGCTCATCCCCACGACCAGGAAACATCCCGTCACGCTCAACCTGGGCTGCCTGCTGATCTACACCGGCGTGTACATCGAGAAGGGCATGGGACTCGTCGTCCCCGGCTTCACTCCGGACACCCTCGGCGAGATCTACGAATACGTGCCCTCCTGGACCGAGGTCGGGATCGGCGCCGGCGTCTTCTCGTTCGGCTTCCTGCTCTTCACCTTCATGACCAAGATCGCGATCGCCATCATGCTCGGCGACTTCCGCGCCGCTGGCGCTGACACCTCCCCGATCGCGGAGCCCCAGCCGGCCGGGGCGGCGAGCCCCACCTGACGACCGAAGCGCTCTACCCGATCCCCGATGTGGCCTCGGACCTGCGCATCGACTACGAATCCGACTGAGGAGGCTTCATGAAGATCGCCGCAGACGACAGACGATCCTGGCTGCGCGTCGACATGGTCGACGACGGCCCACGGCTACACCGGCTTCGACATCGAGGCCTACGCCGACATCGGACACGGCCGCTTCACGGCGCGGAACACGGACGTGCAGCTCCTCGATCTCGACGCGTTCGTCGACGAGCTCGATGCATTCGTGCTCGACCGGACCCTGCGGCCCCGTCTCTCGGGCACCTACGACACCTTTCTGGCTTTCGAGGCGGTCGGCAACGCGGTGCTCTTCTCGTATTGCCTCGGTGACGCGCTGATGGGCCGGCCCACACACCGCTTCACGCAGACCGGCTCCTTCGAGATCGACGACGATACCCTGTCGAGTATCGTCGGCGAGCTGCGGGAGATGACCTCGGAGCGACACGACACGACCAGCGGCTCCTCGACGACACATTGAGCAACCTCGATGTCGTCGCAGCCGACTCCCAGCGAGTGTCGAACGCCGACGGGACACCCAC
>PVBE010279155.1_pt1 | contig 16482 bp, 15 predicted proteins | sample 1631181 | NCBI WGS metagenome assembly PVBE01 (sample SAMN08397723, study PRJNA350692) | Marine metagenome, whole genome shotgun sequencing project. | isolation source: water | place: Pacific Ocean | collected 2012-04
ACCCATGGTCGCGACCGAGACGCTCGATCGCTATGACGTCATTGCCAAGGTCAAGGGTGGCGGATACAGCGGCCAGGCCGGCGCATTCCTGCTGGGCATCGCACGTGCGCTGAAGAAGGCGGACGCCTCTCTGGACGAGATCCTTCGCGAGGGCAACTTCCTCACGCGTGACCCCCGAATGGTCGAGCGCAAGAAGTACGGCCGTCACAAGGCGCGTCGCGGACACCAGTTCTCCAAGCGTTAGACCGTGCGGATCGTCTCCGCCATCGCAGTGCTTCTGCTCCTTCCAGGCGCGCTGTGGGCGGAAGACCCTCACGCCGCGTTCTCAAAACTGCCCAGCCACCTGGACCGTGTCCGGGTCGGCGACTGGGGACGTTACAAGGTCACTATCGAGCAATCCAACGCCTTGCCGCAGAGCGTGAGCCTGACAATCCGTATCAGCGCCGTCAGCGAGTTGCGCTGCTCACTGCGTATCTCGCGCAAGTTGCAGGGAAGCGAAACTCTCGTGACCAGCGCCAACCATCTGCCGCGCCACGAGACCTGGCGTGCGCTCTGGGAGGCGATGCTGCGACAGAAGGGGATGAACGTGCGCCTCACCGCCTCCCGGGTTAGACAGGACACCATCCAGTTGATGGGCCGCAAGCTGGCCTGCCGAAAGGTCACCCTGGACTACCAAGGGACCTGCCAAATTCACGGCCAGGCGATACCGTTGAGGGCACATTCCGTCTACTGGCTCAGCTCGGAATGCCCGATCCAGGGAATCGGTATGAGCTTGACCCGCTTCACCCTCACTCAGGGAAAACGCAGTCTGTCCTACCAGGTCAAGCTGACCCTGCAGCAGTTGGGGCATCGCCCCCCGAAAAAATAGCCGTCAATGGCGGTTTACCGGGCCCAACGCTATACTCGATGACCGCGTGCATCAGCAAGTAAACGACACCAGCGGCATATGCTGCCGACACGTGCAGGATGTCCCGTCGGTCCAGGTCGGCGGCAACCCGTACGACCAATCAACCGTCCGCTCAATCAAGGGTATTCGTGCGACCCGCGGCAGCTAGAATCACAAACCAAGGCCTGTTGCTCCAGACCGGTGACACGGTGATGCCCATCATTCTGACACGCTCCGGCTACCGTGCGCTCAGGTACGAAGACCTCTGCGCCCACCGCAAATCAGACCTTCCTGGAGCAAACGAGTCCAGGAGCCTGCCGAGCACTCTTGGCCGGTCCGGACCGAGGCTGCGCAGGCACGGCGGTAGAGCTTGTCGATGGCTCCCCGAAAGCCGGTTGCTCAGGCAGCGAATCGATGTCGCCGCATCTCCGGCGATGCCATGAGCGATATTCGAAAGCTCGAGCCCTCTTTCTACCTTCTCTGGGCAACCCCGGCGTCCGAGCAGGTCCCCTTCGAAGTCTCGAAGGAGGTGACTCGCTCCCTGCAGCCACTCTGTCAGACATCCCCCTATTGCCCGGAGGAACGCATCGCCCGAATCCAGGGCGAGTCGGTAGAGACCCCACAGAACACCCCCAGAATTGCCAGTGTCGTACATTACGTGCCCAACCCCAATTTCTCGGGAGTCAAGGCCTGCCCCTACGACTTTCGCACCAAGGAAGAGTGCTACCGCGACATCAACGTCAACGCGTTCAAACAAGCGCTGTTCAGCAAGCGCGAGTGCGTTCAGGTGACCAACTACCTGGCGGCACTGGGCTACACGGTCGCGGTGGAGCGCATCGGTGACTCTCAGATCGACGGATCGAGAATCCTCAAGGCACACGGCGTGATCTACAACTTCCACGAGACACGCTTCGAGGTCGGCCCCGGAAACCTCTCTCTCTGCATGCTGCGCAACCCATACGAGACCAGTCCGGAAACAACCGAAGACGAGGAAGCCAGCCAATGCCGTTCCTGATTCTCGAGAAGGACGGCGATGAAATCGCCTTCAAGCTGGACAACAAACAGATGACCATCGGCCGGGGTGCAGCCAACCAGATCGCAATCGACGACTCCAAGTCCTCCCGCAACCACTGCCGGGTGCAGCTGACCGACCACGGATACACCATCGAGGACTTGAACAGCAAGAACGGCACCCTGCTGAATGGCGAACCGATCACCACCGAGCGACTTCGGCCCGGGGATAGAGTCTCGATCGGCAACACCCACTTCACCTTCCAGGAAGACCGGGAAGTGACCAGCCCCGACTTCGACTTCGGCCCGGGCACGGCCCGCTTCGATGCGATCGAGAAGCGGCGACTCAGCGAAACCCGCTCGCCTGAGGCTATAGAAGAAGAGGTCCGGACGCTGCGCCAACTACTGACCGCCACCAGCAAGCTGTCCCGCCAGCTGAAACTGGATGGCGTGCTCAACGAGATCCTCGACGCAGTGATCCAGCTGACCGGCGCAGAACGTGGATTCTTGTTAATGGAAGAGGCAGGGGAACGACAGATCCGCGTTGCCCGGAACTTCGAGCAGCAGGACCTGGATCCGACGGAGCTGGAGTTCAGCACGTCGCTCTGTCAGGAGGTCTTCGCCTCAGCCTTGCCCGTGCTCTCTGCCAACGCCGCGGAGGACGACCGCTGGCTTGAAGCCAAGTCGGTCACAGATCTCGCTCTGCGCAGCGTCATCTGCGCTCCGGTGACCTATCGCAGCGACGTTCTCGGTGTGGCCTACATCGACAACCGCTTCAAGCAAGGCGTCTTCACCGACCGCCACCTGGAATTGGTCGAGCAGTATTTCTCCCAGGCCTCGCTGGCGCTGAAAAACGCCCAGCTACACCAGGAGTTGCTCGAGAGCTACCGCTACATCGAGGCGCTGAACAAGGAACTCGAGAGCGACCTGGAAGCCAAGACCGCCAAGCTGGAATCGGTCATGGTCGACTTGGAGCACAAGCAGCAGGCACTGGAAACCCGATACAGCTACGGACGGATCATTGGCAAGAGCCGACGCATGCAAGATCTGTTCCGCCTACTGGACCGCATCACCGATACAGACGTACCGGTGTTGATCCAGGGCGAATCGGGAACCGGGAAGGAGCTGGTGGCACGTGCGCTGCACTACAACGGCGCACGCAAGCAGCAGTCCTTCGTCAGCGAGAACTGCGCGGCGATCAGCGAATCGCTGCTCGAGAGCGAGCTGTTCGGCTATGAACCGGGCGCATTTACCGGAGCCAACAAGCAGAAGAAAGGCCTGTTCGAGCTGGCCAGCGATGGCACCCTGTTTCTCGACGAAGTTGGCGAGATGTCGGTCGACATGCAGAAGAAGCTGCTGCGTGTCCTGCAGGAGGGGGAACTCAGGCGGGTTGGCGGTAAGGATAAGATCCAGGTCAACGTGCGGATCATCTCGGCCACCAACCAAGACCTGCGTACCATGGTCGAGGATGGGAGCTTCAGGCAAGACCTGTACTACCGTCTCAAGGGCGTCACACTGACGCTTCCGCCCCTGCGCGAGCGGCGCATCGACATCCCGGATTTGATCGATCACTTCATGGGGCTCTTCTCCGGAGAACCCAACAAGCCCCGCAAGGAAATCGACCCCCGTGCCCGTGAAATGCTCGAGCAGTACACCTGGCCCGGCAATATACGGGAACTGGAAAACGAGGTACGCAAGCTGCTTGCCCTCTCGGGGCGGGCGGTGACGGTCAATGACCTCTCGCCAGAAATTCGTGGCGACCTGACGCCTGCACGCGGCTTCGGCGCCCTCGCCCTGCGCGGCACGCTGAAAGAGATGGTCGTGGCGCTCGAGCGCCGGGTCATCAAAAACGTGATGATCGAGAACAAGGGTAACAAAACCAAATCTGCGGAGGAGCTGGGACTGTCCCGGCTGGGCCTGCGCAAGAAGCTGGAACGCTACGGGATCCAACAGTGAGCCACAAGCTGAAGGTCGGAGTCCTGCTGTCCGGCTCCGGCACGACACTACAGAACCTGCTGGACCTGTCGGCCGCCGGCTCGCTGCCGGTCGACGTGAAGCTCGTCATCGGCACGAGGCCCGGCGCCTATGGCCTCGAACGCGCAAAACAGGCCGGCATCGAGCAGCACCTGGTTCCGCGGCGCGACTTTCGCAGCGCGCGGGAATTCTCGACCGCGGTCGCGGAATGCCTGCTGCCGAGCGAGCTGGATCTGGTGCTGATGGCCGGCCTGATCCACCTGTTCTATATTCCCGAAGCGCTGACCAACCGGGTGATGAACATCCATCCCGCTCTGATCCCGAGCTTCTCCGGGCGTGGGTTCTATGATCTGCACGTGCACGAGGCGGTCATCGCAAGTGGCGTCAAGGTCTCGGGCTGCACGGTCCATTTCGCCGACAACCAGTATGACACCGGCCCCATCATCCTACAGCAAACTGTACCGGTCGCCTTCGCGGACACCCCCCAGACTCTGCGCGACAAGGTCCAGACCGAGGAACGGGACGCCTACCCCGCAGCGATCCGGCTGTTCGCCGACGGCCGGCTCAAGATCGTCGGTCAACGAGTCGAGATCCTGGCCCCCACCGCCTGACCGCCGCCCCCAGCGAAAGGGTCCGCGGCGTTAGCCGAACGAAAACAGACGAGCAGGATGGCTAGCAGCTGGCCGCAGACCAGCATCCACCGCAGAAAGAACGCGAATCGGACTGTCGACCGACTCCAGAGAAGGAACAGGGTCGACCCGATCGCTCAAGACCCCGGCCTCACGAGAAACAACCGCCTCCTCGGGGTCGGCACAGGAATCACTGAGAGTTCGGGGGCTGACGGTCGAGCTTGCCCTTCTTTCGACCCGCTCCATGAGCCAGCAGCTGGCCGCTCGCCTCGTCGGTCTGGAACTTGACCAACCCCGAAAACGGCACGGCGGGACAGACCCAGGCCTGACCACCATCGACCAGCGCGCGTATCGAGCAGGCCAGCTTGGCCCCCTGGACCGCCAGCGTTTCCCGCTTTCCGGTGTCCTTGGCCCCCGCCAGCGGATCCGCAGCGACCGCCAGTTCGGCATCCACCGTATAGCGCTGCCCCTTCTCGCCCGGTTTGCCGCGATAGGCCATCAGCACGGTGCCTTGAGGGCTGACCAGGCGCCAGATCACCTCGTCGAACCCCTGGATGTCTGTCACCTCTTCGATCCACAAGCTCTCGCCCCGCTTGCCGATCACCGTCAGCTCACGCGTCCACTCCTTGTCGAACTCCTCGAGGATGAACTTCCAGCGAGCCCAGGCTCCGATCGCGGCACCCCTGGGAAAGGCAAACGACGCGGCCACAGGCCGGTCGTTGACGACGGTCTCGCCATCGATCTGCTTGCTGGCTGATTTCCCGTTGTCGATCGGCCCGACCTTCTTGGTGGCGGCCATCTTTGAGTTGCCGCACGGTTTTTTCTCGAACAGAGCCGAGACACTGTCACAGCCAGCAAGGCCGACCAACAGCAGTCCAGCAATCACCACGTGTCGCATCTTGAGGTCTCCGATGGGTACCAAACAATCATAACACCGTCCCCGCCCCTTGAATCACACCCAACAGCCGATATATCCTGAAATAACGTCATGGACGTGTCCGCCTGGGAACTACTCCTCTTCGCCGCCTGCTTGTTTCTCTCTGGCGCCTTTTCGGGCGCCGAGACGGCACTGACATCTCTTAGCCGCGTCAAGATCCGACGGCTCATCGAAGAGTTCGGCGACAGAGCGCGACTTCTAGAGCATTGGATCGACGAACCGGAAAGATATTTAACCACGCTTTTGATCTGCAACAACCTGGTCAACGTCGGCGCCTCCGCCATGGCCACCATCCTGGCCACGCGCTTGCTCGGGGCACATCGGCTGGGGCAAGCGGCCGGGCTGGCTACCGGCGTGATGACCTTGCTGATCCTGGTCTTTGGCGAGATCACACCCAAACACTTCTCCAGGCGTCACGCCAGCCGCATCGCGCTCGCCTCGATCCGCATGCTCCACTGGCTTTCGATCCTGCTGATGCCACTGGAGAAAACACTTTCCGGGTTCTCCTCGATCATCGTCTTCGCGCTCTCTCTCGGCAAGGTGCCCAGCACGAGCTCCTTCGGCGAAGCCGAGTTGAAGGCCGCTCTAGCCCTCAGCCAGGAAGCCGGAGTGATCGAACCCAAGGAGAAGCAGATGATTCAGGGGGTGCTCGAATTCGCCGACACCACGATCCGGGAGATCATGGTGCCCCGAGTTCGAATGACCGCGTTGCCGATCGACGCCTGCCCCGATGAGGTCAAGCGCATGGTTCTGGAGTCTCCTCACCGGCGCATTCCGGTCTACGAGGAGAGCCGCGACCACATCATTGGAGTTCTCCACGCCTACGACCTGCTTCGGTGCTGGGCCAGCGGCAAGGTGCCGGAGCTGCAAGGGCTGCTTCGACCCATTCCGTTCATCCCCGAAACCAAGCCCGTGAGCGAGATGTTGACCTTCCTTCAACAGGAGCGCATGCATCTGGCAATCGTGATCAACGAATACGGTGGAGTGGAGGGTCTGGTCAGCCTCGAGGACGTCCTGGAGGAGATCGTCGGTGAGATCATCGACGAGCACGACCGACCGAGCACCCGCATGCGCAAGCTCGAGAGCGGCTGTTATGTGATCGACGCCGGGGTGGAGATCAAGCAAGCCGCCCGGGAACTACATGCCGAGTTCGGCGAGACGAGCGCCACGTCGGTCGGTGGCTGGCTGATCGAGCAGCTAGGACACATCCCTATTGTGGGGGAGCAGTTTCAGACCGAACACCATAACTTTTCGGTCACCGAGGCGACACACCGCGCCATCAAGAAAATCCAGATCAGACGAGTGAAATAAGCCGATGCGAGCAGCCTATATCGAAGAACACGGCGGCCCCGACAAGGTGCGCGTCGGCGACTTACCCATGCCCGAGTTGGGCCCGGGCCAGGTTCTGGTCAAGCTGGCCGCCGCATCACTTAACCACCTCGACATCTGGGTCCGGATGGGTATCCCCGGTCTCTCGCCGCCACTACCCCACATCCTGGGTTCGGATGGCGCCGGCACCGTCGCCGAGCTCGGTAAAGAAGTCGATGTAGACGGACTCACCGAGGGCGCTCGCGTGCTGCTCAACCCCGGGGTCTCTTGCCGCCACTGTCGCTTTTGCCGCGATGGGGAACACAGTCTCTGCTCCGAGTTTCACCTGATCGGCGAGCACACTGCCGGGACCTTCGCCGAGTACATCGCCGCTCCCGCGCAGAACCTCTACCCCATCCCCGAACGACTCAACTTCTCCGAGGCGGCAGCGCTTCCACTGGTTGGTGTCACGGCGTGGCGCATGCTGTTCACCCAAGGCGGACTACTCCCCGGCGAGCTGGTGCTGATCATGGGAATCGGCGGGGGGGTCTCGGGGCTTGCTCTCCAACTGGCGACCCACGCCGGAGCGCGCGTGATCGTGACCTCGAGCTCCGACGAGAAACTCGCCCGAGCCCGCGAACTCGGGGCCGAAGAGACGATCAACTACCGCCAGGAGGAGTACTGGAGACGGGTCCGAGAGATCACCAAGGGACACGGTGTGGACATGGTCATCGACTCGGTTGGCGGCAGGACATGGGCTCACAGCCTGGCGTGCCTGCGGAAGGGCGGACGACTGGTCACATGCGGCGCCACCGCGGGCCCCCAACCGAACACTCACATTCAGCGAATTTTCTGGAATCAACTTCGGATCCTGGGCTCGACGATGGGCTCCGATCGCGACTTCCGAGAGATGCTCGCCGCGATCGATACCGGAAAGCTGACCCCCGTGATAGACAGCACGTATCCGCTGGCAAACGTGCACCGAGCACATGCTCGCATGGAAGCTGGAGATCAATTCGGCAAGCTCGTGCTGACTATCGACTGAGCCTCACCCGGTCAGATCCGACATTCGTCGGTCTCGTGTACCAGGTGGCGGGCCGACTCTTCACCCCAACGTGCCCAGGTCACTACCCGGCCAAAGTTACTCCGAGGCCGGGGTGTTGTCACTCTGCCGGGCAAGCACTCGGCTACCCGAGACCCGATGCTTCAGTTTTTCGAAGTACTCGCCGAAATGCTGGTCCAGCCCGCGTTGATAGACCGTATCGATGTCCACCAGCCTGTCTTCGCGCAGGAGCTTGAGAAAGACCTGGGCCACCTCGGGGTCAAACTGGTCGCCGGAACAAAGCTCATACTCCGAGACTATCTCGGCCTTGTTCAGATTCTGACGATAGGAGCGGTTGGAGGTCATCGCGTCGTAGCAGTCCGCGACAGTCAGGATTCGGGTCGGCAAAGAGATCTCCTCCCCCTTCAACCCAGCGGGATAGCCGCCTCCGCCAAAACGCTCGTGGTGGTGTAGCACGAGATCGAGCACCCTCTCAGTGCCCTTGATATTACGCACGATATCAGCGCCGATCTCGGGGTGCGTTTTGATGATGTCGAACTCCGCGGAGGTCAACTCACCCGACTTATTGAGTACGCTCTCCGGAACACCCACCTTGCCGATATCATGCAGCAGGCCACCGAGGTGCACGAGATCGATCACCTCTGGGTCGAGGTCCATCTCCTGGGCGATCTGCACGGCATAGCTGGTCACGCGCTCCGAGTGTCCGCGCGTATAACGATCCTTGGCCTCGATCGTGGCAACGAGGGTGCGGATCGTCTGGTAGAACAGATTGGACAGGTTGTCCATCAGCTGGGTCCGCTCGATCGCCACGCCGGCCTGCTTCCCGATTGCCGAGACCAGCTCCAGGTCGAATTCGAGGAACAAGCCGCTCGCTGCCAGCGTGTCGAGATAGATCGCTCCGAGCACCTGCCGATTGCTCTCGACGGGAACGCACAGCACTGAGCGGATGTTCTGCAGCATCACGCTCTGTCCGGCCTTGAACCGATTGTCCAACATCGCGTCCGAAGATAGAATCGAAACGCCCGTCTTGACACACTCCTCGACGACGGTCCGGGAGACGGTCGGACTGGCGCCAACTGCCGACTGGCGCTTGCCGTAGCATGAGGCGACCGGCTCGATTCGCCCCAGCTCGTCATTCCACAGCAGAAGAAAGGCGCGGTCTCCAGGCACGATCTCCAAGATAATCTCGATGATCTTGTTGTATAGCTCGCTCAGGTCCTGAGCCGAATTCGCCAGATTGCTAACCTTGTAAAGCACCGAGAGCGCCTTGGATGCCTGCTCCTCCTCGATACCCCCCTGATCAGGGGTGTCTGCACGAACCGTGCTGCGAACCGTCATCCAGCGGACAGTCGAGATGTCGACCCGCTTCTTTATCTGGGTCTCTGAACCCGTCACGACGGTGTCGTCCAGCTCGAAGCTGGGCACATATGCGGGCCCCGTTTCCACCGGCTGGGAGCCATCCGGATAGAACGAGAGCTCCGCAGCCCCCGCTCGGATCAGATCACCGCCGCTGAGAGGTGCATCCGACACCCGCTGACCGTTGACATAGGTGCCGTTCGAGCTGCCGAGATCCTTGATTCGATAACCGTTCTCTGCCCGCTCGATGACAAAGTGGGTTCGGGAGAGTCCCTCATCGAAAAGCTGCAGATCGCAGTCGATATCTCGGCCGATCACCAACCGATCACCGAAAGAGAAACGGTGACCGATCCGCTGACCGCGCTTGACCTCAAGGCAGGGATGCGACATTGGAAATAGGGATTCGGACGGAACTCAAGATGATTATAGCACTTGCCGTACAACTCGGGTAGTGCGCGCAGTCACCATCGCCGCAAACCGTATTTTTACACTTCTCCGCCATCTTCCACAAGATGTGGTAGGAAATGAGAACATCCTCAACTTGACTCGGTGTGCGGCGGTCGTATACTACCTGCGCAAGGCCCCCAGTATGACCTCGGAGGCCACCCATGTCGTTCACACTTCCCGGTGGCAGCCGAAAGCAGTCGCATTCCCTCTGGTTGCTACTGCTGGGGGCTGTCCTGATATTCATACCTGCCTTCATGCTGCTGCGCGCACGTGATGGCACCTCGAACCAGATTGCCGAGCAAAAAGCTCTGTCGGTCGAGGATTTCCGAAAACGCGGTTTTCCGCTCTATGGGGACAGTCTGGCCAAAGGCCTCCGCAGCTACGCTCGGGGCGATCTGGCCCAGTCTCAGAAGATCCTCGAGGCGGCTCGCACCGATCCCTCACAGACATACCGCCTCGCCGAAGTACTCTACTACCTCGGTCGGGTACAGATCGAGTCCGGAAAGCGGGCGGACGGCGAAAAACACCTGCTGCTGGTCACCAACAAGCACGCCACGAGCCCTTACGCCGGTGACGCCTATGGCTATTTCGCCAAACTGGCCCGCAAGGAAGGGGACCGGACCAGGCTGGCCAAGCTGTACGAGCGCATCGTCGAGCGCCACCCGAAGAGCCTGGCAGCGATCGACGCCTTGCGCCACCTGGCCAAGCTGGGAGCGGAGACCAAGGACCTGGAGGGTGAGCTCAAGGCCGTCTCGGGACTGCTGCGCTGCGAACTGCCCCCGGCGGAACGTAAGTCTTATCTGACCCGGGCCAAGACGCTGGCCAAGACTGTCATCTTCACCCCGCGACGGACTCGTGCTGCCACCTACTACACCGTCAAGAGCGGAGACACGCTGGGCAAGATCGCTCACCGGTTCGGGGTAAGTGCCGGATTCCTACGGTTGATCAACGGCAAGAGCAACAACACGATCTACATCAACGAGCAACTGAAGATTCTCCGCGGCGAGTTTCTCGTGGTGGTGCACAAATCACTCCACGAGCTCAACCTCTTCTTCAACAAGATGTACATCCTGCGCTATCGCGTGGGGCTGGGCAAAGAAGACCGCACGCCGGTCGGGAGCTTCAAGATCGTCACCAAGCTGAAGAATCCGGCCTGGTACTGGCAAGGCCGACGGATTCCCGCCGGTGACCCTCGAAATCTACTCGGAACACGCTGGCTCGGCTTCGACAACCAGCCGGGCGCTTCGGGATTCGGCATTCACGGCACCAAGGACCCGACGTCGATCGGCAAGAACCTCTCGAATGGCTGCGTGCGGATGATCAACCCACAGGTGGAAGAGCTGTTCGAACTCCTGCCCAGGGGCACCCGCGTAGATATCGTCGGCTAGCTGGGGGCCCGCTGACGGGCCACCCTGCCCGAGCATGCTCTGGGCAGGACACCGCTCGGCCCGGGTTGGAATTCGCTTGCGAATCTCGGGCTCACCTCACTAGGCTTGAACCGTGCCTCAAGACCGAGGGATCGAGTTCGATGGGAGCCGCGCTCCGGAAGCCTCTGTGAATCGCCGAATCCAGATTGTGGTCTGGAGTCTCGCGTTGGTACTGGCCTGTGGGCTGGTCGCACAGCTTCTGATCTCTGCTGACACAACCAAACCCAACCGTCTGCCACGCGGGCTGGCCGGCCCGGTCCCCCCGCTCCCTCCTGAACCGATTTGGCCCGAAACGCGGCCCTCCACCGCGCAGGAGTCGCCGGAGACGGCCCACACACCCCGCGCTATCGACGACGAGCCGCCCGCCAAGGGCCAGCTGCCAGGCCCCAGCGCCGCAAGGCCCGCACCAGGAGCCCGGCCGGAATCCGACCGTACGGTCAGATCACCCTCCACCACACGCGCGGCCGCACCCAAGGCAGTTCCCTCACCCGCCTCCAAACCGCCGATGCCCAAAGCACTCGCAACGGCGCCGAAAACGGCTCCAGGCCTGATACTGCTGGCGACACTGCCGCCGGCCAAACCGCTGGCAGCATTCCAGCGAAGTATCCGCGGGCGGGGGGTCGTCTTCGTCGTGGACCAGTCTTCGAGCATGGTCACCCTGATGCCCGCTGTGAAACGCGAGCTGGGCCATGCACTCTCCCAGCTCACTCCCGCCCACCGCTTCAACGTGATGTTCTTCGCCGACCAGATGCGCTATTTCGAAACTCGGCTGGTCCGGGGCACCCGCAAGAACACGCTGCGCGCATGGGACTGGGTCAAGCAGCGCAAGGCCAGTGGCAACACCCGCGCCCTGCAGGCCTTTCGGACAGCCACCCACTTCGAAGGGGCCAAGACGGTCGTGATGCTGACCGACGGAGCGCTGCTCGACAGTGAATACCGCCACATCTTCAGCTATGTTCAGGCCCGCATCCTACGCCCCGAAGCCGCGCGAACCACCCCCTGCCTGATGCTCGTGCCGTTGAACCCCGGGATCGGACGCGATGTCAAGCTCGCCCGCTTGCTGACCTTGATCCGCCGACAGCCCGAGCTCGCAGGCGACTGACCTCACCTGCGGCGCTTGTCGCTCTCGTACAGCTGCTTGCGAAGGCGGTTGACGGTGTCCTCATCCAGCTGATCCAGGTCCGAACTGACCTGGTACAGGTTGTAGACCGGATCGTCGATCGCCACCAGCCGGCCATTGCGAAAGGTCAGATACAGCCGGGCCCGTGATACGACCTGCGGATCGAGGCTGCTGTCAGTGGGCCAGGCCTCGTCGCCATCCGACCCGGGCGGTTTCCAGTCTTCTGCGCGGACCGCATAGGTCCAGCTGGCCCACTGCTTGCGGTTGATCCGCTGTTCGAGACTGTGAGCCGGCGCACCCAGGCGATCATGCACGGTCTCATAACTCATCCCGAGCCGCAGGCCTTTGTTGCGCACGAGGTTCGGTTCGTGCAGATAGAGTCGGTGCTTCTCCTGGTGCTGCTGAAAATCGGCGTTACAACCCGCCAGCACCAGCAGAATAAACAGGTCGAAGACCATCCTCCGATTCATCGAATCCGTCCGTCCTTGTTCATTATCTGATCGATCTCATCGCGCACATACAAGCGTCCAGTATCTGCCCCCGGACAACTCTCCGTGGATTTTCTCCACGTTGCGGCACCTCCTAAATGACTGGACCAGAAAGGAAAGGCGCGGCACTGCGGTGGACGGGCCTGATAGACACTGCAACCCGCCTGCTGCCAGAAAACACAATCGCCGTTGGCCTTTTCGAGCAAGCTGAGCCCTTCTGGCGTCCACCGGACGTAGGTCCTGCAAAAATTCTCGACAGACAGCTGCTGGAACTCCGCCAGGGCCTCGATGTCCTCCTGTTCGACCCAGACGTACCCTGGAACACCGGTACAGCAGTGCCCGCAGCGGGTACAGCTAAAGCGCAAGCCCGTTTCGTACCAGCACTCCTCCATCGGTCACAGACTAGCAGGGCGTCGATTCAGTGCCAAGGGAATCCCGCATGCTTGACGGGACCTCGTCGCCGGCGAAAATGCGCTCATGCGAATCCACATCGGCCTCCTCTCGACTCTCCTGCTGCTCGGAGCGTGCGACGACCTTGCACCGACTGACTCCTGGAGCCAGCAGGAACTGACGCAAGCCGCCCAACCAATGCGAGCGGACGGCCAGCCATTGGCCAGCCAGGACCTCTGGGCCAGCCCAGCCAATCCCTGGGCGAGCTTCAAGGCGGGGAGCTGGGTCACCTACACGCTGCCTGGTGGGGTTCTCGAACGCCACCTGCTGCAGAAAAACACCCAGGGCAAGCTGCATCTCGTCGTTCAGACCCGAGAACCCGGCTCGTCCGGGAAGTGGGAGCAACGACCGCAGCTGCGCCTGGAGTTCGAGCACGAGGGCTGGCCCGAGATCGATTCCCTGCGCAAGGGGGCCGTCATCAGTCGCCAACCGCAGCAGGTGTCGGGCTACCAGCTTGAGGTGCAGGTCGTCGTGTCCGCCAACCGGACCCTCTGGCTTTCGAGCGCGATCCCAGGGGGCATCGTCCAGGTACAAGAGACAACCGGCCCGAAAAAACAGCAGATCCTCCGACGCCTGGCCTCCTTTGGCATCGCCAAGTAGAACGGGTTGACGCACCACCGGGCTTTCCTTAGAGTGCCCTGGCCCCGCAGCCCGGAAACTCTTTTCTGGGATTCCGGACGGAACAGTCCGCGCTCATCGCCGTATGGATCGGTGATCCACGACCGATGACACGCCGACCGAGGAGGACCTGATGATCACGAAACAACTGGTGCTCACCACAATGCTCTCTCTCACCCTCATCGTCCAGGCTGGAGCCGAGGACCTCTGGGCGACCGATTTCAGCAAGGCCCAGGCCAGGGCCCAGGCCGAGAACAAGCTGCTGCTGATCTACTTTACCGGTAGCGACTGGTGAGGATACTGCAAGAAGCTAGGTCGAGAGGTCCTCTCGACAGACATCTTCAGCAAGACCATCCCGCAGGAGTATGTGCTGTACAAGGCCGACTTCCCCCGCTCCAAGGCTCCAATCAACGAGAAACTAAACAAAGAGCTCAAAGCAAGATACGGCGTCCGAGGTTATCCCACCCTGATCATCGCCGATGCCTCCGGAAGCCAGATCGGCCAGACCGGTTACACCCGGGCCAAGCCAGCCGACTACGTCAAGAACCTGACCAACTACAGCAGCTTCTTCGAGCAGAAACATAAGTTGGAGCAGGCCAAGACCGAGCAAGACAGGCGAGCGCTCTATCCGACGGTGATCCCACTGGCACAGAGGATCGGCAAGCTCTCGCTGATAGACAAACACGTCCGCGCCTACGACCCGGAAAACAAGCGGGGATACCTGACCGGACTGACTACGGAACAGGCAGCCAGCAGATATAAAACGGACGCCCAGGGCGCGCTGGACATGCTGACGAAGTTCGAGACCAAGCACACGCTGGGCGCGGGTCAGTCCACTCAGAAGTTCCGGGTGGCTCAGGCCAACTGCCACTTCCGACTCAAGAACAAGAACCAGATGCTGGCCGCCCTGAAAAAGGCGGTAGAAGCCGCTCCAAATACACCGCTCGCTCAGAAGATCGAGCGCTACCTGGCCAAACAGGCCAGGTAGTAGGCCTGCCACCTTTACAGCCGGGGCAGGACAACCGGCCTGGGCGGCTCCGTCGAGTCCTCGTACTCTCCCAGGTCGCGAACGATCTGACGGTCCGAGAAGACATCCAGCAAGGCCAGCGACTGGACCGTACGAAGTGTCAGCAACTGATCGGTCCAGGTCGTCGGATTTCGGCAGATCCGCTGGACTATCTCTCGCACCTTGGCCAATGGAACGTCATCGTGCTTGCGAGCCTGCAGAATCCTCCGGCCCAGACCCTGGGTGTCGGCCAGCGCATACCTTCGACAGTAGTCCCGCTCCTCGTCCGGTCGGCCCGAGCAGTTGGCCGTCCAGTAGCGGTCGAACGCACGTCGACGCATCACCGACCTAGGTGTCCAGCAGAACAGTCCCCGCATCAGGCTGCCACGCGCGGAGCGCAGGCGCCCCACCGCCAGCTTGCCCTGCGAGGCCACTGCTTGATTCAGACCCCTGCGTATCGACAGCTCGAGTTCCGTCAGACTGCAGACCGACTGATAGTCAATGGCGTAGGCCACCGCGCACGCTCTCAGCGCCTCCCGCTCCCGCGATGCGAGCGCGGGATTCTGCTCCGCCATCCAGGTAGCCATCCCATCGTCTTCCCATCCCTCGATGCGCATCAAGGCCGCCAGCGTCTGGAGCGATCTTCGATGCGCCCGCCTGATCTCGATATATCCGTCCTCCTCCTCCTTCAAGGCGCCGATGAACCGTAGGTCTTGCTCATAGCCCTGGAGCTCCAAGCCAGACGTTCTCTTGCCGGGTAAGAACAGGCCCATGTACTCCACGTCAAAACGGGCACGGAGCCGGGTCGCCTCCATGAACATCGGCTTGCGCATCCGGTTGATCTTGCGCTGGGCCACGTCGTAGCTGGCGACGGCGGTCTCGCGGATGGCCAGACCCCGCTGGGGGCTGAGCAGATCACGCAAGGTACGCAGTAGGCGGCCCAGCAGAAACGCTTGCAGCCGAAGCGCCTTCCAGGCCATCGCCAGCGGGAACAACACGGCGCGCGCTCCGCCCAGGTGACACCAGTACAGATCGTAGAGATTGATCGACCGACGGGCTTTCGGCCAGCGGCTGAACGGAAACGTGCCAAACACCTCGCGGATCAGCTGGCGCCGGTCCTGCATCAGCTGTGCGGACAGCTCCTCGCCAAACTTCTGCTGTATCATCCGGTCCCGCTCCGGGTCCCGAGTCAGGAAGTCGATCGCCGTGAAGGCGACTTCGCGCGCCCGTTTGTGCAGATCAGTTCGGGCACCTCGCGGCGTCATGCCGTTTTTCGGATGAGGTGGGGTGCCCAGCATCTTGACTTCGGCCCCGACGGTCGGCGTGCCGTCGGCCGGGTAGCATACGTCGATGTCGAGGTCCGAGAAGAGGCGGCTCTTCTTCTTGGTGCGGGTGGTGATCGGCCGTTCGGACGAATTCGCCAGTAGCTCGACGATCAGGTCGTTGAAGTAGCGAGCCTTGCTTTTGTACCATCCGGAGTCGCGGCGCCCGCGTGCATACTCGGTGTCGAACTCGCTGGTCGCGTCCAGGAAATCGGCCTGGATCGCGGCCCACGTCGAGACCCTCTCGTCTCGGACTCGAGTCAGGATTCTCTCGTAAACGGTGAATGTGTGTGTCGGCCGGCCCGGCAAGTCGCCTCCTGCGTAGAGCCTACAGGCTTCGGCGACAGGGTCGCTCTTACCGAGAGCGATCTCAAGGCCCGGGGAGAAAGACGGGTCGGACGTCGCGATGCGCCATGGGCGGCCATGCACGGCGGCTGCGC
>PVBE011965646.1_pt1 | contig 16480 bp, 13 predicted proteins | sample 1631181 | NCBI WGS metagenome assembly PVBE01 (sample SAMN08397723, study PRJNA350692) | Marine metagenome, whole genome shotgun sequencing project. | isolation source: water | place: Pacific Ocean | collected 2012-04
CACCACACACACCTCGAGCACACTCGGATGCTCCATGATGACCTTCTCGACTTCCATCGTGGAGATGTTCTCGCCTCCGGAAATGATGATGTCCTTGGCGCGGTCCCTGAGCTCGATGTAGCCGTCCGGGTGCCAGACGCCTAGATCGCCGGAGTGGAACCACCCGCCTTTGAACGCCTCTGACGACGCTTCCTCGTCGGCGAAGTACCCAAGCATGACGTTGTTGCCGCGCATGACGACCTCGCCCATAGACTCGCTGTCTTTGGGCACGTCCTGCATGTTTTCGTCAACGACCCTGAGGTGTGGGCCGAAAATCGCGAACGGCACGCCTTGGCGTGATTTCAAGAGAGCTCGTTCGTCGACGGACAACTCGTCCCAGCTTGGCTGCGGTGCGCATATCGTGTGCGGGCCGTAGGTCTCGGTTAGGCCGTACGCGTGGTGAATGTACGCGCCCATGCCTTCCACCGTTCGGATCACCTGTGGAGCAGGCGGGGCTCCCGCCGTCAAGATCGTCAAACCCGACAGGTCTTGGCTTTCGGCGTCCGGCGACGAGTACATCATCGTGAGCACCGTGGGGGCGCAGCACATGTTCGTGATGTTGTGACTTGAGAAGAGGCGGAAGATCTCAGTGGCCTCAACGCGACGCAGGCATACGTGCGTGGCTCCGACCGCTGTGACGCCCCATGTGTGGCACCAGCCGTTGCAATGGAACATCGGCAGCGTCCAGAGGTACTTGCTGCGCCAGTTGATCCCGGTGTCCAGGATCTCGCCGATGGCGTTCAGGTAGGCTCCGCGCGCAGAATACTGGACGCCCTTGGGCCTGCCGGTCGTGCCCGAAGTGTAGTTAATCGCGATCGGATCGAGCTCGGAGCCGAGATCGGTCCGATGATTTCCGGCTGGTGACGAATCGAGAAACTCCTCGTACTCCGGCCCTGGAATCAAATCCGATTTCGGAAACGTGTCGACTACCTGCACGAAGGTCGACACCTCCGGAACCTCGTCAACGAACCCGTGAACGGTCTCGGCATACTCGGAGTCGTACACCAGTACCTTGGCGCCGGAGTGCTGCAGAATGTACGCGATCTCCCGTCCGGACAGCCGCATGTTGATCGCGACCAGCACGGCGCCGAGACTCATCGGACCGTAGTGCGCCTCGAGCATCTGCGGGATGTTGGGCAGCAGAAACGCCACCCGATCGCCTTCGTCGATGCCGGCCTGTTTGAGCGCGCCAGCCAGCCGATTCACGCGTCCGGCGAACTCGGAGTAGTCGTACGTCCGGTCGCCGTAGATCACCGCCGGTTTGTCCGGGTACACGGCGGCACTGCGATCCAAGAACGAAATCGGGTTGAGGTGGTGGAGAGATACGTGGTCGTCCATGCTTCACGTGCGTCCTTTTTGGGGAATGCGTCGGAGTGTACCAACGGCGCATGACCCCGTCAACTGTTCGGAGATACAATTGACGCATCCTACTCACTCGCAAGATTGCCCGCAGCTTCAAGGTGCATCGGACACGAAAGGAACACAGCATGACCGCAATGGCCCAACACACGATCTTCTACGTGGGCACGTACACTCGTACGACCAGCGAAGGCATTTATGTAAGCCGCATGGACAACGCCGCTGGCGCCGTGGAGCAGCTCTCGGTGATCGGAGGGATCGACAACCCGTCGTTCGTGGCTCTCGATCCGCGAGGTGAGCGACTCTACGCCGTCTCCGAGATCGACGAGTTCGAAGGCGAAGCAAGCGGCGCCGTCTACGCCTACGCGATCTCGCCCGGGTCCGGCGCGCTGACATTTCTGAATCGGCAGCCAACCGGCGGCCCCGGACCGTGCCATCTCACGGTTGATGCGACGGGCCGCTACGTTGTCGTTGCGAACTACCAGGGCGGCAGCGTCTGCATGCTGCCGGTCGGGCCGGACGGAAGCCTGGAGCCGATGTCGGACTTCGTGCAACACGAGGGATCAAGCGTGAACGAGCGCCGCCAGGACGGCCCACACGCACACTCGGTGAACGTGGACGCCAACAACCGTTTTCTGTTCGCGCCCGATCTGGGCATGGACAAAGTGATAGTATATCGGCCCGATCTGGCGAGCGGCAAGCTCGTGCCCAACGATGTTCCGTTCGTTCGGGCTGAGCCCGGAGCCGGACCCCGGCATTTCGCGTTCCATCCCTCTGGTGGCCACGCCTACGTAATCAACGAGCTCGCGTCGACGATCACCGCATACCGCCACGACGCGGGCGCCGGAACATTGCTGGAGCTCCGGACTGTGTCGACGCTGCCGGAAGGGTATTCAGGCCGAAGCTTCACGGCGGACCTGCACATCCATCCGAACGGCAGGTTTCTCTACGGCTCAAATCGAGGGCACGACAGCATCGCAATCTTCGAAATCGACGGCGAGTTGGGAGCCCTGACTCGCGTCGGCATCGAGCCCACACATGGCGTAAACCCCCGGAACTTCGCCATCAGCCCCAACGGCAAGTTCCTGCTCGCGGAAAATCAGGACTCGGATTCGATAGTCACGTTCCAAATCGATCCGGCGACGGGCGAGCTCTCGCCGACAGGCGACATCGCCAACATCCCGATGCCGGTTTGCATTGCGTTCGCGACGTAGAGCGAGCCTAGGTGCTCTGGCCGTTGTGGTCATCAACAGAATAAGTGGCGCCGTACGAAATATGTCATTCCGAGGCCGCAGCCGAAGAATCTGGTCGCTGAACAGGCACTGTTGCCGGCAGAAAACCAGACGCGTCTCTGTTGTGGAAGGCTCAGTTTGGCGACTAGCGTTGAGCACTACTTATTCAGTTGATGACCATCACGGCCAAGCCAACCCCGAGTCGCCGCACGGCGATCGCAGACGCATCGCGTGGATCATTTCGCCATGCTGAGCCTTCCGCAGGAAGCGAAGCATCTGGGGCTTCGCGGGCAAAGGTATGTGTTCAGCGACCAGATTCTTCGGCCGCGGCCTCTGAATGACACAGATTATTCGACATCACGACCAACCCAAATCCTCCTCAGTCGCATGTCAACGAGCTCAGCAGCGAAATGGCATGGGTCGCCCGAAGAGACTGATCCGCGCCCCGCACTCACCGGTGCTCTGGCCGTTATGGCGATCAACAGAATAAGTGGCGCCCTACCAAATATGTCATTCAGAGGCTGCAGCCGAAGAATCTGGTCGCTGAACAGGCACTTTTGCCGGCAAAAATCCGGAGGCCTCTCTTGTTCTGGAGGGCTCAACTTGGCGTCTAGCGTTGACCACTACTTATTTAGTTGATGACCATCACGGCCAAGCCAATCGCACCCTTTTGGCGTTGGCTCGCATCGACGGACCGGGTCCGGCCGTATGGTCCCGACCAAAAAGTCGTATTCGGTACTTCTCGTTACGCTGAGCCCTTCGCAGAAGGAGAAACTTCTGGAGTCCCGCGGGTAGTAGTGTGTGTCCAGCGACTAGATTCTTCGGCTGCGGCCTCTGAATGACACAAATTGTTCGGCGCCACACATATTGTTTATCTTGACGAGGCCAAGGTCACCATGCTGGGTGCTCTGGCCCTTCAGGGCCAAGTTGGCCCCGCGATCCCTACAACCCCTGCCAGTACCGCTTACCCTCGATGCGCACGAATTTGCCGAAGCCCGGATCGGGGAAGTGGCCCGCTGAGACAATCGATCCGTCGGCTTCGAGGCCGTCGAGCACCTTGTACCTCGTAGCTCGGGCGGCGTCTGGATCTTGGTCGTAGGTGGCGCACCAGTCGGTGAAATATGCCTGGATCGGGTTGCCCGCCACGTCGCCGAGGATGTAGCCTCGTTCGCCGTTCGACGCTATGGCGAACGACATGTGACCGGGCGTGTGACCCGGTGTGAGCACCGCCGTCATCTCGTCGGTGATGTTGTACCCGTCGTCCATCAGGTCGAGCATGTTGATCTCGTCGATCGGGACCACCTGGCTACCGATAAAAGCGGACTTCTCAAGCACGGACGGTTTGGACCAAAAGTCCCAATCCTGTCGCGGCGCGAGATATCGGGCGTTCGGGAATGTTGGTTTGCCGTCGATCAAATTCCAGCCAACATGGTCCGGATGAAGGTGCGTGAAGACGACCAGATCGACGGCGTCGCGGTCGACGCCTTTCGCTTTCAACTCGTCCATCAAGGGCGCCCCGGGCAGTTGCAACCCGGTGTCGACCACGATCAGCTTGCCTCCCGACCGGACGGCGGTTGTCCCCATCCGTGAGGTGGTCTGGTCGTGTTCGTCGAGAATGCCGGGGACTTCGCGCCACTGTTCGATAGTCGTGTCGGGGAACGTGTCCAGCGGGTTGCGCGCTGAAATGCCGTCGTGAAGCGAGATCATTTCGACGTTCCCAACAGTAACTGTGTAGTGAGGCATTCTTTCCTCCTCGGTCCATCCTGCTCGCTTGGCCGGGTCCTATAGGATCACGCCGGCGTTCTGGAGCTCGGTGATGTCGTCCCAGGTATAGTCGAGCATCTCGGTCAGCACGGCCTCCGTGTCCTCGCCGAGCGCCGGCGCCATCTTGCGAGTCGATAGCGGAGTTTCGCTGTAGGTGAGAGGCGTTTGGTGCCACTTTGTTGGGCCGAGCATGTGGTGGTGGAAGTCGACCAGGTAGTCGTTCGCGATGACTTGCGGGTCGTCGGGAAGGTCCATCGTCGATTGAACACGCTCCCAGATTAGGTCTCCGGCGGCATTCAATGCCTGTTCCCACTCGCTCCGAGTTTTGGTCGCGAAGATCGAATCCAGCAGCTCGATCAGTTCGACTCGGTTCTCAAGTCGTGCTTCCGTCGTCGCGTATCGCGGGTCTTCCACCAAGTCGGGCCTGTCGAGGCCTTTGCAGAACGGAGGCCAAAATCGCTCGCCCTGGTTCATGGACAGCGCGATCCATTTGCCGTCCTTGCATTTGTAGGAGTGCCAGAGGATGTTGTTGACCTCGGTCCGATCTTGGCGTTGAACCTCTTTGTTGGCCAGCAGCGCGATGCCGTCGCGCATGCCGCCCAGCCACATGAGGCTGCCCAGATGGGATGCATCGACCTTTTGCCCGACACCATGCCGTTCGCGGTGCATCAAGGCGCCGAGGATTCCGTACGACAGCATGATGCCCGCGGCCTGGTCCGCCATGCCCTGCATGTTGTAGGGGACTCCGTCGTTGGGACCGCCCCACCAGAGCGACCCGGAGCGGGCCTCGCCGGTCAACGCGAAGGTTGGTTTGCCGGAGTCCGGCCCTTCAGGTCCGTACCCCGTCGCTGATCCGTAGACGATCTGGGGATTGCGCTTTTTCAGATCTTCGTAGCCGATGCCCAGTCGCTCGGCGACGCCCTGACGGAAGTTCTGGACGAAGACATCGGACTTCTCGACCAGCTTGTACATCACGCGCTGGCCCTCTGGGTGTTTGAGGTTCAGCGCTATCCCGCGTTTCTGGCGGTTCAGCGCCTCGAAGTAGTGTGAGCTCAGCCTGCCGAATTCATCGGTGCCGATGCCGCTGACCCGGGAGTATTGCCGGCCGTGATCGCCGTCCAGCGATTCGACCTTGATGACGTCCGCGCCGAGGTCGGCGAGCATCATGGTCGACACCGGACCGAACTGCCACATGGTCCAGTCGATTACCCGGATGCCGTCGAGAGGTCCTTTTACCGTGCCGTTGTCGTCGTCAGTCATGCGGAAGCCCTCGCTGAAGTGCAACCGCCGGTGGGCGATTGCTAGGATTCCGCAATTCTAACACGGCCTAACAGCGACTAATGTACACCGATCGATCCGCGCTCGCCGGACACAATCCCTCTTGGGTCCCTCGTGTCCCTTCCGTCCCTTTGTCACGGTCAGATGAAAAACTCTGCTTACGCCTCGTCCAAAATCGAGCCGACGAAGTTGGCAAGCCTGAATTAGCTGATTGCTCCGTCCGCGCGATCGGTCACGTTGCCGTTCGAGTCGAAGAAGACCGTGGTCGGCATGGATCGAACCGAGTAGTTCACGACCGTCGAGCGGCTTGGCGGTGCGCCGGCCGGATACGTGATGCCGAGTTCGTTGAGCAACCGCAGAGCGCTGCGTTCGGTGCCGAGGCCCGTGAATGCTCCGACGTCCATCCCCAGGAAGATCACGTCGTCTTGGTTTTTTTCGTACACGCGCTGGAACGCCGGCATCTCAACTCGGCAGGGAGGACAATCGCCTGCCCAGAAGTTCAAAACAACCGGCTTGCCAAGTGCGAGGACATCTTCGAAGCTGACGTTCTCACCGCCGAGACCTTCGCTGCCCTGGTAGACCTCGAATTCGAAGTCTCCGCCCGCGCCGGCGGAGCTGCTTCCCTGAATGACCGCAAAGCCTACGACTACGAGTACCGCGATCACGACGCCGGCAATTGCCAGAGTCGATGAACTGAACTTCGTCTTAGCGTTGCGCTTGCCTTTGCCTTTGGCCCGACTCTGTTTCTGCCGATTCTTGGAAGCCATGCCACCCCTCTCAAATATCTCCACCCGAGATATCGTGTTTCGCACTTGCAATCAACCGCGCCCGTTTCGTCGGTTCGAGAATAAGATGCGCGAGCGTCCTGAGGGATGCAAACGACTCGAGGAGCGGTTGTTGTCAGCGAAGTCGGAATGGAGTCAGACGTCGACGTCAGGCTGCGTTTCATCGGTCTCAACGCCGGAACCGCGAGACATAAAGACGGCGACGGCGATCGCTACCACGCTTACTGCCATGGCGATCAGATAGAAATCGCTGAACAACGATAGACCGGCGTCTGTGAGCCGTGTCTGGAAGTCCGAGAGGCGCTCAGCGGCCTGCTCGGCGGTGTCGCCGGGCATCGGCAACGGGAGAGTCATCCCCGCGACCAGCTCTTGGAACCGGCCCGTGCCCCAGGCCGTCAACGTTGCGAGCCCAAACGTCATGCCAACCATGCGCATCGCGGTGATCAACGCCGCCGCCGCGCCCCGCAAACCCGCGTCGACGGAGTTGGTCGCCGCCAGCGCGATCGGGGCGATCAGCAACCCGAAGCCAAACCCCGCCAGGGCGAGGTGCACCGTCATCGACGGATCGGCGACATCCAAGCCCCAGCGGCTCATGAACCAGAAGCCAACCGCGATAAACGCGAGGCCCGAGATCGTCGGCAGCCGATAGCCCAGCCGTTGCGCCGCGAACCCGCCCAGGACCGCGCCGATTGGGACAGCGGCGGTCATTCGCATCAGCATGAGCCCGCCTTCCAGCGGGGTCAGCGCCAGGACCGTGTTCGCCATCAGCGGGATAGTTACCATGCCGATAATCAGGGCGCCGCCTATCAATAAGTGCGTCCCGTTGGCGGCGTTGAACGGCATGCTTCGGAACATCGACATCGGCAGCAGCGGGTCACTGACCGTTCGTTGTCTGAGCACGAACATGACCAACATGACCAGCGCGACGGCCAGGTACAGCCCGAACAGCGCGTCCGGCGCATCGATGCGAGCGAGGCCCAGCGTCAACGTCGACAGACACACCGCCAGGAAGACGCCGCCGAGATAGTCGATCTTGGCCGGAAATCGCGGGCTCGGGCCGACGAGCGGCAGCAACAGAACCAGGACCAGCACGCCAAGCGGGATGTTGATCCAAAACACCCACGGCCAGTCCAGGTACCGAATTATTATGCCGCCCCACAACGGGCCGATCACACCGCCCGCCTCCGCGGAAGCGCCGACTATGCCCAGCGGAATGCCTCGGTGCGCGGACGGGAAGATGTCGCCGACCATGGCGATCGAGATCGGGACGAGTGCTCCGGCGCCCACGGCCTGGAACACCCTGGCTGCAACGAGCGTCGTCAGGTCGGTCGTGATCGCAGCGAAGACCGAGCCGACCATGAACAGGAGCATCGAAATCACGTACAAGTTTCGATGGCCCCACACGTCGGACATCCTGCCGATCAACGGCATCGCGGCGACGTATCCGAGCAGGTATCCGGTTATGGTCCATGAAGCCCGGTCCAACTCGGTGATCTGCACCTTGAGGTCGAGCATGATCTGGGGCAGCACCGTGACGATCACGGTCTGGTCGTCCGCAGCGATGAACACGCCGGCGCAAATCGGCACGATTGCAACGTACGGAGGTATGCGGGGACGCGGATTGTCGACGCTGAGCTGCTCGTTCACGTATCGACTATTCCGGCGCCCGGATGTCCATCGGCTCGTTGAACTCGGAGAGCCTGATGATGCGCACTACGCCATCCGGTTCCGACGCTGTGACGCGGCCGTCCAACACGGCTTTGGTGAGGAACCGAGTCCGTGCGTCGATGGTGAGCTCGACGCTGACGGTCGTTCCTTCGACCGCGTTGCCGAGCAACGGGCGTAAAGCCACAACCGGCAAGTCGCCGGCCAGTTTGAATGAATCTTTGCCACGAGAGACGATGCTCGGCGTTTGAACGCTCGTCATCATCGAGCCGATTCCCTTCTGTGGATCGAAAAATCCCAGCGGGCTCACCTCGCGAGGCACCCCTTCCCAAGTGTCGGTCAGCGGGTTGGTCATGTAGCTGTCGTCGCCGATCGTGATCAAGCTGGATCGAACGGCAAACGTGCCGAGCGTTCCGGCGAAATCGATCGAGATCGCTCCCGGGCTCACGACATCGCCGTCGGCTTCGGTCACGGTCAATCCGGGCGCGAGGGGCGTGCCGCCGCCTTCGTGATCGAGCCGGAAGTGGAACGTTCTCAGGCTGCCGGTGGCTTCTCCGGCGATCCGCAATAGCTCCTCGACGCTGATCGGAGTTGGCGTCGGGACAGGCGTGGCCGCGGGAGTGGCTGGCTCGCCGCCGCCGCAGCCCGTCATCGCCAGGATGCTCACCACGGCCCCCAACACAGCAGCAGACAGCCTAGGCTTGATGCCCACAGATCGCTCCAAGAATTCGGGAAGGATGAGTCTGACGACCTTAACGGTACCAGCGAGGCTTCGTTCGCTCAAGTCTCAGAGAGCGATCACGGTGGGAGTCTTGCACCGAAATTCAAGCAGAAGATGCGTGCGCGTCAATTGCGCAAGTCGATACGAGGCTGGCGAGATTGGTGATCGCGAAGCCGGAAGATCAACATCACTGAGCGGGCGCCGCCTCGCCCGGGGCGCTGGAAGTCGGGTCGCGACTCGACGGATCGCTCGCCCCTACATCGCTGTCCGCGGAACCTCGACCGTGTCTTGAGATTCCATGAACACCCAGTGAGTTTGCATTCCGCCGAGTTCGACGCGGTCCCAGTTGTTGAGACGGATCGGTTCAGCGCCGATCTGAGTGCCGTTGATAAAGGTGCCGTTTCGGCTGCCAAGGTCCATCAGCCAATAGCCGTCTCTGTCGCCTCGGATGGCCGCGTGCTGCCGGGAGACACCAGGCTCGTCCACGACCATGTCATTGACGGCCGAGCGGCCGATAATCGTCGTGCCGACCGAAAGCTGGACCGTCTCGCCTTCCGTCGGTACGCCTCGCTGCAGCAACATTGCCTGTGGAGCCAGATTCACTGCCGGCCTCCCAATGGATATCCCGTGTAACCCAATGATAATGCCTGTAGGGGTATTGGGACACTCGCTTCAACGTATTCGGCACCATGGCCGACGATTCGACCGTTGATTTCGAACCTCAAAATCATCTGTTCCGCTTCACGGCGCGAAACATGCCCGTGTCGAATGTGCGGAACAGGTATGTGAGGGACGCCCAAGAGTCCCTCATGTTTGGAAATCGTTTGCTCTGAACCAGCCGCCTCAAATCCGTCGATAGGCGAGCGGACGAGAACGACGGTCGGAGGTTAGGCTTCGGTGTCGCGATTCTTGGCCGGAGTGAATATCGAGCCCTCGGGCACTTCCGGCGGCCGGCGGCGATTCAGCAACGGTCCCAGGATTTTGCCCGCCACCATTCCGACTGCAGCGGCGCCTGCCGGACCAATGGGGACCGACTTCAGCAGTTGTCGCCTGGAAATGCGGGGGGAGTCTTGCGGCTTGTCGTCCATCGTTGTTTTCCTCTGTATTGAGCCAGCGCGGTTTCTTGTTGCGATGCCCCACATTATAAACCTCGTCCAATCAGGCCCACAACCCGACCGTCACGCCGTCACGCGCGCGCACAGCGTCTCCGGACGACGCAGCATAATCGCTTGACACCCCTGAAGAAGTCGCGAACAATGCCCCTGCCGTTATCGAGGGCGCGAAATTGCCGAGGACGCTAAGGAGGGACGGGTGGCTGACACGCTGGTCCGCGCCACTTTCGACATCACTGAAGACTTCCTGCAGGACATGGTGCTGGACGCACCGAGCCTGCCCTCGGATTTTTCGACGTATCGCATGTTGCGCGAAGGCCCGTTGGACAACGCAACGATGGCCGAGCAAGGCTTCCCTGGATCGACGGAAGAGCGATTCGTCGAAGCCGGTCGCATCGATGGGCACATGCGAGAGTTCGGGATCAGGCTGCCGAGGATGAGCGACGACGGCTCGATATTCGTCGTCGGCTCCGTCGTCCACCTTTTCGATAAGCCGGATTCGGTGTCCGCCTGGGCTCGCGACGTATTCGTCGCCGACTTCGAGAGCCACGTCGGCAAGGACGTCGGCCGAGGGCAAAGTCTGGTGAGCGTGGACAGGTTGGCGCCTGTCGGGTTTTTCGACGACGCTGTGGCACTCAAGGCTCTGCATCGCAGCCAACGCGGCCTCGTGTCGTCGACAGTGATCGACTTTCGCCTCGGACGAATCTTGGGCGTCGCATTCATCGGTGTCGTCGGCGATCACGTCCGCCTGGAAGCGGCGACGGCGCTCGGTATTGCACTGGAGAAGCGCATCGTCAGCGTTGTGCTGGGCGCATAGCCCGTCGCCTGCGTCATTGCGATGCCATCGGCCTCATCGGACCCAATCGCTCCTGACCGGTTTGGCTTCGTCTGCAGCGTTGACCGGCTTAACTCGTGCCCATATAATCATGCGGTGAGTCGAGTATCGGAGCTCAGACGCTGGAAGGTAAGCGCACCGCTGAACGTCAGATTTTGAGGTATTGATGGCAATTGTTCCCGTGATTCTTGCGGGCGGTTCGGGCACTCGGCTGTGGCCGCTTTCCAGAGAGCATTACCCGAAGCAGTTCTTGTCGATCACCGGTGAACATTCACTGCTGCAAGAGACCATTCTCAGACTAGACGGTATCGAAAATCTTGACGCGCCGATCGTGGTGTGCAATGAAGAACACAGGTTTTTGACCGCCGAACACGCTCGTCAAATCGATGCTTCCTTGTCTGACGTCATTTTGGAGCCAACCGCAAAGAACACGGCGCCGGCATTGACGTTGGCGGCGTTGAACCTGGCGCATCTTTCAAAAGACGAATACGATCCCGTGATGCTGGTATTGCCAGCCGATTCTTTGATCAGGGACATTCCAGCATTTCAGTCTGCCGTAGTCGTTGGTGCACACTTAGCCGAGCAGGGTTACGTGGTGACTTTCGGCATAGTTCCCGCCGCTCCCAGGACCAGCTTTGGATACATCAGGACGGGTGCGCCGCATCCTTCAACAGACTCACCGACTGCATCGAATGTCGTGGCTCGAATTCTGGAAGAATTCGAAGAAAAGCCTACCGAGGAAAGAGCTTCCGAGTTGTTCAATGCCGGCCACTACCTGTGGAACAGCGGCATGTTCGTAATGCGGGCGTCAGTCTGGATGGACAACCTGACCCGTTTTAGACCTGACATTGTAGAAGCCTGTCGACGAGCGTATGAATCTAGTGTTCGCGACGGCGACTTCCTGCGTCCAAACGTCGCTCTTTTTGACGACTGTCCTTCAGAATCCATCGACTATGCAGTAATGGAGAAGATCACCGACAGCGCCGACGGCAGCGGCACGACCCCGTTGGTCATCCCGCTGGATGCCGGATGGTCGGACGTAGGCGCCTGGTCTGCGCTACTCGACGTCAGCGACCAAGATTCCAACGGCAACGTTATCCGCGGGGACGTGCAAGCGCACCGAATGAGCAATTCGCTCCTGTTTGCCCAACACCGATTGGTCGCAGCCGTCGGCCTCGACAACGTCATTGTGGTCGAAACCGCTGATGCGGTTCTGGTCGCCAACAATGACGTCGTCGAAGATGTCAAGCACATCGTAAGTCGGCTCAAGGAACTCGATCGTCCCGAGCAAGAGAATCACCGCCAGGTCCACCGACCGTGGGGTACGTACGAGACATTGGACGCGGGGCCTGGTTTCCAGGTCAAACGGCTTACCGTCAATCCCGGCGCCGCGCTCTCGCTTCAGATGCATTATCACCGTGCGGAGCACTGGGTGGTGGTGCATGGGACCGCGAAGGTCACTAAAGGCGAAGAGGTATTTAATCTTTATGAAAACCAGTCTACCGACGTACCGCTGGGAACAAACCACCGCCTTGAGAATCCGGGCAGCATTCCGCTTGAAATCATCGAAGTTCAGTCGGGATCATATTTGGCCGAAGACGATATCGTTCGGTTCGATGATCGATACAACCGAACATAGACGTGCCTCACGGCGCCGAGCCTCCACCGACTTTTGCTCGACCGACCGTCTGGCCGTCACCGACCGCTTTTGAGGAGAAACGTATGACCGAGACGTCGCTGCCCGCATCGGCAATCCCCTCCGTACCGCCGCGGATTTTGCTCGGGCCCGGACCAAGCATGGCCAACCCTAGAGTGCTTCAGGCGATGATGCAGCCCATGATCGGATACCTGGACCCCGACTTTTTACTGATAATGCAAGAAGTGGCCGACTTGCTCAAACGCGTCTTCAAGACCGAAGACGGCGCCACCCTGGCGCTCGCGGGCACCGGCACGGCGGGCATGCAAGCAGGCATCTCGAGCCTTCTCGAACCGGGCGACACCGTCGTGATGTGCGTCTACGGCTTCTTCTGCGAGCGGATGGTCGACATGGCCGAGAGAGTCGGCGCGAACGTGGTCGCCCTGCGAGCGGACTGGGGGAAGCCGTTCCCGCCGGAGATGTTGCGAGAAGCTCTCGAACAGCACAACAACGTCAAGCTTGTGACCGCCATCCATGCCGAGACGTCCACCGGCATCGCCCAACCATTGACCGAACTCTCGAAACTTGCCAAACAACACGACGCCTTGTTCATGGTCGATGCTGTCACGTCGCTTGGCGGCAACCCGATGGAGTTCGACGAGTGGGGCATCGACTACTGCTATAGCGCGACCCAGAAGTGCCTTGGCACGCCGCCTGGCTTGTCGCCCGCAACGCTCAGTTTGAAAGCCCTCCAGTCGATCAAGGACAGGAAGACCAAACCGGCGTCCTGGTATCTCGATTTGGCGCTCAACGCGAACTATTGGGGTTTCGATCGCGTATACCACCACACGGCCCCCGTTAGCAATATATTAGGTTTGAGAGAAGGCTTGCGAGTCGTCCTGGAGGAAGGTCTCGAAAACAGATTTGCCCGGCACGAGAAGAACGCTAATGCCTTGCGAGCCGGTTTGGCGGCGTTGAACCTGGATTTGGTTGCGCCGGACGGCTATCGTCTCCCACAGATCACCCCGGTCTGGATTCCGGAAGGCGTCGACGATGCCACGGTGAGAACAATGCTGCTGCGAGAGCACAGCATTGAGGTCGGCGGCGGACTCGGGGAGTTCGCCGGCAAGGTCTGGCGCATCGGCCTGATGGGCGATTCCTCCCGGCCCGAGTATGTCCTGGCGCTCTTGTCGGCCCTCGAAGGGATACTTCCGCGAGTAGGGTTCGAAGTCGCTTCCGGCGCCGCCGTCGCAGCGGCAAGCGACGCGCGGGCAGAGTAGCAGGCCAAAGGATCGGGTTCCGCCAAACCCTCTTGGCTTCATCGTCGCATCTGCAATCCAGCAGTCAGAGGTGAATACGAATGTACGTCATTTTGGCGCCGATCCAGATCAAGCCCAGCTTCAAAGACGAGTTCATCGAAGAGATGATCGGCGACGCGAAGGGCTCGGTGAACGACGAACCGGGTTGCGTGCGCTTCGATGTGATCCAGGACGGCGCCGACGAGAATCGTATCTGGCTCTACGAAGTGTACGTCGATGAGGATGCATTCAAAGCACACTGCGAAGCGCCGCACTTCACGAAATGGCTCAACGCGACAGCCGACTGGCGAGACGATGCGCCCCTGCTGGACGCGAGCGAAGCCCACAACATCTGGCCGCCAGACGCCGAGTGGAAGTAGGGTCGGTTAATGGTCAGCCTAAACCCGCGCTAGCTCGCGCTGCATCTGAGCCAACCCCATCGGGCCGAGGTCCAGCGCCTGGGTGTGGAACTGCTTCAGGTCGAACGCTGATCCCTTGCGCTCTTTGGCGGCGGCGCGGGCGTCGAGCCAAGCCCGTTCGCCGACTTTGTAGCTGATCGCCTGTCCGGGCAGCCCCAGGTATCGGCTGATCTCGCTGGCAACGAAATCGGGCGGGAAGTGGCTTTTCAGGTTGATGAACTCGAGCCCGAGTTCCGGCGTCCATGTCTCGCCGGGATGGAACGCTTGACCGGTGGGAATCGTGAGTTCGAGATGCATTCCGATGTCGAGGATGACGCGAGCGCTCCGCAGCGCCTGAGCTCGCAGCATGCCGAGGTAGTAGCCGGGGTTCTCGAGATAGCCCAATTCAGCCATCAGCCGCTCGGCGTACAATCCCCACCCTTCGACGTAGCCTGAAGACCCGCCCATGAGCCGCTGGAATCGCGAAAGCTCCGCCGACAGCTGGTTGGTGGTCGCGAGCTGAAAATGGTGCCCCGGCACGCCCTCATGGTAGGCGATCGAGACCTCGCCCCACAGCGGGAATCGAGTCTTGCCGCCGGTCGGGTACCATGTCCGACCGGGCCGGCTGAAATCCTCGGACGGCGGCGTGTAGTACATCGCCAGCGCGCCGCCGGGAGGAGCGATCAGCGCCTCGATGCGCTTTACAGGGTCGGCAATGTCGAAATGCGTGCCGTCGAGTTCCGAGATCGTGCGGTCTTGCAGGTCTTGCATCCACTGCTTGAACTCGTCTTCGCCGTCGATGGCGTGATTAGGGTCGGATTCCAGCAACTCTTTCGCTGCTTCGACTCCGCCTCCGGGTAAGATTCGTTCCGCCGTCGACGCCATTTCACCTTCGACCCAGGCGAGCTGTTCCCAGCCCCAATCGTAGGTTTGTCGGAGGTCGAGCTCGACGCCGTTGTAGACGCGGGCGGACAGCGCGTATCGGTCTTCGCCGACAGCGTCCCGCACGCCGGCGCCGGGGACGTAGGTCTCTCGGAGGTAGTGTGCGGTGGCAGCCATCGCGTTGTTCGCGGCTTCGACGCCGGCTACAAGCTCCCGACGCAAGGATTCGGAGGAGATGCCGGCCTGATCGAACCCGTTTAGCAACCCCTGGAAAAACGACGTCTGCCCAGCGACTTTGCCGCTCCACACGTCGCACTGATCGGCCGTTTCGGACGCCTGCCGCTTGCTCGCCACCATGCCTTGCCGCAAGCCTTCGTCCAGCGTGCGGTGGTAGCTTTCGAGCGTCGTCGGGACCAGCGCCATGCGCGCCGCGATGTTGGACCAGTGCTCCTCGGTGTCCCGAAGCATCAAGTCGAAGCACATCCGCGTCGAGTGGATTGGGCTGTGGAGCATGCTCAAGCCGCGCAGGTGCTCGCGCGCGTCGAACGTGTCCGTGTGCAATCGAAGGCTTTCGGTCATCATCTCGCGCGCTATGCGGTCGCGTTCATTGTCGAGTGGCGCCGCGTCGAGCTCGGTCAACGTTGCCTTGTCGAGATCGGCTTCCGCTTGCGCACCCTCGGGTGACCGGTCGGGCATCTCGTGGTCGTGACCGGGAACGCCGAACGCGGTCGCCGCGATCGGATCCAAAGCGGCCATCTTATCGATATACCGGTCCGCGATGTCAAATACCTTCGACAAAGAGCAGCTCCTCGGTGTAAGACATTAGCAATTCAAATCGGCTCAAGTGCAAAGTTTACCACAGCCAACAGCCGAACGATGTCGTTTGGTGGGCACTTTTGAACATTGGCGCGATCCGATCGTCTTTGCCGCTGCCCACCCCGCCATGGCGCCAATTGGTCGACTGAATCACTCGCATCACGTCGATGAGCCCATCGCGATTTTGGCAGCCATCCACCAAAGCATGGCATGATTGTGTGGCGAAACATCCATAGGGCCGGAGCGATTCACGAGCGTGGATTGCCTAGAATCCACGATGCAACGGCGCAGAGGGACCAACGCGATCCAAGTGGGTTCGATACATCCCAATCGATGAATGCACATGGAACGAATGACACAAAATGAACGGAGAAGCAACACATGGCAACGAACGATTTCAACAATAAAGTGATTGCGGAGTTTCGAGCGAACGAGGGCAAAGTCGGCAGCCCTTTCGAAGGCCGTCCCGTGCTGCTGTTGACGACACAGGGCGCCAGGACTGGCCAGACACGAGTAAACCCGCTTGTGTATCTGGCTGACGGCGACCGCATGTACGTGTTCGCCTCGAAGGCTGGCGGGCTCACGAGCCCTGACTGGTACCACAACCTCGTCGCCAATCCCGACGTACCGGTCGAAATCGGAACGGACACGGTGCAGATC
>PVBE010233622.1_pt1 | contig 16478 bp, 13 predicted proteins | sample 1631181 | NCBI WGS metagenome assembly PVBE01 (sample SAMN08397723, study PRJNA350692) | Marine metagenome, whole genome shotgun sequencing project. | isolation source: water | place: Pacific Ocean | collected 2012-04
AGGTGGGTCTGGGCCAATGCATTGGAAGCAGGAACGAATAGCCCCCGGGGGTGCGGTCGATAAAGGCGTTGGGTGCTAACCTTCAATCGCATCGCCAGTGAAGGTGGCGGCCATACTATTCAAGTGAGGATAGTGGACTTGAATAGCGTGACATTGTTCTATTGCAGTACTGAATGCAGTATCAGGTATTTTCCTGAACCTATACGATCATATTTAAAGGGCTGCATAAGGCAGTTCAAATCCCGTCCGCTCCGCCATTTTTCTTTTGGTGCTGTGCCAAGGCCGAAGGTTCTTTTATGTCCCCGGGTTATCTGCTTACAGGAGAATGTCTCAGCACACTCTTCTGGTCTGACGTGAGTTGCTCTTTCGGGGTCTGTAAATCGTTTTCCCAAAACATCAGGTTAAGTCCATCCGTGCATTCTTCAGTGTCTGCCCGTCCATCACTATCAGTATCACTGTCTTCTATGCAGTCCGGAGTATCGTTCAGAATGTCATGTAGTGAAAAATCGTACTCTGTTGTGTGGAAAAGCCCGAGCAGGTGGTTCATCTCATGGAAGGCAAATTCAGCAGTCGTTCTTAGGTAGGTTGCCGTCCCAGATCCCCGAGTGGCATTGCTGTTGATCAACACGCCATTGTACTCAGAAGCAATACCGAGAGAACCTGGCAGGCCACCGGAGATACCGAGCAGGGTGCCGCCGGAATCGGTGAATCCCTCCAGAAAAAAGATGTTGGCCTTGTCAGGGTCGCCCATCTGCACCAGTGATGCCGTATCGGTGCTGCGGAAGTCACTGGATACTTCTGCAAATTTGCCATCAGTCAAGGTGGTGATAGGGGACAGAGTAACGTCTATGTCACTATCACCTGCCATGGTAGTAAACCTATTCAGGATCTCGTCGATATCGCTGCTAGAAATTGTGCCGGTTACAAAAGGCTTTACTGCCAGGCTTATCCTTGAATCGGCTTCGGGCGCGGGGCCGATTCGGCTGACCAGTTGCAGCTGGTAGTCATTAAGATCAACAAAATCCATGGAGCTTGCAGCGGTACCAAGGCGCAGGCTCCAGTCGCCGAGTTCAGTCATGATCTCAGGCTTTTTCGGTATCTGGATGGTGCAGAGGCCAAGGTCACAGAAGATCGTTTCTCTTATGGGCAGGGTGATGCCCTGGGGCGTCTGCACATCGATAATAAAAAGTGAATCGACCAAGATGACGTTGGATCCGATCAGTGACACAACGAAGGAAATGGCATTGGCATGCACGTTAAAGGTGACGGGTGCTGAAACCTGAATTAGCTCATCCAGTTCAACATTGTTCTCCGATGTGTATCCCGATGTGGGTAATGTGATTCCTTCAGTCAGCAGTATCGTCTGGGTGAGATCGATCACGGTGATGGTGACGGTAACGGTATTGGATTGCCCACCGGCAGCGTCAGCCAGCCGGTAGTCGAAGGCATCCTGGCCAGTGAAACCGAGTGCCGGTGAATAGGACACCAGTCCACTGTTCAAGACGGCAAGAGAACCATTGGTGGCACTGTCGACAATCTCAACGGTGAGCGATGCCTCGTCATCATCGATGTCGCTGTCATTATCGAGCACATCGATTTCGATTGAGGTATTGATAACAGTCGAACCCAGGTCATCCACCGCCACTGGCAGGTCGTTGATGCTGTTGACGGTTATCGTCAGCGTCGCCGAGTTGCTCCCTGTATTGTTGTTGCTGTCAACGGAATAGATGATGGAATCGGCTCCGTTGAAGTCAGCTTCGGGTGTGTAGGTAATACTGCCAGCACTGATACTGGCGGTACCATGCTCTGGTTGTCTTGTTATTGCTGCGCTGGAGGCCGAGACATTTGTATCATTGGCAGTAACGCTGACCTGCGTCGATGAATCCTCATCAAGGGTCACCGTGTCGTTGGCAGCCGAGGATGAAGGAGTGTCCGTCTGAGGAGGCGTACTACCGCCACCACCGCCACCACCGCCACAGGCAGCAAGCAGTGAGAGAATAAGAACGGTTGTTAGAAGCCGGGACAACAAGGTGCTTTCTTTTTATTAGAGGCGGAGTATAGCAAACAAAAACCCCTGCCTAATGTCTACGGATTGGGTTGTCCGGGGAATGTGCGCAAGCGAGAATTAGAAGGATTGATCCACATCCTCGGCGGGGGAATCACTCTTGGGTTTGCCGATAATTTTCGCAGGCACGCCAGCGACGGCGACGTGGGGTGGCACGTCTTTCATTACAACGCTGCCAGCACCGACCTTCGCTCCTTCACCAATCTCGATATTGCCAATGATGGAAGCATTTGCGCCGAGCAGGACGCCGCGGCGAACCTTGGGATGACGATCACCGGACACCTTGCCTGTGCCACCGAGCGTAACGCCGTGCAGGATGGACACATCATCTTCTATGACAGCGGTTTCACCCACCACCAGGCCGGTAGCATGGTCGAACATTATGCCACAGCCGATCTTGGCTGCCGGGTGAATATCAACGCTAAAGATAGCGCTCATCTGGTTCTGAAAATAAAAAGCCAGGGTATGTCGGCTTTGTCCCCAGAGCCAGTGGGCAACACGGTAGGCCTGTAGTGCATGGAATCCCTTAAAGAATAGGAATGGTGTTGAATAGCTGTTGCATGCGGGATCTCTTTCGCGTGTAGCCTTAATATCAATTTCTGCAGCCCACATGATCGACGGCTCTTCAGCATAGGCTTCTTCGATAATCTCTCGGATCGCCATGCTGGACACTACAGGACCGTCCAGCTTGCTGGCTAGCAGAAAGCTCAAGGCACCTTCAAAGGTCTCGTGGTTGAGCACGGTGGCCTGTAGGAAGGTGGACATGAGAGGCTCAAACTCAGAGCGAGCATGTACTTCACGACGCATCGCCTGCCACAGGGAGCCGGCAGCGGCAATGTCTGCAATGCTGCTTTCTTTGGCCAGTTCGTCGGCGTAACGCTTGTTGATCTTTGAGTTCATAGTGTCATTTTCTCAGGAGGTTGCTATTTTCACCCTATATCAAGTGAATTCAAGGGAATAATCATTCTCATTTGGAATAATTTATATTGTTTTGTTGGGTGAAAGCTTTGTTGTGAAGTGTCGGGGTGAATGTTTGGTTAGGTTAGGGTGGTTTCTGCCTTTCGTGATTTTGCGGTGCAAAACGCTGCCGGGGTGAATGTTTGACTGCGTTCATGTGGTTGCTCCCTCTCGCAATTTGCTTCGCAAACAGCTGCCGGGGTGAATGTTTGGCTGCGCCAAGCCATTCACTACCTCTCGCTGTTTCGCTACGCAAAACAGCTGCCGGGGCAAGTGTTTGACTACGTCAAGCCACTTGCTATATTGAAATGGATCGGGTTCTGGCATTTAATGCCGAATCCTGAGATTGGTGTCTGGTTGAATGAAGAAGTTTGAAAGGGTTGGTCTGGTTGCTCGCATGGGCAGTCCGCCTGTGTTGGAATCGCTGAAAACAGTGGAACACTTCCTGCGTTCGCAATCGGTGGAGGTGGTAATGGAAGACCTGGCAGCTGAAATGCTGGGTGAGACAGACCTGCAGGTGTGCAGCCAGGAAGAACTGGGTTCCCACTGTGACCTGGCGATTGCCGTAGGCGGTGACGGTGTCATCCTTGGCGCGGCAAGGACCCTGGCGCCTTCTGGTATTCCGCTGCTGGGTATCAACCGGGGCAGTCTGGGTTTTCTCGCCGATGTCTCACCGGATGAGATTGAATTGCGAGTGGGTGAGGTGCTCGATGGGGATTACAGTATTGAAGAGCATTTTCTGCTGGAAGGTGAAGTGTCTGTTGCCGGTCAGGAAGTGCCCTGTGCCCTGAATGAGGTCACCATTCACGCCTCCACCGTGGCGAAAATGATTGAGTTTGATCTCTTTATTAATGATCAGTTTGTCTACAATCAGAATTCTGATGGCTTGATTGTGTCATCGCCAACCGGATCGACGGCCTATGCATTGAGTGCTGGTGGCCCAATCATGCATCCCAGTCTTGATGCCATCGTGTTAATCCCCATGTTCCCACATACGCTGAGCAGTCGCCCGCTTGTGGTGCCGGGCAACTCTGAGTTAAAGATAGTCATAGGTTCCGGTTTTGGTGAGGCCAGGGTCAGTTTTGATTCACACCTAGTTTTTGAGGTGCATGCGGGTGAATCCATCATCATCCGCAAGAAAGAGGAAAAACTGAAACTGATTCATCCCCCGGGACACAGTTTTTATGGCGTCTGCCGTAGCAAACTGGACTGGGCAAGCAGGGTGGGTGATTAGCCGAGATTCAAATATCCTCTGGGGTGTCGATATCCCTCACAATACCCTCATCATCCACCGGTACTTCAATAACCTTGTCCAGGTTCGCCTGGATCACCGCTCTGGCGCCAGTGTCCCCCTCAAGTTTTTCGATGTCAGCGAAATAGCGGTGGTGAAATATGACGGGGTGACCATGTGTGCCGTCCTTTGTCGGGATGACAATGGGCTGCTGACCTTCTGACTGGGAGTAACTGGTGAGCAGGAGGCCGATGGTTTCTTGTTTCAGGAAGGGCATGTCGCCGAGAAGTATAGCGGCAGCATTCCAGTTCTTTACCTGATGGATCGCATTGGCAAGACTGTGTGCCATACCTTTGGCAGAATCCGGGGCACAGTAGAAGGTGATAGCAGGATCACTTAAGCTGGACTCCAGTACGCTGCCGAAATCATGATCACCAGATCTGAGCACCACCAGCACTTCATCGAAACAGGAGGCAACATTTTCTATGGAGGTGGCGAGTATTGTTTTGCCCGAGCCTAGAAGTGATTTTCGTTTGTCATCCCCAAAACGCCGGCTGCTGCCTGCGGCGAGAACGATAGCGCCCATGGTCATCTGAGAAGTATATCGCTCTTAGATCTCTCCTCTGCGGTCACTACGTGACCTCCGGTCGAGATGACTTCAAGTCCGATCTCAATGCCGTCAACTGCGCCAGTATAGCAATCGCGATTTCCGCCGGTGTCTTACTACCGATGGATAGACCCACCGGCGCGTCCAGTCTTGAAATTTCATCTTCCGAAAGATCGAGTTGTGCCAATCGCTCACGGCGGCTGGCTGAGGTTCGCTGTGAACCAAGGGCACCGACAAAGAAGGCATCCGTCTTCAAGGCTTCCATGAGCCCCATATCATCAACACGTGGGTCGTGGGTGAGGGCGATAATCGCCGTTAGCGGGTCGTTGGCATATTTTCTGACAGCATCATCAGGCATATCGGTGACGAGTTGCACTCCCTCCACTTTCCACTGCTCAATCATGTTTTCTCGCGGGTCGCAAACGACCACGTGATAGTCGAGGGCCTGTGCCATTTCTGCCAGGTACATTGAAACCTGCACAGCGCCAATCAGGAAAAGCTGGTGGCGGGGACCATAGGTTTGCACCAGGAACCTTTCGTTGGCGATATCGGTGTTGTCGAAATCGCCAATAAACTGCAGGCGGCTGAAGCGTTCCTTGTCTTCGATAGTCATATCACCGGTGGCGATATCCACCTTGCGTTCCACATAGTCGCGGGTCTGCAGACGCTTGACCATGTGTTGTAGTTGTTTAAGAGACTTCTGTCCCGGAAAAGGTTCGATAACAACATGCAACTGCCCGCCGCAAGGCAGACCCAGCCGGTCTGATTCTTCAGCAGTAGCGCCGTAAACCAGTACCTCAGGCGTTTGTTGCGCCAGTGCACCCTGCTGCAGCTTGTCGAGCAGGTCTTCTTCGATGCAGCCGCCCGATAGTGATCCGGATATGTGGCCTTCATCATTGCAGCAGAGCAGAGAACCAACAGGCCTGGGAGATGACCCCCATGTTTTCACCACTGTACACAACCAGCTCATCTGCCCGGCTTCAACCCAGGTGGTGAGTTGCTTCAATACTTGCTGGTCTGCATTTTCCATTCACAAGATCCCGTATAATAGGCGGATGATCTTACAATGTTTCAAGTATCGTCACTAATGCGCTATCGCGGTAACTATGCCGGTGATCGCATTTGATGATTGCGGCACTGGAAATTCCTTCCGATATTGACCTCAGGTTGTTTTCTGCTTTCCTGCAGCAGTCTGGCGTCGCACATCGGATTACGGAACAAGGTATTGACCAGGTGGTGTGGGTCAATAGTGCGGATGATCGCCTGAAAGTACTTCATTTCTACGGCCAGCTTTCGAGCGGAGCCCTGGTACTCGAGGATCGGGCGGGAGCTCGTTCGTCAGACATGTCGTCTGTTTCGCGTCTGCTGACGAATGTGGGGCGGTTTCCCCTGACCATGCTGTTGCTGCTTGTGAATTGTCTCTTATTCCCGGTTACATTTGGTGTCAGTCAGGGGGATTTCACCGGGCTGTTCGCGCAGATGACATTGCTGGAATTTAGCATTCAGGGTGATCAGATCTATTTTGCCGCTTTGTCCCATACACTTGAAAGTCATCAGTATTGGCGCCTGCTGACTCCCATGTTTATCCACTTCGGCTGGATTCATATCGTGTTCAATCTTCTCTGGGTCTGGGAAATTGGCCGGCGTATTGAACTGATCAGTGGCAGCTCTGTCTTGTTGCTGGTGACGATTGTCAGCTCCCTGGGGGCAAATTTCCTGCAGTATATGATGTCCGGTCCGGGGCTGTTTGGCGGCATGTCCGGCGTGGTCTTTGGTTATCTGGGTCATAGCCTTATCTGGGACAAGCTGGTGCCGGGCAGGAAGATGGGGTTGCGCCCCGGCATCTATATTTTCATGCTGGTGTTCCTGGTGATTGGTTTCACTGGCGCCTTCGATTTATTGGGCCTGGGGTCGCTTGCCAACGGTGCTCACCTGGGGGGGCTTCTGGGTGGCTGTCTTACAGGAGTGGTAGCTGGGATGCTTCAGCGGTTTGGTCATCAAGAGACGTGAATTCAACTTCATAGGAAGTGAATTTGCGCAAATTAATCACGCCGATATCCAGGATCAGATACTGACCTTTGATGCCCTGCAGTAAGCCTTCAACATCCGCTGTCTTATCAAAGTTCAGGGACTTGACCTTGGTCGGGTACCGCTGCACAGGGTAATGAAAGGTCTGTGCTTCTGCACCGGGGAGGGGCTGGATTGCCAGTGGACCATAGCGGTTTTTAAGCGCGTCCAGTTCAGGTGAGATTTCCTGCAACAGCTGGTCTCGGACCTCCGGCAAATTTACCCGGTCAGGTTCAGCTTTCAGCATCCGCTGCCAATGAGTCTTATCGCTGACGTGCTTCTTACATGCGACCTCTACAAGACCCGACTGCTGGCGTGTTTCTACTGTCAGGATAGGCAGAGCCTGTGCTGCTCCCTGGTCTATCCAACGCGTAGGCAGGTTTTCCTGCCGCGTTATGCCGACCTTGATACCAGAGGAGTTGGCAATGTAGACGAGGTGCTGATTCATGCAGAAGTTCTTCGCGAATTCCTTATCACGGCAGGTGCCTGCTTCAAAATGACACCTCTCTGGACTGACTAGACAGAGATCACACTGCGCCAGCTTTTTGAAGCAGGGGTAGCAGTAGCCCTGGCTGAAACTCTTCTTAGTCACACGCTCACAGTTAAGGCAGGTAATCTTGCCTGTATAACTGAGTTTGATATTGGCGCCGATGTGGGGGTTAAGGTGGACTTCCTCGTCATCCAGACGCAAATAGTAATCGATCGGATCACTATGCCGACTGGTCATTTTTCGAAGGGAACCGAGCATGGAGTGAGTCTATCACCCTTGCGTCGTCCAGAGCATGGCGTGTCAGCAGAATGAGATGGTCCAATGGTGACCTGCGATTGAATTGGCTATATCATCCGCTCCTCAGATTTTGGCGAGAAATATCATGAAAGAAGGTCAACCCCGGGCGATCAGTCTTAAGGACTACAAGGTTCCCCCATATCTCATTGAAGAAACCAAACTGCATGTGGATATCACTGAAGATGTGACGACCGTGACCACCCTGTTAAAGGTGAGACGCAATCCTGATTCCACTGAGGCCGTGAGCGACCTGGTGCTGGATGGTGGTGCGGAACTGGTGACGAGGTCCGTTGCCATAGATGACAGGGAACTCCTGTCCAACGAATATGGTATTGACGAAGAGAAGCTGACCCTTCATGGGGTTCCTGATTCGTTTGAACTGAAAACCCGGGTCGAAATAGAGCCGCAAAACAACACCATGCTTGAGGGACTGTACAAGTCTGGTGATATGTTCTGCACCCAGTGTGAAGCAGAGGGTTTCCGTCACATTACCTGGTATGCGGACCGCCCGGACGTAATGTCAACCTATGAGACCACGATTGTCGCGGACAAATCATCCTACCCGGTGCTCCTGTCAAACGGCAATGATATCGACAGGGGAGAAGAGGGTGATCGTCACTGGGTCACCTGGCGGGATCCGTTTAAGAAACCTGCCTATCTGTTTGCGCTCGTGGCTGGTGACCTGGAGCACATAGAAGACAAATTCGTTACCGCTAGCGGTCGAGAAGTGACGCTGCAGATATTCACCGAGGCGCATAATATCGATAAGGTTGATTACGCCATGACCAGTCTGAAGAACTCCATGGCATGGGATGAGCGGGTTTACGGCCGTGAATATGACCTGGATATTTTCATGATTGTAGCGGTAGAGAGCTTCAATATGGGCGCCATGGAAAACAAGGGGCTCAATATTTTCAACACCTCCTGCGTACTGGCCAGGCCAGATACCACGACAGATGCCGGGTATCAGCGTGTAGAAGCAGTAGTCGCACACGAGTACTTTCACAACTGGTCTGGGAACCGGGTGACCTGCCGTGACTGGTTCCAATTGAGCCTCAAGGAAGGTTTTACGGTTTTCCGGGACCAACAGTTTTCCGCCGATATGTGCTCGGAAACAGTCTGCCGCGTAAATGATGTTGCCATGTTGCGGTCAGCTCAGTTTTCCGAAGATGCGGGCCCCATGGCACACCCGATTCGCCCGGATTCCTATATTGAAATCAATAACTTTTATACCGCGACTGTCTATGAAAAGGGTGCGGAAGTGGTTCGTATGATTGCCACACTGCTTGGGCCGGATAATTTCAGGAAGGGAACTGATCTTTATTTCGACAGGCATGATGGACAGGCCGTCACGACGGAAGATTTCGTGAAGGCGATGGAGGATGCCAACGATATTGACCTGTCGCAGTTTCGCGTCTGGTATCGACAGGCAGGTACCCCAGTGCTGAATGTCACCAGCGACTTCCATGAAAACGCGAAAACATTTACTTTGCATGTATCTCAGTCCTGCCCGTCAACGCCGGGTCAGGATGAAAAGGAACCATACCATCTGCCCCTGTCGATCGGCTTGCTTGATGAGTCCGGTAACGATGAGCAGGCATCGGTGCTGAACGTTACCCAGGCCAGTGAATCATTTTCCTTCGAGAATATTGAAAGCAAAGTTGTCCCCTCATTGCTGCGGGGTTTCTCCGCACCAGTCAAGCTGGAGTATGACTATACTAGGGATGAGCTGATGTTCCTTATGAGCCATGACAGTGACGGTTTTAATCGCTGGGAGGCAGGGCAACGGCTGGCTATTGACGTGATCAATGAAATAATTGGCCAGATTCAATCCGGCGCAGCTATTGAAGTGGACGACCGTCTGATCAGCGCCTGTGAGAACAACCTCAACCAGGCGATTGAACATGATCGTGATGGAACCATCGACAAGTCGATGATTGCCCATATGCTGGTGATGCCCCAGGAGACCTATCTTGCGGAACTGTCTGAAGTGGCCGATGTGGACGCGATACATCAGGCACGTGAAGCTGTTCGTGGTGAGATAGCGAAACGCCTGAAAGGTGTGCTGCTGTCAGTTTATAAACTCAATCAGGATTCTGGTCAGTATCAACCAACAGCCGATGCTATGGCGCGCAGGTCTTTGAAAAACATGGCGCTGAGTTATCTGATGCAGCCTGACGACACGGAGATGGTGCAGCTATGTGTCGATCAGTTTGAAAAAGCAGACAATATGACTGATACAAGTGCCGCCATTCGAGCACTAGTGAATTCGTGCGCCGAAGCTGCGCAGGCCGCAAAGGAGAAGGCCCTGATCGAATTTTATAATCGCTGGTCAGATGAGGCACTGGTGATCGATCAGTGGTTTGGCATTCAGGCTGCCTGCCAACTCCCTGGTGCACTGGAACAGGTCAAAGCCCTGATGACACATGATGCCTTTGACGCAAAGAATCCAAATCGACTGCGATCCCTGGTGGCAACATTTTGCTTTCAAAATATTGTTAATTTTCATCAGAGCAATGGTGAGGGTTATGTATTCCTGGCTGATCGAGTCATTGAAGTGGATACCTTCAATCCACAGATGGCAGCGAGAATCCTTTCGCCGCTTACGCACTGGGCTAAATACGATGAGCAGAGGCAGGGGTTGATGAAAGCTGAACTGAATCGGATCCTCGAGACCCCAGACCTGTCCGAGAATGTGTTTGAGATTGCTTCTAAGAGTGTCTGATACTGATCGGGTTGGATGTCCATGGGTTTCTGTGGTCCGGCAGATGCTACAAAGAGTTCCTCCCTCTGTGGTTTGCAGATCGAGGCGCCTATTCAGGAGCAACCTTGATTTCGGCTGACAAGGAGTAGACATCTATGAGTATCTATTCAAAAAGGTACCTGGATTCCTTTCCTCCGCGGCTTGCGGCCTTCCAGGCTTCCTTCACTTGGTCAGAAGCCCCTGTGGGTCTCCTTCCGCGCGTTCAGCGCAGCGCCTGAAAGCTACGAAAAGGAACCCAGGCACCTTTTTTACCAAATCCATAAAGCGTGGACTTCTAGCAGGTGTTGCAGGGAGTTCCGACCGTAGCCGTTAGGTGCCGCGGCGAATGCGAGGAAGGAGGGGCCGCCATTGGACCCGTGAAGGACCCTCGACCAAATAAGGGTAGCCGAGGAGGAGGCGTAGTCGCCGCAAACCTTGGGGGAAGAACTATCACACTTGTTGATCGCGACTGAGTTTTAAGAAGATATGAACCGGTTCCCATGCCATAGCAGTAAAAGCGAAGCGCCGAAAGATGAGTGAGACCCGTATGGGGCTCGCGAGGAATAGAGGGAAGCCCGGAGGGCCGCAAGCCAGCGGAGGCAGGGGAACCGGTTTATATCTTCAAACCAACACCAACTCTAAACAGGATTCAACCCCCCCAAGAGAGCCGTCGGCTGTGCCTCGGTCTCGCGCATATTCCTGAGAGCAGTTGCGGCCTTAAGCAGCTCACTTCCCTGCCAGCTACCCCCCTGATCCCCAGGAGAATAGAGCGCCTTTTCCAGCCCTGTCAGCGCTTCACTGAAAGTCTCACTAGCTGCCAACTGCTGCAGATCCTTGAGGCATTCAATCTGCGAGAACCGCGCATTGCCCCAGATAAACAGCTGGCGATGGGCGTTGGAGGCATTATTTGCCTTGCAGGCTTTGCTGAGATTCTTAAAGGCACGATTTTCATCCGGTGTCTCGAATAATGGTTGAGGCGCTTCCTGCTCAGTCTCCAATTTCGCGAGTCTTGACCTGACTGACCACCATTGCCAGCCAGTCAACAGCCACATAAGCCCGAGGACAGCTGAAGCGATCATCCAATAGGGGGAAGCTGTTGACTGAACTCCGCTCTGTGTTTGACCCTTTGATGCTGCAACAGGAATGGTGGGTGCAACCGAGACAGATCCAATAGCGGGAAGAACCATGTAAGTCGCCTCTGGGATAGTGGCGACCTCCTGCTTGTCCGTTGTTGTGTTCCACCAGGAAATCCGGATTTCCGGCAGGGTCAGTTTGCCCTCTTTAATGGGGACGATCCCAATGGTGGTCGTATTGGTTGCAATGATGCCTTCCTCGCCGGCCCGTTCGCTGGAATCGGGCGGATCTGCGTAGGTTTTGGCGTTGTCGAGTTTGAGATCAGCAAATGGTGGCAATAGTGAAGCCGCCAGACCGGTTGCCGACATGGTAAGAATTCTGTTGACGGGTTCTCCGACGCGAAATACAGGATCTTCCGCCCAGTTTTCGCCGATCGAAAGCTGCTTTGCCGGTATCCAGTCTTCACCCCTGTAGTCCCGTGGAATAGTCTGAACATTGATCAGGTGCTGCTCAGATGCAGCGCTGATTCGCTCACGCTGGGAAAACAGGCTGCGCTGGCCACGCGTGCCGACGAATGTCTCCCTTGGGATCACCAGCACGCCGCTTTTTTGTGGAAAGATCGCATACTGCTTTTCCAGTACAAAGTAGCGGCGGTTGTTGATAGTGGTCTCGTACCTCTTTTCTGACTCGATGGTTTCAATTACCGCATCCTCTAATTGGGGTGGTGGTGGAAAATCACCGGAAATAGATTCTGAATACAGCAGCCTGACCGTGTAGAGCACCTGAGCCTGCACATAGGTATTTTTTGTATCAACAACCGTGTCGAAAAAAACCTGCCGGTTCATACGCCGGGTTTCCGCCGCCGATGGTTGCGCGACACGGATCGGTATCGGTGTGGTTACTTCACTGCCGACGCGTATGGGCGGAATCGTGAGGCGGCCCAGTCGTTTTGCCCGCAGCGTTAACACATAGTCAATACGTGAGCTGCTTGTCTGTCTGCCATTGATGAAGCTGATGGAACTGCTCTGTTGATTCTGTGTGTTGACGATATCGAAATCTCGAGACAGGGGCGAAAAATCCGGTGCCCTGTCCGGTTCACCACCGCTTACTCGTATTGTCAGAGTCAGGAGATCGAACTCGCTGATGGTATTCCTGTCAACCGTAGCGGTCACCTCGGCGTTGAGTGTTGTACTGAAAAGTGCGCACACCAGCAATATACAGCTTCTCATTATTCTACCAGTCAGCATTGGTATTGTTCCTTGATATGTTTCCCTGGCGCAGGGCTTCTTCATACTGTTGTTCAAACTTGCGTCTTAACAGGCCGCCAGGGTCATCGGGGACGCGGCGTAACCACTGCTGCAGTGCCTGCTGTTCCTCTGCATCCAGTTTGGCATCCTCTTCGGCTAGCTGCTGGTTCTGCTGCTCACCCTGTTCCTCTTCGGACTGCTGCTCGCTTTTCTTTGGCTCAGCCTGCTGTTCATCCTGCTCCTCTCCTGCCTGCTGTTCATCCTGCCGCTCCTGTGATTCCTGCTCACCCTGCTGCTGGTCAGAGTTCTGCTGATCAGAGTTCTGCTGCTGTTCACCGTCTTCACCCTGTTCGTCTTTGTCTTGCTGATCTTGTTTTTGCTGCTGTTCCTGCTGGGAAAGTAACTCTTCGAGCAGTTGCTTGTTGAAAACTGCATCCTCGTTATCAGGCTCGATGGTGAGGGACTGCGAATAGGCCTCTATTGCTTCTTCGTATCGGCCCTGTTTTGCCAGTGAGTTGCCAAGGTTGTAGCGGGCATCGCTGCTGTCGATAGTAGCGAACTGATTACCGGCATCAGCGAAGTTGTCGCTCTGGTAGAGTGCAGAGCCTTTCCACTGAGTATCTTCGAATAGCTGGGCAGCTTCGACTGCTTCCCCCTTCTTCATTGCTGTCATGGCCTGCTGATCTCGTGTCTGCCAGAGGTCATCCCAGAGGCTTGCCTCTGCCGGCGCGGGCGGCAGAATAAGCATCAGTGGCAGGCACCAAATCCAGCCCCTTCGAAAAGCCAGGGACGCCAGTGGCAAGAGTAGCAACAGTATCCATGGTCCCTGTTCATACCAGACATCGAAATCGCGTTCCAGTTCACGGAAGGTCTCATTTTCAAGCAGCGGGTCATCCGCAAGGAGATATGCAAGGTCTTCATCGGCGAGGGTCATGGCAGAAAATCTGCCGCCAGCCACATTGGCGAATTCCTGGAGACTCTGCAAGTTGACTTTCGGTATGACAAGGTTGCCTGCACGATCCTTCAGATAGCCACTGTTGCCAGAGGTCGTCGCAGTGGGTATCGGTGCTCCCTCTTCAGTGCCAACGGACAAGACGGATACTGGAAATGAGAAACGGAAGCTGCGGGCGACGGACTGGGCTTCGGCCACGTCCCGGATATCATCAGTGATGATGAGAATGCGGCCACTGGCGACACCGGCATCATGGAACAGTTGAATGGACCTTACGATAGCGGGCGCTAATTCGCTGCCGGGTGCCGGCATTATCTGCGGGGTCAAAGCTGGAATCATGGCGATGATGGTGTTGGTGTCATCGGTCAGGGGCGAGACAGCGTGGGCATCACCCGCGAACACAACGAGACCCGTCACACCCTCCTTACGCATGCCCAGCAGGTCAACCAGTTTACGTCTTGCTCGCACCAGTCGATTTGGCTTTACGTCGGTTGCATACATGGATCGGGTTAGGTCCAGTATGATGATCAGGGCATCCTCGCGTTCGTGAACCGGCTGGGGCTTCTTCTCCCAGACGGGTCCTGCAAGGGCAAGGATCGCGAGAATCCAGGCGATAAGAATCAGGCTAAAGGGATTCTTACTGACAGTTCCACTGGGAGTCTCGAGGAGGTGGGTCAGCAGCTCTGGCGCGATGGCCTTATCCCAGTTACTGACATTGCTTTGCCTATATCTCAGGAGCATAAACAGCAACAGGGCCGGGATGACGGCGTAGAACCATTCCGGTCGCAGAAAGTGAAAGTCCTGGAGGATCGCATCGATCATGTTGCGACCTCTTCAATCACTGCCTGTCCAGGCTTATCCTCTGCTTTGATTTTGCGTCCTGCCCACCAGTTGCTGACCCAGCTGGTCATTACGGGGTGCAGGCTGGCGAACAGGAGAGACAGGCACGTGACCAATCCAAGGGGCCAGAAGAACAGGGATTTCACCGGGCGATAGGTCTCCAGTTCCAGTTCAATTGGTTCCAGTTTGTCCAGTGCAGTGTAGATTTCTGTCAGCTCTGAAGCACTTCGTGCTCGCTGATAGAGTCCACCCGTAAGCCTGGCAATCTCAGTGAGGGTCTTTGTATCAAGGTCAGCCGAAGGATTGATCTTACGATTGAAGAGGAGTCCGGGCACGATGAGCTCATCGGCACCAAAACCGATGGTATAAATGCGGATGCCTTCCAGGGCGGCCAGCTTGGCAGCCTGCAGGGGGGAAACCTCGCCGACATTGTTGACGCCGTCCGTGAGAAGAACCAGCACCCGGTTCTCCGCCGGTCGTTCCATCAGCCGTTTTACAGCCAGGCCAATGGCATCACCGATAGCTGTTTTACCGCCTGCAATGCCAAGCGGGGTCTCTTCAAGCAGTGAGCGTACCGTATTGCGATCGAAGGTCAGTGGAGTCTGCAGATAGGCCTGGCTGCCGAACAGGATGAGGCCGAGGCGGTCCCCCTTGCGTCTTTCTACAAACTCACCAACCACATTCTTGACTACAGCGAGTCTTGTGGCAGAGCGATTAGCAGATTTCATGTCCTCTGTTCCCATGGACCCGGATATATCGACTGCCAGCAATAAATCACGTCCACTGGCAGGTAATTCAATTGGCTCTCCAATCCACTGGGGTCTGGTGAGGGCCAGAACCAGTGCCAGCCACATGAGCAGCATCAGTATCCTTCTTAGTATTGAACGCCGCTGGTTAAATCGGCTCTCACTTTCGTAGGTGGATGCGGTTCCAAAAAAGGGTACATGCAGGGCAGCTTCCTGGCGACTTGCCCGGGAGTAGAGAAGAAATACGAGGGCTGGCAGTGGCAGGAATGCTGCTCCCCATGGCCACAGAAATTCAATCATGCGGCCTGCTCCATGATTGGCAGATCCCGGTGTTTTCGAATCCAGAACCGGCCCAGTTCGCTCAGCCTGTCGATATCAGCAGCTGGTTCAAGGCGGTAGTTGCTGTCAATCAGAGCCTGGCCTTCACCCATGGTAAATTCCATACTGTCAGAGCTCTTGTCGAGGAAGTCAGCCCAGGCTTCTCCGCTGAGGCTGGCGACTATATTCCGATCATAGCGGGTCAAGGCCACACGCTTGAGCAAAATCTGGTATTCCGAGAGGTAGCGGCTGATATCACCATGAGATTCATAGGCACTCAGGATGGCGTCAAGTTGTTTGACGCCTTCGCGGCGGTAGGCGTTTGCCCGCCAGCGGCGCCACAGCCAGTACAGCGTCGTAAGAATAGCTGCCATACCCAGAAAAGCCAGAATCCACCACCCTGGTGCTGGTGGCCATGTATCTATTGTTAGCGGCAGGTGAATATCCCGAAGTGAAGCCAGCGGATCAGCCTGGGCAGAAGGCATGATGCCTGGGGCATTCGGTGGGAAGGGTGCCTGGGCCATGTTATTACCGCGCCGCCTGTTCGCTAAAACTATTCGACAGGGTATTGCCGATTGCTTCGACGGTGGAAAGCTCCAGCAGGGGAGACTTGATTCTTGCGAACTCGCTTCGTAGGGCAGTTTGATATTCGTCATAGGACTGTTCGTACTGCTGGCGATATCTTCGATCAGCTGTGTTGATCCTTGCCCGGCTTAGGCCATTTGTAATCGTATATAGATCCGGTGTCGGCAGTGCCTTTTCGAGTGGGTCTGTTGTGAGAATGCCAACGATATCGTTATGCCTCGCCAGTTGCCTGATGTGAATCCTGGCCATTTCATTGAAG
>PVBE012174901.1_pt1 | contig 16478 bp, 9 predicted proteins | sample 1631181 | NCBI WGS metagenome assembly PVBE01 (sample SAMN08397723, study PRJNA350692) | Marine metagenome, whole genome shotgun sequencing project. | isolation source: water | place: Pacific Ocean | collected 2012-04
AACGAGGTGGTTCTCGCCGCGTTTCAGTTCGAGCACAACCGGCTCTGGCTTGCCGGCCTCGTCAGGTTCGCGTGACAGCAACCTGCTTCCATTGAGCCACACCTCGACGGGACTGTCGGTACCGATCTCAGCTTCGAATCGCAGCGGCCTCGCTGTGGTCACAGTCCGATAGAGAACGACGGCGCCGTTCGCGATGGGGACCGTCAACGCATGCACCGCTCCGTCGACCCAGTCCACGCGCTCTTGCCACAAGAGCCCGCCTTTGGCGCCCGTGGCTTTCAGGTCGACCTTTTGCGTGAGGATGGTCTGCGGAAACCCGTTTCTCCTGTGAAAACCTACCGCGTACCACGGTCCCAACGCGACGTCCGGGTCGGCCAGCCATGCTTCGTAGCGCGCGCGCGACGCCAGCATCGTCTCCGCCCAGGTGGCCTTGCTCACGTAGACATCAGGTTCCTCACTCCGGCTTTCCTCCGCCGCCCACGACGCCTCGGCGACCAAACAGAACACTGCCGCCACGAGAGTAGTTGTGAGCAAGTTGCGTCTATTGGACATGGTCTTGATTCCTCTTTTTTCGGACGGGTCTGGAGACCTGTTCTACGCAGTTTGACACTACCGCTACTGACGATGCCAGTCCGGGCCGTCGTTCATCACGCTGGCGGTGATGTCGAGTAGCTGCTGTTTGAGTCTGTTCACGATTTCCGGATGCTGCTTCGCAATGTCGGTCTTTTGTCCGATATCCGCGTCGAGGTCATACAGTTCGAATCGTTTGTAGCCGCCGGCTTTGATGGTCGGGATCCATGACTCCTGAAAGCGGTTCAATCTCAGGAACTGGATTCGCAGCTTCTCAGCTTCTTTGTTCGCAAACTTTGTGTTGAACATCTTGCTCCAGAGTCTTCCACCATCACGAAGCTCAGGGCTGTTTTCACGTTTCAGAATCACTTCGACCTGATTCTTCAGGCCGTTCATGGTTTCCAGGTCTTTGGGTAATTCGTAGTCGCGCCAGGCAACCAGCGCGAACCGGCCATCTCGGACGGTTGCTGTCGGGTTTGATGTTGGCATCAGGAAGAACAATGGAATGTGGCGTTGGAATTCGTTCCGGCGACCGGTCAGCAGCGGCGAAAGGTCAGAACCGTCCAGGTGGACTCCCTTGGGCTTGTCGATTTCCGCAAGACCGCAGATCGTCGGCAAGAGGTCGACCATGCCGGCCGGTTCTTTTTCAACCTGACCGGCCCTTATTCCGTCCGGCCAGTACAAGATGCCAGGAACTCGAATGCCACCCTCGAAGTTGGAACCTTTCGACCCTTTCAAGGGTCCGTTGCGTTCGGGGCGATAACTGCCGTTGTCCGACGCGTAAACAATGATTGTGTTCTCGAGCGCGTCGATTGCTTTCAGCTTTTCGACCAACCGGGCAATGGCGCGGTCGGTGTTTTCGATCGTGCCGCTGTAAACGGCCGCCGGGTCATCGAGATCCCCGTACTGCGCCACGATTGCATCCGGCGCGGCGATGGGTGCATGCGGTTCGTGGAACCAAATGTTGAGAAAGAATGGCTTGTCGGCTTGTCGTTCCTTCTCGAGCCACGAGATGGCTTCGTCAACCACGATCTGACAGGCGTAACCTGCGATCTTTCCCAGCGGCTTGGCGTGCCGATGGAAGTTCACCGGGTCTTTATGGCTGGGATGGGCCGTGTTTTCCGTCCCAAACCAGTAATCGAAGCCATGATCGTACGGCGTCGGCTTTTTTCTGCCTCCAAACGGCAGGCCCATGTGCCACTTGCCAAGATGTACGGTGTCGTATCCGTTTTGTTTCAGGACTTCCGCAATCGTGACTTCGCTTTCGAGTAAATGCATGGCGTGATCGCGATCACTGATCACGTGATAGACGCCGGAGCGAATATGATGCCGTCCGGTCATGGCGGTCGCGCGCGACGGCGAGCAGACTGCGCAGCCCGAATGAAAGTCGCTAAAGCGGACACCCTGTGCGGCGAGCTGATCGAGTGTCGGTGTCCTGACAGGGCCGCCATAGCAGCCAATGTCCTGCCAACCCAGGTCGTCGACGTACATGACAACGACATTCGGGCGCTGGGCGGCAGCGGCGGTCGCAAACATTGCGAACCAACACATCAAAACACCGATGGCGATGAGCCAATCTCTGGTCACTCGCCACCGCCGCCAGATATTTGATGAGCGCTGCTCGGCGCTGGGGAATGTCACCATGTCGCGTAGAACAGAGAGTCTTGTCATTAGTTTCCCCTGGATGTGTCGGCAAGTGGCTCCCAGTCCGGCGCATCGGCCATGACATCCTTGTAGAGCGCCAGCAGTTTCTTCTTGAGACGCTCGGTCACTTCCGGGCGCTGCTTTGAAATGTCCTTCTTTTGCAGCGGATCAGTGCTTAAGTCGTACAGAGCGAACCGACTGAATCCGCCTGCCTTGATCGTCGGAATCCACGCCTCCTGGAAGGTCCTTAAACGAACGAACTCGCCCTTCAGCCGGTTGTATTCCGGACTGGTGAAGGTGGTGTTGGTGACGCGGGATCCCAGGTTGGGCATCGACGGATCGATGCCCGCCATCTTTGCCATCTGCCGCAGCAATTCGTTTTTCCTGGCCTGATCCGAAGGCAATTTGTAGCCACGGTAACCCATCAGCGTGTAATTCCTTTCCCGCAAGGTGGCCAGATGACCCGATGACGGTGAAAGCCAGATCATGGGTTGCGAGCGATTAAATGTCCCTTTCTCAATCAGCAAAGGTGACAGATCCGCGCCATCAAGATGCACGCCTTTGGGTTTATCAATGCCGGCCAGACCGCAGATGGTCGGCAGCAAATCAACCGATCCCGACGGCGTGTTCTCGACTCGTCCTCCCCGGAAGCCATCTGGCCAGAAGAAGATCCCGGGCGAACGCAGACCGCCCTGAAAATTCGATCCTTTGTTACCTTTCAGTCCGCCATTGCGATCTGTTCGATAGCTACCGTGATCCGATGAATAGATGATCAATGTATTGTCGAGCTTGCCCATCGCCTTGAGCTTTGCAACGAGTCGTCCGATGGCTCGATCGGTATTGTCGACCGTGGCCGAATAAATGGCGCCTTCATCCTTGAGGTCTCCGTAGATCGACACGATCTCGGCGGGTGCAGCGAGTTTGGAATGAGGTTCGTTGAACCAGATATTCATAAAGAATGGCTGATCGGGATTCTCCTTCTTTTCCAACCAGTTGATCGCATCACTGACGACAATCTGGCAGGAGTAACCTTTCATCGGGCCGACTCGCTTGCCGTTGCGAAGGAAGTTGACCGGGTCCTTGTGGCTGGGCGCGGCGCCATTTGACAAACCAAACCAGTAGTCAAAGCCGTGCTCCCTGATTGAAGGCTTCTTTCGTTTGCCGGAGGTCATGCCGATGTGCCACTTGCCGAAGTGGGCCGTTCCGTATCCCGCCTGCTGGAGCACTTCCGCAATCGTCACTTCACGCTCCAGCAGATGCATGTTGTGCCAGTGATCCTGCAGGACGCCGTAAATGCCGGTGCGGAGATTCTGCCTTCCGGTAATGAGGGTCGCGCGCGACGGTGAACAAACCGCCGCGCCTGCGTGAAAGTCCGTGAACTTAACGCCACGCGCCGCCAGGGAATCGAGGACGGGCGTCTTGACTGGCCCGCCATAACAGCCGAGATCCTTTGATCCCAGATCATCGGCCAGCAGAATGACGACGTTGGGCTGTTTGTCTTTGGCAAAACCGGGGCAAACCAGCAGCAGGACAAATAAAAATGTGAGGATGGGTTTCATGTTATTTTCTCAATGTGATGGATGATTCGAGAATCTTGAGGTACGACAGGCCGCGGTTTTCCATGTCGGGATCAGCGAGATCCATGCCTTGGCGCTAAGTGCTGAATCATCTCCGCTGCTTTTCGGTGAAGATCGCCATTCTTTTCTTGACATGTTTGTCCATGGCCTCGCTCACTGCTTCGCCTGATCCCAGAGTCGGTAGGGGTCGTTGTGCCGATTCATTTCCTGCAGTAACAGCGCCTCCATCTCCTTGCGCTTCGCTGCGTACTTCGGGTTCTCCGCCAGGTTGTACGCCGACGGTTGAGGCTTGGCAGCTTTACGCAGCGCATGATGCTCCTGGATGAACTCGTGCGGATTTTCCTTCAGGTTGAAGAGCTGTGTCTTGCGCACCGTGCCTTCCATCACGTCGTACTTGATCAGCTTCCAGTCGCCGCGGCGCACGCTGCGCATGCCCGGTTTGGTGCCGCCGCTGTACACTCCATACAACGTGTCGCGAATGGTCTGCGCACGTCCCATGAGGACGGGCTTGAGGCTGAGGCCCTCGTTGGTGGCGGGCGTCTTGATGCCCGCGAAGCTGCAGAGCGTGGCCAGTGTGTCGAGCAGGTAAACGTTGCCTTGCGCGCGACTGCCGGGCTGGATGCCGGGACCTTTCACTACGAACGGCACGCGCCAAGTGTGCTCGTATAGATTCTGTTTGCCTTGCAGCCCATGCCGGCCAATGGCCATGCCGTGGTCGGCGGTGTAAATGATGTACGTTGTGTCCAGCTCACCCATCGCCTTGAGCTTGGCGAGCACGCGTCCAATTTGTTGGTCGATGTATTCACTGCAGGCAAACTGCCGGCCGATCTCGTTGCGAATCGTGCGTTCGTCGCGCCGCTCCCACACGCCTGAGACACGCACCTCATCACGCAAACCGGGATGGCCATGATGAAACGGGTGCTTGGGCAGATAGTTGATGGGTGAATTGGGTTGTTTCGGGTTAGCCGGCGGCAAGGTGGCCTTGTTGCGGTGATTTACAGCCCCGTACTTCTTGAGCAATTCCGGCGTGCCATTGCGCGGGTCGTGCGGATGGGAGAATCCGAAATAGATGAGAAAAGGATCCTCGTCCTTGGTCTTCTCGCGTTCGCTTAAATAATCGAGCACCCGCTCGGCGTGCCACGCGCTGCCCGTGCCGCCGCGCTTGGTGGCATCATGTCGGACGGTGAAGAGTTTATTGGCGGCCTCATAGCTGTTTTCCCATTTGCAGGTACGCATGGTGTCGTAACCTGCGCGATTGAACACTGCCGGCAGAGTGGACTCCGCCAGATTTGGGGGAACCAATTTTGGACCACGCGCATTCGGATTGGCCGGCGGCTTGCGGGAAGGCGAACCGGGAATATGCCATACTGTACGTCCGCTCATGAGCATGCGCCGCGAGGCATTGCACACGCCGCCCACCCATGACCCCATATGGTACGCGCCATCAATCACCATGCCCTGCGCCGCAAGTTTTTCAATCACCGGCGCATCCAGCTGGCTTCGCGGGTTGTAAAACTTGAAATCAAACGGGGACTGATCATCGACGATGATGTACAAGATGTTGGGCCGCTTCGGTTTCTTCGATGTGGCAGGGTTGGGCCTGGAAGGGGCGCCCCAAAGCTGACAGGGCGTAGCCAGCGAGGTCAAATAAAGGAAACTGCAGCAGAGTAGAATTGATCGCATTAGGGGCTCGCTGGTTTCTTGTTCCATTACGGATGCGTGAAGTTAAATAATCGCTCGACCGAATCCTAAGACCACAGATCGTCTCCCATTGCCCAACCAGCGCGTGCGGGTTCACGAATATAGGCATTCAGTTCTGGTCGATTCGTCACACGCATGTTTTCAGCATCCCATTCGATCCGCCCGCCAAAACGCTGCGCAAGTGCTCCAAGCAAGCACACTTCAGAAAGCGGTGCTGCATAGTCAAAGTTTGAGCCAGGCTCAGGCCCATCACCCTTCACTGCACGAATCCATTCACGGAAGGGGCCACCTTTGACACGTTCGTATGTCTGTGCGACACCACCACTTTCTTTAAATGCTCGCGTTCTTTCCTTCTCTGCGAAACGCGGGTTATTGGAGCGCTGATCCAAATAGGCATTCGCCCCTGAGCCAATCCACATAGACCCTTGCGCAGGGGCAGTCGCTCCCCAACTCCAATCGTCAGGCTTCAGCATGGGCTTCCCTCCATTGCGCAAGCCATCATGCCAATACATTGAACAAGCAGCTTTATTACCACGCGCAGGGAAGTCATAGCGCACAATGCTATGGTCAGGAATCACCCCGGGCAGAGAGGATTTACTCTCGACACACTCAACCACAGTCGGCGCATATAAGTCCAGAACCCAGACTGGCCCATCACCGATGTGACAGAACCAATCCCCCAACATCCCTGTGCCATAGTCCCAGAACGACCGCCACTGGGCAGGGTGTAACATCGAGTTATAGACAGTTTTGCGAGCAGGTCCGGTCCATAGATCCCAATCCACGTCCTTTGGAATTGGTTCGGCTGCCAGGGGCATACTTTGCGGACGCGCGAAATAACGGCTGTCAAAGTTGGGGCCATCGAACCCCATGTGGACTTCGCTGACCTGGCCAAACAAACCGGCTTCATACATCTCGCGCATCTCGCGAATCCCGTCATAAGTGTGACCTTGATTCGCCATATTCGTCACGACTTTGTATTTCGCTTTTGCTCGCTGCAGTGTCCGAGCTTCCCAGACGTTATGAGTCAGAGGCTTTTGCGTGCAGACATGCATGCCACGTTCCATCGCGGCGAGCGTGGCCCCAAAGTGAGTATGATCCGGCGTACTCACAACGACTCCATCGATGTCTTTGCCCATCTCGTCCAACATCACTCGGAAATCCTGATAGAAAGGCAGCCCGTCGGTTTGCGGATATTTCTTACGACTTGGACGCCTCCGTTTATCGATGTCACACAAGGCCACGATGTTTTCATCCTGACAGCCATCAAAAGCCATTCCTGCGATACCACCGGCACCAATCATGGCGATATTCATTTTGCTATTCGGGGATGGGCCTGGCTTACCAATACTAAATCGAGGCAATACAAAGGCACCGACTCCAGCGGCGGTTGTGGTTTTGATAAACTCTCTACGTTTCATGATCTGTTATTGGTTTCTGTTCTATGAATTGTTGGTGTGGTTAATCGAGCGGTTCTTTTTCATACTCAGACGGGTTCACCCAGCGGGTTTTATTTTCACGATGATTGGAGTGGCCTGACGGTTTACTTCTTTTTATTGATGACGCGGATCTGGATGTTGCGCCATGCGACGTCGAAGGGGCCACGGTTACCGACGCTGTGTACTTGAAGTCCGATGAATCCCCTGGGGTGCGTTTTCAGTTTTCGTTCGTCCACCAGGTCGGAGATTTGTTGACCGTTGATCCATATTTGGATGCGTGCTCCCTCGGCGAGCACTCGGTACTGGTTCCACTGGCCGTCCTTGAAGTGCTTGTGCGGTTTGAGCTTGTCCTTGGGAGTCATCCACCCTCCGGCTGCTTCACCGTAGAGATACCCTGATTCAGCGCCATTGGCTCCGCTGGCTTCGATCTCGACTTGCGGTCCGTTTACTCGCCCTTTCGGTCCGCCCTTGGTTTGTGAGCGAATTTGCACGCCCGAGTTCAGGCTGTTGTGCACCTTCACCTCGAAAAGCAACTCGAAGTCACTGTACAGCTTGTTCGAGCAAAGAAAGGAGTTTGGGCTTCCTGCCTTGGTTGTGCCGACGATGGCGCCGTCCTTGACCTCATAGGTGGCGGTTCCGTTGAGTTGGGTCCAGCCCTCGAGGGTTTTGCCGTCAAAGATGGAAACGAATTTCCTGGTTTGGTCGTCGGCAAATGCTGAGGAGCCGATCAAAATGGCCAGGGCGGAGGTGAGAATGCGGTACTTCTTCATGGGATGTTTTTTCTGGTGGGTGAATGAAGGGTGGCGGAAGGTGATTCTCGATTACAGACGTTCGGTCTGACATTCCAGGCCGTTATCCCTAATCGAACTTCATTAACTTCTGACCTTCACTTGGCATCTGGTCGAGCGCTGCCTGAAGTTGTTTGCGAATCCCCTGCGACGCCGGACCCGTGACTGGTTTCTTTTCCAAAACGTCATTGACGACGTCGAACAGCCGGTTGTCTCCATACAATTTCCAGCGCTCGTTGCGAACGAATCGAAGTGGCTTACTTGTCTCCGGTTTGGGGCAGTAGTAGATGAAGATGTTTTCCCGCGGGTTCCCTTTACGGCCCAATAGCTGCGGAAAGAAACTTCGTCCATCGGTGGGAGACAGTGGTTCGGCGCCGGTTGCTTCGGCAATCGTTGGCGCAAAGTCGGAGAAGTCGACGACGGACTTGCAGATCTGATCGGCTGGAACTGTGCCTGGCTGATAAGCGATCAATGCGACGTGGGTGCCAGCGTCGGTCGGCCTGCCTTTGCCGCCCACGATCACCTTGTCGCCGATTCTGGACTTGATCGATCTGTACGTTCCGTTGTCTCCGGTGACAAGAATCAGCGTGCGGTCTGCGATTCCCAGTTCAACGGTCTTTTTGACAATGCGACCGATAATCGTATCCATGTAGGAAACCATGTCGGCGAAGTTTTCCTGTTGGTTTGTGTTGTTTCGGTCCGCGCTGTGGGGAGTGGGGATGAACTGATGTGGGTCTTCCTTTGTTGAATCGTGATCCCAATGAACCAGCGCCATTGGGTAGTAGAGAAAGAACGGGTCGTCCTTGTACTCGTCCATGCGATCCAACAGGAACTGACAGTAGATGTCGGGCCCAAATACATCCTTCTCATAACTTTGAGTCTTGCCGTCGGTGGTGATGACCGGACCCCAGAAACGCGGTCCGCCCTTGTCGACCTGCCACAGGCAATGACGCTGGAAACCTGCATCCTGGGGCCACGACCCCTTACCTCGAGTTTGTTCCGGGTAATGCTCGGTCCCCAGCAATTGCCATTTGCCGGCGATGGCGGTCCGATACCCCGCGTCCTTCATCATGTGTCCAATCGTCCGCTCACTCCGCCTTAAGATTCCGAACGCGGCGTAATTGCGCGCGTTGCTTAGCCCCGTCATGATCTTGACCCGGCTCGGCGTACACACTGGGTTCGAATAGGCATGATCAAATCGCATCCCCTGAGAAGCCATTCGGTCCAGGACCGGTGTTTTGTAGGATGTACCGCCGTAAGCGCCATAGCATTCGTAGCCGATATCATCGGCCATGATCAGAATGACATTGCTCTTCGGGGGTGCCTTGGTAGCGGAAGTCGTCAAGACTTTCGGCGATGGAGCGGAACCATTGTGCGGCGGCCGAAACTCTTGACGAGTTCCGCTACGGATTGGTGGCGTCGCAGCGGCCTGTTCTTTTGGCGTGGGCCATTCCGGTGCATCGGCCATGACACTCCGGTAGATGGCAGCGGCCTGTTCTTTCATTTGAGCAACGAGTTCGGGGCGCTCTTTTGCAATGTCATTTTGCTGACCGATATCCTTTGAGAGGTCATACAACTGCACGCGTCCGAGTTCGCTTTTCTTGAGTTCGGGGATCCACGCTTCGTTGAAGTAATACAAGTCCCGAAGTTGGTGCCGCAGTCGATTGGCCTCGGGATTGGCGATTTTCATGTTCTGGCTAAAGAGACGCGAGCGAAGCTGATTGTCGTCCAGGCCTTTCTCGAGATCGTCGCCGAGGAGTTCTCTGATTTGCTTAATGATTAGATTGGCGGTTTTAGAATCGATCGGCGATCTCGCAGTGCCGGAGGTAAACAGCGTGTGGTCACCTATCCTCACGACCATGTTCGCGCCGCTGATCCAAAACAGAGGCTGATGTCTGGCGAAAGTGCCTGAGTTGGTGAGAAGAGGCGCAAGGTCGGAGCCATCGAGATGGACGCCACCGGGTTTTTCAATCCCGATCAATCCGCAGAGGGTTGGAAGAAGGTCGACGGCAGCAGCCGGTTCGTCCTCGACGCGGCCACCGGGAATCCCGCCTTTCCAGTAGAAGATGCCCGGGACTCGGTGCCCACCTTCGAATTGAGATCCTTTCTTACCGCGCAGTTCTCCATTGCGATCCTGGCGGTAGCTGCCGTTGTCGGAGGAGTAGACAATGATGGTGTTGTCGAGCTCGCCGAGTTTTTCGAGCCTGGCGACGAGTCGCCCAATCGCGCGATCTGTGTTGTCGATCGTGCCGCTGTAGATCGCGGCCTGATCGTCGAGCGCGCCATACTGGGAGACGATCTCGTCGGGCGCCGCGATCGGGGCGTGGGGTTCGTTGAACCAGAGATTGAGAAAGAATGGTTCGTCGGCGTCGCGCTTTTCATCAAGCCAGGTGAGGGCCTCGTCGACGACGATCTGGCAGGAGTAGCCTTTCATCATTCCGACGCGTTTGCCATTGCGGAGAAACTGGGTCGGGTCCTTGTGACTCTTTCCCGGACCGTTGACGAGGCCGAACCAGTAGTCGAAGCCATGATCGTCGGGGGTGGGATTCTCGCGATCGTGGACGGGCATACCGAGGTGCCACTTGCCAAAATGCGCAGTGGCGAAGCCGTTTTCCTTGAGCACCTCTGCGATGGTCATTTCGCTCTCCAGGAGATGCATCCGATGAAGGCGCTCGCTGATGACGGAGTAGACTCCGGTACGATGGTGGTGGCGGCCCGTGAGGAAGGAGGCCCGCGAATGGGAGCAGCCCGGGGCTCCCGAGTGAAAGTCGGTAAAGCGCACGCCACCGGCAGCCAACTTCTCGAGGACGGGAGTCTTGACGGGACCGCCGTAGCAGCCGATGTCGCGGTAGCCCAGATCGTCAGCCAGAAGAAAGACGACGTTCGGGTGTTTTGGGGATGCCTTCGTAGCGGAACTCGTCGAGACTTTCGGCGATGGAGGTGAATCAGTGCGGGGCGGCCGAAACTCTTGACGAGTTCCGCTACCGATTGGTGCCTTCGCGCCGTCACCAGCACCTTCGGCGACGTGAGTGAGAATCCTGACGAAAGCGGCTCCCGGATTGGGCATGTCAGGATCGAGGCGGCGTTTCTCTTTCCAAAGCTTTCCTACCCGTGCGCGTTGTTTGGGTTTGAGCCCGGCCATGATGCGGTCGACATAAGGCTGGTGGTTGTTTCCGTCATAGCCTTTGGGAAGAGGATTCCTGTCGATGCGTGCGAGGAGCTTCGCGGTCTCCGTCGTGGAAGCCGTCGAGACTTTCGGCGATGGCGGCGAACCATTGTGGGGCGGCCGAAACTCTTGACGAGTTCCGCTACGGCTTTGTGTTTTGGCGGCGGCGTCTTCGTTAGGTGCGGGCCAGTCGGGAGCATCCGCCATGACGCTCCGGTAGATGGCCGCGGCTTGCTCTTTCAACCGGGCGGCGAGTTCGGGTCGTTCTTTCGCGATGTCGTTTTTCTGGCCGAGATCCATGGAGAGGTCATACAGTTGGACACGACCAATTCCGCTCTTTTTGAGCTCCGGGATCCAGGACTCCTGGAAATAGAACAATCTCCGGTGTTGATCCCTCAGTCGATTGGCTTCGGGATTGGCGAATTTTCCGTTGAACATTCGGGAGCGAAGATCCATTCCGCCCAGCTCTTTCTCAAGATCATCGCCAAGGACTTCTTTGACTTGCTCCATAAGCCGATTGGCAGTTTTAAAGTCGATTGGCGATTTCGCAGTGCCGGAGGCGAAGAGCGTGTGGTCACCCATTCGCAGAACCATGTTCGCGCCAACCATCCAGAAGAGCGGCTGATGCCGGGTGAAGGTTGTCGTTTCGGTGAGCAGAGGCGCGAGGTCGGAACCGTCGAGATGCACGCCCTCTGGTTTGTCGATGCCGATCAACCCGCACAGAGTCGGAAGAAGATCGACGACCCCGGCCGGTTCTTTCTCGACGCGACCGCCAGGAATCCCGTCTTTCCAATAGAAGATGCCGGGAACGCGGTGCCCGCCTTCGAACAGCGACCCTTTCTTGCCGCGCAGTTCACCGTTTCGCTCTTGCAGGTAGCTGCCGTTATCGGAAGCGTAGATAATGATGGTGTTGTCGAGCTCGCCGAGTCTTTCGAGCTTTGCAACGAGTCGTCCGATGGCTCGATCTGTATTGTCGATGGTGCCACTGTAGATTGCTTCCCGTTCGTTGAGCCCGCCATACTGGGAAACGATCTCGTCGGGCGCCGCGATCGGGTCGTGCGGTTCATTGAACCAGAGATTCAGAAAGAACGGTTCGTCGCCGTCGCGCTTTTGATCGATCCAGGTGAGGGCTTCGTCAACGACGATTTGGCAGGAGTAGCCTTTCATCTCGCCCACGCGTTTGCCATTGCGCAGGAAGTTGGTCGGGTTCTTGTGACTGCGACCCGGGCCGTTGACGACGCCGAACCAATAGTCAAAGCCATGATCGGCGGGAGTGGGATTGTCGCGATTCTGGACGGGCATGCCGAGGTGCCACTTACCGAAGTGCGCAGTGGCGTAGCCGTTGTCCTTGAGCACCTCCGCGATGGTCGTTTCGCTCTCCAGAAGGTGCATCCGGTGAAAACGCTCGTCAAGGACGGAGTAGACTCCGGTGCGATGGTGGTTGCGCCCCGTCAGCAAAGTGGCGCGCGAGGGGGAGCAGGTAGGAGCTCCCGAGTGAAAGTCGGTGAAGCGCACACCACCAGCAGCCAGCTTGTCGAGGACCGGCGTCTTGACGGGGCCGCCATAACAGCCGATGTCGCGGTAGCCAAGATCGTCGACGTAGAGCGTGACGACATTCGGCGGTTTGTCTTTGGCAAAACCGGGACATACCAGCATTAGTAGGACAAATAAAAATGTGAGGATAGGTTTCATGTTATTTCCTCTTGGGTGCCCCAAAGTGCGCCGAGTTCTTCCCAGCGTAGAAACGACAGCAAGTGGCTGTCGAACTGGATGTGGCGCTCGCCGCTGGGGATGTTGGAAAAGACCAGGTCGAGCAGGCCCTCAAAGCGGTCCGGCAGAATGTGATAAAAGTTGTGCTTCCCCTCACGCCGCGGCTCGATCAGTCCCGAGACCCGAAGCAGGGCCAGGTGATGGCTTACCGCGGGCTGGCTTTGCTGTAACAGGTCGCACAAGGCGCGGACGTGTAGTTCCTTGGTCTGCGACAGGTAGAAGAGAATTCGCAGCCGGGTTTCGTCCGACAGCAGTTTGAAGTTTTGCACGAGACTCTTGATGGCGCTTTCGGGAACTTGGGGCATCGGTTCTTTCCCGGCGCTGCCAGGTTCCAAAACTTGGGAAATCATTCCACGGTTCCTCAGATTCTTGCCCAACCCGCTATGCGAAAGATCATCTCGCAGCAGGCCGAAGGGGCGAACGAAAACAAGACGGACGTCGCAGCGGCGGTTTTCCATTCGCCGTGCTCATGGATGACGCTAAAGGCCTGCCCCGCCATCCGACGTCCCATCGGCGGAACGTCATCCAGATCGTTTTCAAGCCTGACCGGCAGCTCTATTTTCTCCAACGGATGCATTTCGAATTATTTCCTTTTGGGTGCGCCAAAGTGCGGCGCGTTTTTCTTAGGCAGCCATTTTTTCAATTCCATCTTGGCTGCGGCGTGGACCGGGGCATTGGCGAGGTTCTTCCACTGGTGTGGGTCTTTGGCGGCGTCGTAGAGCTCTTCACCGCCGTCGGCGTAGCGGATGTAGTGCCATCGCTGAGAACGGACGGCATGGTCGCCACGCAAGCTGATCACCGCCGGATATTGCCACTCGGTTTCCGGGTCGCGAAGCAGCGGAGCGATACTGCGCCCGTCCAGTCCGTCTCGCGCCGGCAATCCGCATAGCTCGACCAGTGTGGGATACAGATCCACCAGGCTGACCGGCTGCTTGCATCGTTTGCCCCCAGTTGCCGCGATGTCGGGGGTGGAGATGATGAGCGGTGTCTTCGATCCTTGCTCCCAAAGCGTCAGTTTGGAGATGCGGTTTTTCTCACCGACGTGATAGCCATGATCGCCCCACAGAACCACGATCGTGTTCTCGGCGTGTTCACTTTCCTCCAACGCATCCAGGACGACGCCAACACAGGCATCCGCAAATGAGCACGCCGCCAGATACCCCTGGACGGCTTTTTTCCATTCGCCATGCTCGCGGATGACGCCAAAGGCCTGGCTCGCTGCGGTCTGCCGACGTCCCCTTGGAGGAACGTCAGCCAAATCGTTTTCAAGCGTGACCGGTAGCTCTATTTTCTCCAAGGGATGCATGTCAAAGTATTTTCGCGGCGCATACCAACGGAGGTGCGGGCGAAAGATGCCGCACGCCAGGAAGAACGGCTTGTCGTGGTCGCGCCGCAGGAACGCAGCGGCGCCCTCGGCGGTCTTCCTGTCGGCCGTTTCCCTTTCCGGAATGTCCAGCGGCTGCCAATCCGCCCAATCTTTGAAATAGTCGTTGGTCATCTTGTCGCTCATCCCATGCAGCAGACGTTTTCCGTTCCTGGGAAACGGCGTCCCTCTCTTGGTTGAGTATTGACGGTCCCAGGATACCGGGTCGGAGAACTTGCCTTGTGACTTATGAAAGATCTTGCCGCCCGTCACTGCCGTGTATCCATGCTGGCGAAAGTACTGCGGGATCGTCACCCAATCCTTGAATTCCGGCTTGTCCCGGAACCACGAAATGGCTCCGGACCGAACGTCCGCGGGATCGCTGTTGTTCCAGATACCGGTGGTCGACGCCCGCAATCCGGTCATCGTCGCCGTCCGCGAGGGGTTGCACAAAGGCGCCGAACAATACGCCTGCTCGAACAGCACTCCCCTCGACGCCAGTCGATCGATATTGGGAGTCCTGGCCTGGGGATGTCTTCCGAGGCAACCCACCCAGTCGTTCAAATCATCGACGGCGATGAACAGGACGTTGGGCTGTTTGTCCTTGGCAAAGCCAGGGCAAACCAGCAGCAGGAAGCAAAACAATGTGAGGATGGTTTTCATGCTTTTTCTTCAGTCTCTGTTTACTTTGTTGGCTTCTCGTTGTGATGGATGTATTCGAGTATCTTGAGATTGGACAAGGCCCGTTCCCCCCTGGCGGGATCGACAAGATCCATGGCTTGGCGCAGCGTTTTGAACCGGTTCCGCTGTTCCTCGGTGAAGCTCGCCATTCGCTTCTTGTGATGCTCAATCAGAGTCTTGTCGATCGGAATGCCTTTCGGCGCCGGCATGGCGTCGATCTTCTTGAGTAGTTCCCCGTGCGGTGACTTGTGCCAGGAAACCTGGCGGACATAGGCCACCTGATGATGCGGCAGGACGATTCGTTCCAGCTTCACGCCATCGTCCGCCGCCGGCTCGCCCTTGGGCAGTTCGAGCCGGATCACCGATCCCCGCCAGCGCTCGTTGTGCCGCGTGGGGCCGTTGGAACTGCAGGTCCAGACATTGCCCTTTTCGTCAAACTCGATTTCCCGGGTGAAGGTGACCCGCGTCGGCATCGGGATTTCGATCAACCGCTCGGTCTTAGGATCGAAGCGCGCGATCGTGTCGTTGCCCGTGCCGCAAATCCAAACGATGCCCCTGGCGTCGATGTTGAGCGCGTAGGGGATCTGGTTGTCGTAGTCGGGAAGCGCGTAGGTTGTCCATTGCTCCGTCGCGGGATCAAACCGGCCCAGCACGCCCGAGCCGAAACCCGGAACCCACACAATTCCGTCCGGGGCAACATGATGCCGACGCGGCCCACGGAAGGGAGGGTTCCATTCCTTGACGTCTCCATCCGGCGCCTTCGGATCGATGCGGCCGATGCGATTGGCGTTCAGTTTGGAATACCAAATCGAACCATCGGGGGCGACGTCCAGCCCGTAGGGAGTCAATCCGCGTGATTCGCCCTTGCCAGCTCCGACGGCCTGTCCCTTGCTCAACAAATGATACTCCTTCACGTGGCCGGTCTTCGGATGAATGGAGAACACCGAGTTGCGCCCCGCGTCCGTGTACCAGACCAGACCCTGCGGATCCTTTGGATCGACGCGCAAAGTGTGCGGATACGAGCCGCGACTGGCAGGGGCCTCCGCGCTGGACCAGATGGTGATGTCCTTCGTCTTCGGATCGAACTTGCCCATGTGTCCCGAGGAGCAAAGGGTCACCCAGAAGTTTCCGTCGTTATCCGGCTCGATCGAATGAGGGCCGCGGACTCCGTTCGGCATGCGATACACCGTCCGGCGTCCGGTCGGGATATCCAGCTCGACGATCGCGTTCTGCCCCATATCCACAGCGTACATGGTTCCGGGTGGGCCGGGCTCGAGGTCGTGCACCATGGCCTTCATGGGATTGCCGATGTCCCATTCGGTGATCTTCGCCTTTGCGGCAAATCCGGTCGGCGCCGGCGGCGGGACATACTCCGGCCACCGCGATTCGGCATCCAGCGTGTAGGTGTCCACCAGTCGCTTGACGATGGTCTGTTGCGTGTGCTTATACAGCCCGCCGAAGCCGTCCATGCGCCGGAGCATCGTTTCCCAATCCACCGGTTTCTCCGGTGTGCGGAAGCCGAGCGTGCCGGCCTGATGGCAGTAGGTGCAATTCATCTTGAAGTTCTCTTTGTCGCGCAGGCTGTCCCACTTCATCAGGCCCATGGCCGACGCGGCGGTGCGCTGCAATTGCAGGTCCTCGCCCGTGGCCGGCTCCATCGTGAGTGCCAGCGCGTCACTGTCCGGTTCCACGTCATCCACCCATTCATCGAGTTTGCCCGGCCGCCGCACGCGCACCTGATGTGTCGTCTTGCGAAGTCCCCTCAACTCGAACTTGCCG
>PVBE010099131.1_pt1 | contig 16477 bp, 2 predicted proteins | sample 1631181 | NCBI WGS metagenome assembly PVBE01 (sample SAMN08397723, study PRJNA350692) | Marine metagenome, whole genome shotgun sequencing project. | isolation source: water | place: Pacific Ocean | collected 2012-04
CAACCAACTTGCACCAGGTATTTTTATTCCAGTAGCACCACCACCAGCACCAGCTGAAGATCCATTACCCCAAGCACCTCTACCACCTCTACCACCTTTTGATCCACCAGCACCTGATCCTCCAACTGTTGCTGCTTCAGTAGAAACTCCAGTATATTGGTTCTTTCCGTCTCCTCCTTCTCTACTTTCTATACCTCCTCCAGCACCAGCACCACCGCCTCCACCAGCTCCAAGCAACCAACTTGCACCAGGTATTTTTATTCCAGTAGCACCACCACCAGCACCAGCTGAAGATCCATTACCCCAAGCACCGCTACCACCATTTCCACCATTTGATCCACCAGCACCAGAAGCTCCACTTGTACCACCTTCACCACTTGTTCCAGTATTATCATTCCTGCCATCTGCTCCCTCTCCTCCTATCGTCCACTCAAAATTAGTAGCAAACTGAGGTGTAGGATTACTACCATTTGAACTACCAGTAATACCAATTATCTTTCTACCCTTACCACGATCACCACCATATCCACTATAGTTAGATCCAGGAGTAGGGCAATTTCCTTGTAAATTCTTAGCACCATGACCACCAGCACCACCAATTGCTTCTAACTCAATATAATCAATAGAAGATTGTGCTGGTATTCTATTATCAGCAGATGCATTATAAGATCCATTAGAAGTATAAGACCCAGATGCAGGTTGATAGAAATTTCCTGAAGCTGGTGTTGTAGCATAACTACCTTGTCCTCCACCACCATCTGTGGCATCATCAGGTGTTCCACCTATACCACCAGCAGGAGTTGATTCGTCATTTGCTCCACCAGATGCACCACCATTACCCTGTGCATTTGTACTAAATGTAACACGATCATCATTTAACAATGCACTAGGATTTCCATCTGTTGATGTGATTGTAACTACACCACCTGATCCACCAGCACCACCAGAATCTCCTTTTGTTCCTCCTCTACCACCCTGAAGGGTAACTGTATAGGTAACAGGAGAACCACCTACATTTAATGTAAAGTTAACAGAAGCATTTCCACCATTTCCACCATTATTTGCTGACGTTCCACCACCTCCACCTGGTGCTCTCATTACAACGAAATATCCTCTTACATCATCAGAAGAATTAAAACTTTGGGTAAAACTATTTGCTGATGTTAATGTTTGAGTCCACAATGGATCTCCATATTGATCAGGATCAGTAGAGAATATTGGTTTACCACCTATAACTACTGGTAAAGCATCAACAGACCATACATTAGGGGAAGGAGTATTTGTTTGATCCTGAAAATATCCTGCTGCTTCTCTTATAACAGTATTAGAAGATGCAGCTGTACCTGAAGCAGGTGCAGATGTTGGAGTATATGATATCCTCTGAGCATTCCAATTATCAGATATTACTTGGAATGTTCCATTATATTTTGCCGCTTCTCCCGTAAAACCAGCACCTGAAACTACAACCCAATCACCAACAACCAATCCATGCTCTGTTGTTGTAGTAATAGTTACTGTAGTACCATCACTAGTAACCGTATCAGTTGGAACATTTGGTGGTTCAGTAATAGCATACTCATAACATCCACTACCATCTTGCTTCAATTCTGTCTCTGTTCCACCAATGGTCATCTTAACATCATATAATCTTGCATATCCAGTTCCAGATCCTGCAAGAGGAGTTCCTTGAGTTACAAAATAAAGATTGTTTATTGTAGTAGCAGAACCATTATGAATTGTTACTGTTTGCCTACTACCACTGCCAGTACCCGAAGTAACAAGATTGCCTGTGTTATATCCAACATGTGCAGCACCATCATATCCAACAACAATCTTAGTAACATTAGCTATAGGAGTACCAAATGTTAACATACTCCAGTTAGCATTGGACTCCATTGTCATATCACAATAAGTACTAGCAGCACCATCAAAAGCATGTATTACTGGATGGAGTGCATTCAATTCTGGTAATGCATTATTACCTTGATCAGAATACGTTGGTAAATTAGAATTTCCAAATACTGTTGATAGTGATCCTCCAGAAAATTTCTGTTGTCTATCACCAACACCAGCACTATTACCATAAGTTGTAATAGCAGAGTTAACTGGTCTAGAATCAAGCAATCCATGAGAGTGACCTAATGCTTCACCATCGCTAGTTGCTGGTTCAAAATCAAGAATAGCACCTTTTATATTACTATATCCAGTACTAAAACGATCCATACCACCCATTGAAGCAGGATATGTTTCATCTCTAGAACTGTGTAATAACTGGTGATCATGTTCTGGTGGTCTATTGAAGAAATAATCCTCCATTGGACCAATGGTAATCTTCTTTGATCCTGTAAGATATGCTTGTATTTGTGTATTAACACTAGAATATCCACTGGTAACTACATCACTAATAGTAAAAAATTCTGCTGGATCATCAATAGTAGTTGTTGGTAAAATCCACTTACCACCAATACCACCAACTGTAGCAGAAGACCTAGCTTCTACTAATGGTGTACCAGCACCAGCGACACCCTCACCCATACCAATTAACTTTCTCTCTCTATAATCAGGTATTTTAAACTTACCTAATAACTGAGGATAATCTGAACCATTATATACCTTTCTAACTCTAACCTTTGGATGTCCACTTATTACATTCTGAGTATTAGTAACTGTCAGTCTTGCATCCGAATTACCACCAGTAACAGTAATAATATTTCCCACTGTATATCCACTACCAGGATTATTAACAGCGATTGCCGTTATTGCTCCACTTGTTACTGTAGTATCAACAGTCAATCCTGTTCCACCACCAGTTGTAGCAACTCCAGTAGCAGAAGTATATCCAGTTCCTGCAACACCGATGGTCATACCAATAGGAGATTTCCTGACTCCACCACCAGTCTCAGTATATGCACCAAATGATGTCCAATCTTGATTAAATGTTGTACTAGATACTCCTCCAGCAAGTCCTTTTACAGTAACACTATCCTCATAATGTGGACTAGATTCTAATGGTTCTGGTCTAGCATCAATGAGACGAAACTCACCATCAATTCTTACAGCAGCCCATCCAGCATTATTAGCAGCATTATCATATCTTACTGCTTCTAACTTATGTAATGTTCCTGTTGGTCGTGATCCATCACCCCCTTGTGTAGTCTGTGCTATAGTAGTCCAACCAGTACCATGATTTACCCATGCTCCTTGCGTACTAGCATCAGACCACACCCTTGACTTAGTATTACCACTACCAGATGGATCATATATTTCTACTTTAAAATTGTATGATATATCAGTTGGTGGATCAAATACTAAACCACCTGCTCCTACTGCTCTACCTGCTGTAATGTCCTCATCAAACGCAAGTGTCTTATCAATTGGGCTACCACTTGATGCTGTTAAGAAATTACTCCAAGTTATATTACCTGTATTGTTTATTGGTGCAGCAGTACTAGAAGTACCTGCTGTGAAATCTAAATGTGCAATACATGCTTGACCATTACTAAGTCTAGCAATAACATTGAACCTGTAGATATTCTTCGTATTAGTATCTGGTTGTGGTCCAGAATACCCAGTAGTTGTTACCCATTCATTAGGTGAAGAAGCAAGAGGTCTAGGAGTTGCAGCTCTATCAACAGTATTCTTTATAATAGTTGCACCTGCTGGTAATGATGCTACATTAGCATTAATGCTTGTAGTTGTAGCAGGAATATTTGTTATATGCCATTGAATCTGATTAGCATTGGACATATCCTGAAGATATATCTCCCATGTATCAATACTAACAGCAGTTGGTAGTCCAGTTAAACCACTCCAAGATAATTGAGGAGACCAGTTCTTAGCATCTGTATACTCATCATATCCAGTTGTATTAAAACTAGTAGGATCATTCTTTGGAACAGTACCATAATATTCTATCGGAAGAATAGGATATGTATCTTGTGTTTGAATTAGAGTACTAGAACTGATAGACCAATTAACATCAACAGTCTCAGTTGCAGTACCAACTATGAATCTATGTACTGTAGTATCTTGTCCAGATGTTTTTAAACTTTGATAACTGCTATTAAATTCCAATACCTTATGACTATCAGCAGTAAATATCCCTCCACCTGGCATTGCACCCATGCCACCAACAAATGTTACCTCACAATTATTTGGTAATGCACGTGATTTATATGTTAATCCTGATCCAGGCGGTGTATAAGATTTTTGATATACTTCTGCATATAAATTACCACCATCAACAAAAGTTCTGTATAATGATCCAGCAGTACCATTATCAGTAAACAGAATAGAATTATTGTTAACTGGATTAGTTAAACTATTTGCATCAGTGTCATCATTATATGTGTTCTTAATGATATCATATAATGCAGGATAATCATTAATATCATAACTTAATCCATCACAATATAAAAATCCTTTTTGAGTGTAATGTGGTGAATTAATAGATTGACCAGGTGGTGGAGTATATCCAGTTTCCGTTATGGATGTTGTAAACCGATTCGCAAAAGTCGGCACAATAGCTCCAATAGCAGTATACGATCCCTGCTTATCGGTGTAAAAATTCTCGTAAGTTGATCTATACGTGGCCATCAGATCTTAATCAGGTATTCTGTTATTATGTAAGGCTGTATGTATTTATCTGCCTTAGGACTGGTATTAGTTGTAAAACTAAGATTGGATGTAAGTCCACTATCTGCTCTAGCAGTAGAAGCTCTTGTTACCATCTTATATGTGTGTGGATGTTCATCAGGATCTAAATCCAATCTATGCCTATGCTCACCTGTATTACCAATTCTACCAGTCAATGTAGTTAAATTAGTAACAGCACCGTATCCTTCTTGATATAATGTATCAAGAGGAGCCCAAGGCATATTCTTATCTCCCTGTAGATCAGTTTGTAGAACATTACTACTTGGTCTAGTATCTGAATAAGATAATCCATCATCACCACCCCAACATACGCCAAGAAAAGTAGCACAATCACAATCTTGTGTCCAAGTCGGACCTACCATTGAATGATCAATATTATTACCAAAATATGTAATAACACCTTCATTACTATCTCCTCTGTTACAGTCACCAGGGTCACCAGTAACAGATAAAGTAACGTTCCAATCAGTTTTATTAAAACTACCTAACTCACTACATGTCGTCTCATCTGGCCATAGACAATAACCAGAAGAAACAAAGTTAGCACAACCACTCCAACATGCACCCCACTGAGTAACAGTAGTAGGACCATAAGTTGCAGATCCACCAACCTGAACTGTACCAGTCTGAGTTCTAAACTGTAAAGCATTAGTAAATGCCCAGTAACATAAAGGTTGAGGTGTATTCCACCACCATTGACATACATTAAGAGTACTCTTAACTCTCTTTGAATTCCTTTGTCTACCAGAAAAATGATTACCATTCACATCTTTCTGCCTAGCTCTTAAAGTTTCACTCCTATGCATATGTGGTTGAAATGCATTCTGAGCAACTTCAGAAGTAAAAGTATAAGATCCTGTCTCTAATGCAAATCTAGGTTCACCTCTCAAATCAGTAGTTTGTGGTGGTATATAGAATGATCCAGTATATGTTATAGTAAAAGGACTTTCAATATTAGCAATAACACTCAGTCCAACACCTGCTTTTAATTCTGTATTATCAGATGCATTAATAACCTCTAAATCATTATATGTACCAATATTTGCAGATGTAGTCGCTCTAATATGTTTACTTCTCAAATCTGGTAACTGAAACTGAGTGGTAGTTAATGCTTGTGTTGATTTTTGATACTTAGATGAATTTCCCACACCTAATACAATAGCAAGAAGAGGATAATCACCAGAAGATAGCACTCTTCCATCACATCTTAAATATCCAGCTGGTAATATTTTCTTATTCATAGAAGAAACAGGATCATTATCTGCAACTTCAACAGGAAAGGATATTATACTTCCTGTAAGGGATCCATGTATTCCTTTTGCTTCATTATAGAAAACTGCCATTAGTATGCCCTCATAATATACATCATCGTTGTAGATGGTGTATTTGGATTAATAGCAACAGTCAAAGCAGTATCCTGAGTAACTGGATTTGATGTTCCTGTAGAAACATCATTAACTAGAAGCGTAGTTGGTATTGAAAGACCGTCACCCATACTTACCTCCATTGCATCATGAGCATGAGATCTTAAATTACCATCTGCCCATCTCTCACTGTCATGATTAAGAGTAGTAGAATAAGTATTACCTGTCATTGGTGGTACATTAGTATTAATAGGTTGACTACCAGTGTAACTCATATCTGCAATATAAGATTGAGGCATTCCAGATCCTCTAAGTGATGTTGGAATATCTAATGAAGCATAAAAATTTCTTTTACCACTATACCTTCCTGGTGGTGGAAATACTCCAACATAAGCATCGGCAGCAACAGCAGCAACACCACTATAATCATCATTATATCCAACAGTGTTATGCAAATTACCAACTGCTCTCGTAGTTGCTGGAGTGCCAGGATATACATCAATATCAGGTAATTTTAAATTTGTATCTGGTTGACCATCATTATTGGTATCTGCTCCAATATTCTTCTGACCATCGGTAAGAACCATAGAGATGCCGCCATCAGTTTGATCGTAGAAAGTGATATATTGTAATCCTGGAGTGAATGTCTGTGCAGCACCAGTACTTGATCTCTGACTGGCTGGGTTTATACTTGAAGTATTTGTTACGCTGTTTGCTCTAACATCTTTACCAGGAACAAACTCCAATAATGGAGACGCTTGAGGAAAAGCACTGTAGAACTGAGAAGCATCAGTTGTATCTATTGCTCTATGTGTATGCCTAGGCATATGATTAGTACCCAACTTCCTTGGTATAACGTATACAGTAGTAAAATATATGGGATCTTCCATTGTAATCCCTGTTATCCTACCAGCAAGATTAGCAGATGCCTCCATTGCAAAAACAAGATCAATAGCAGTAGAATCTTCTGTTGGTGCTTGTGTACCACTAGAACCATTTGGACTGAGGTATGTACCAATAGTCAACAAATTATTATACCTATGATCAGCTGGTACAGGTGGAGTAGCAGTTGGATTTCCTGCTGGATATACTGTCGCATCACTAATCCTAGTTGCCTCAATATCAACTAGAGCAATTTGATTTAAATTTGGAAGATCAAATGTATCAACTGGTTTATTAGGATCATGTCCTGATCTACCTGCTGGTGGATTATATGGGAAACCCTTACCACCATTACTGGTAAATATAATACCAATATTCAAACCTTGTTGTTGTGTTTGATTAGAAGGAAATGGTCCATATACATTGCCAACTGTCCTCGCAAGAAGAGGATAATCAGCAGCATATAATCCTTTCTTAGAAGAATTGCAAACTATCCACCCAGATGGAACACCATCATCTCCAGCACCAGAACCACCAGCCCAAGGCATAATGGTTCCAATAGGTGCTTGCTGAGAAGCTTTGATACGATTGTAACTACCCATTTTTTAAACCTCCTTCAACCACCAACCAGAAACAGATCCTCCAACACTATTTCCTAACGAATCTGTCCCTCCTATGTATACTAGTGTGAGACCTGCGTGAGGTGTTTGGACAATCATTTCTCCAGCATTATATGGAGTAGATCCTGCAAGTCCTAAGGTTGTACCAGAAGAATCACCCTGAACTCTCGTTCCACTACCTTGTGCTCTAATAACAAGTGATGTATTATATGTTAAGTTTCCACCCACATCAATGATGCTAACTGCATCTCCACTAACAGGAGCTGATGGTAGATATACAACAAAAGTATCACCTGTTGATATATTAGCAAAATACTGAACATTTGATTTCAGATACTTATCTTGCTCATCAGCACCAGTTGCAAGATACCTAGCATGACGACCACCGTTGCTATTATAGAAGTTCTCAAGTCCAAACGAATCAATTGAGTTATCATGGTTGACGTTAAAGCTATTAGCACCATTAACACCAAGTTTGTTAACACTAAACTTAGCAGTTGCAGTTGGTGATTGTGATGTATCACCATTAACTGTTAGTGTGCTACCAGCAGTAACATTTCTATTAATATCAACACTAAATGCTACTTCACAACCGAACTGTGCGATAGACTCAGGACATGAAGTTGGGTAAATGGTAAGAGCACCTCTACCAATAATACCAGCTTCAAATGTTATAGTACCAGCATGATTTGCGTGACCATCATCATTAGTTAGACTTAATATCTTAGTACTTCTAACAGAATCATAGATATCAATCTGACCACCTACCATCTCAAGATCCTTATTAATCTTGAGATCACCACGTGTATTTGTAGCAAGACCTTGATGCTTAAACTCATTCATCGTTGTCTGATGAGAAGTTCCAAACAACATTCCAGTTGCAATGAACCACTGATCAGTGAATAGTTGAGTAGATCTAGTATCAACAAACCTGATCAACTGCATGTAATCAAGTTTCTGCTGTGTAATGTAACCCTTCTCAAGAATACAAGAAACATAATCGGTAGTTACACCACTTATAGTTCTCTGTCTTAAAGCAATATCAGTTACATGAGAAGTATTTGCATACTTCATAATCCTGATAACGTGAGCACCATTAACATCATTGATGTCAGATCCAGCAAGATAATCTGTTAATGTTCTAGCAGTTGTTCCTTCTTGTGCTGGAATACATCTAATGATTTTAGCAGCTGAATCTATAGCAGCAACCTTCATTATCTCCATTACTGGAGCAGTTGTTCCAGAAGGAGCACCCCAACCATTAATACTATCACCATATGCATCAAATGCTGACTTCTTAATAACAAGAACCAAATCATCAACAGCATATGCACCCTCACCTGTTCCTAACTGATTAACAGTTAAGTAAACAGATCCAGGAACAGTTCCAGTAGCAGCAACAGCAGTTAAGTGTGCTCTTGGACCTCCAGTATTAAGATACTTAGGATCTACCCAATAAGAGTATGCTCTTATATGATCTTCTATAGCACCGAATGTAGTTACTGAATTAGCAGCAGACTCAGGTGTTGGTAGAATCCTCTCAACATCTATTCTTTTATATTGATTACCTAATTCAAGAACACCTGAACAAGTATCAAGATTCAAGATATTCTGCTCATTACCATCAGTAATATTAAACTCTTCGTTTCTAGTAGCTTTAAAGTTAACAGAAGTTAGAGCAGCTCCATTACCAATTGGTTTAGATAGTTTGATTGAATTTGCGTCAATCTCAACAACCTTTGTATCAGGTGCTACAACTACAGGATGAGTAGAATCAAATGTAGTTAACTTAATAATATCTCCCAACTGTATCTGAGAAATGTCATTAGTTGTTAATCCAGTAAGACTCTGTGTGCCAGAAGTAGCAAGATTAGCTGGGAATGATGCTCTGCTTGTACCAGTATCATAAACCCTTACAGTCTTATCACAACCACCATTAAGATTCAAGGAATTATTAATGGTTGTAGTACCAGTGATAATTGTATCACCAGTTACAGAGTTAACTTCAAATACTGTCTTCTCAGGATTGCCACAATCAGTAACTCTAAGTTTCTGTGTTATTTGACTCTGTAAAGCAGCAATCTTAATAACCTCACCTGCACTTGGTGTGGTAGGATCACGATCAACAATCACATAATCATTAGTTGTTAATCCACCACCAAATTCTGCAAGATCTAATAGATCCTGTGGTCCTGTATTGTCAAGTCCAATCTTAGTCCATGTAGAATCAAACTGAACATTAACTTTGTAAACAGGAGTTGTATCTGGATGATTACCAAGAGTATCAGTGAAAGTACCAAATGGTTGCTTCTTAACCTTCAAATAATATGGAGAAGAAGATACACTTGTTAAACCAGTTACTTGGAATATTTCAGGATGTCTAACTGGTGATGTATTAATACCAGTATCAACAATAACATAATCTTGTAACGAGAAGTATGATCCAGGAGCATTTTTAAGTGGTAAGTAATACTCGTCACCACTCAATGCAGGGAAAGATGTATTTGTTGGTGTAGACTGGAATGTAGCAATTGTTCCCCAAACACCAGCACCAGCAGTATCAACCTGATTATAATCTGGATCAGCAATAGTCTTAACTAGTACAGTTACAATATCAATATTCTTATTAGGATTAGTAGCACTATAAGGAGAACTAACACCATCAGCATGTGTTGCAATGGTAGATCCTAACTGTCCTCTATCACCAGTGAAACTAAAGGAAACTACACCACCACAGAGTTCTATGTCTCCATTGAACTTAGCAGAAGCAACAACTTCTAAAGAGTTATTGATCTTAGTAGTACCACCTTGACCAGCGATATTAACTTCAGAAGCATTAAGACCAAAGTTAATTACAGAAGGACCACCAGAGTTAGAGAAGAACTCAACCTGACTAGCATTAGATTTAAGATTTACAGTTCTATCAGGTTGAATTGTAGTATCATTATACCTGTAACCAATCCATGCATCACCATCAACACGTAAACTTCTTGTTCCAATATTGGTGTATGAATAATCCTCATTGTTAGCAATATTACCACCAATCTTAACCTGAGACCATTGAGCAGTATTTAATGCTCCATCAGCTGTATCACCCAGAGATACAATACTAGCAGTGCTTGTATCACCAATCTTAATATTCTGTGAAGCAGTTGCTACATTACCAATCTCAATGTTTCTCGCATTACCACCAATCTTAAGACCGTTAGCAGGAGATGCTCCAGATACATTACCAACAAATGTGTTGGTCATGAACAGATTAACTGTACCATCAGTAATGGCAGTTGTTACATCAGCAGCATTAGAACTACCAGCACCACCACCATTGATTGCAACATCACTTTCAAACGTAGCATCACCAGTAACCTTAGCGGTTCCCTTAACAGTTAGAGAATCAGTTGTTTCTGCCAGAGTTGTATTAACACCAACCCTACCACTATTTGTAGTAGAAACTCTGAATGTTGCTGCGTTAGCAGGAGTTCCACTATCACCACCAACTAAGAATGCATTGTCTTGATTAGTTTCTGTCTTAGTTGTGGTAGCCTCACCAGTATAATTAGCAATTGATTTACCACTAATAAATGCAGTACCAACTACATCTAAGTTAGCACGTGGATCTGTTTCAGCAGAAACAAATGCTGTCTCATATGCTGAATGTGCAGAACGTGCTACTGTATTAATACCAAGCTTGTAATTACCTATTGTTTGAGTATCTGTTCTGATAGATTCAGCACCAAGTACACCCAATTCCTTCCATCCAGAAGTAGCAAGTGCGGCAGTCGCAGCAGTAGGTTGAGTAGACCAAATCCACTCAGTACCAGGAGTGATAACTTCAGTTATATTAAACTGGCATGTATCAGAGTTATTAGCAAATCCACTATTAATTAAGTGAACTCCATTAATCTTAGTCTCATTGGTATCCTTGAGTTTAAACTCCATACCAGCAGTAAGACCACCAGCAATAACATTACCATTATTAATACCTGTCTTCCAAGTAATAGTAACAGTAGTACCATTATTAGGACCAGCAGCAAATGCTAGTTTATTAATCTGACCTTCTACATCTACAAAGTTATTAGCAAGAATCCAACCAAGAGAACCACTTGCTTGTGTAGAATCTCCCTTGAGTAAAATATCACCACTTAAAGGAGCTCCAGCACCATTATAATCAACAACCTGAAGTGCATTAAATGTAGCACCCTGATCAGGAGTTATATTAGATGCTATATTACTTGATCCAGCAATATGTGTCTGAATCTTATATCCTTGACCAGAACCATCAGAACCACGTTGGTTAAACTGGAAGATTGCAGATGCAACTCTGTTACCAGCAATAATAATATTACCAAGAGTTTGGCGATTCTTCTGCATTGATGTTGTATCAAGAGTAGAATCATCCTTAGTATTAGATACGTTTGAAGTAACCTTAAGTGATGTTAGAACACCCTTAGTAGGATCACCAAGAGTGGTATCTCTAACAGTTGCAGGAACATTAACTGTTACAGGTGAATTGAATGTGCTTGTCTTATCACTATTCTCACCACCATTAACTGTGATATACTCGTTAAATGTAACAGGAGTATCAAATGTAGTAACAAGGTTACCGATTGCATCATCCTCATCAGCAGAATCAACAAGTGATGCAGATTCTAGGAATTCTTCTTCACCAGTAATAGCATCAATCTTACGGTTGCCAATGTATAGGTCACCATTAGAGTTAAGACCAGTATAGAATACTAAACCACCATTCTGCTTCTTAGACTGTGCATAGAAGTCTTGAATAGAACTGAGTAGTACTTCCTGACGTGCAGGGAAACCAGTTGAGTAGTTACCTGGACCAAAACCAAGGTATTCAAACGTGTGGTTACCAGCTCTTGCTATAGACGGTCTTCGTAACTCAACGTACAATCTCTTCTGTGATACAGTAGTAGCATCACCAGAGATAGGAATTAATCTATCCTCAGAACCAGATGAAGCATTACCACTCTGTGCTCTTAATCTGTTATCAACAGTACTAGAGATCTGAGTATATGTGTTATTCTTCAATGATTCTGTAGAAAGCATGTCAATAACAGATTCCTTAGTTACAGAACCCTTGAAGTCATTAACTGTTACCAAACCATGTACATAGTTATCAGCAGCAGAATATGTTTGTCCAGGGTCAACAGCATTAGCATCAATCTGTTTGAACCATACAGGGTCATTCTTATAGTTTAATGGATATAGTTTGCTAACAGGCTGAGAGAACTTGAAGTTCCTGAAGTTATTCTGGTTACCTGCACCTGTTGGATATGGTGACATGTTACCACGAAGTGCAGTTAGATAGAAGATACCATCTTGCTGATCAAAGATACGCTTCTGAACTTCCTTAACATTAAAGATATAGAATGTGTCATCAATCTCACCACTATCTTCTACAGACTCAACATAGAACTGTACGTTAGCATCATCAGTAATAATATCACCTGGTGTGATAGTATAAACCTTTGCGCCATTTTGACGGTAATAATACTGCGGATATTTTTCTGAGATTAGGTCTTTTAGAACAAGCGATTTCGCATAATCAGGATAAGAAGATAGATCAGCAAATACAGAACCCTGAGTAAATCTAATGTTATCTGTAGCAGAGTACTGAATATCACCACTAACACCCTTAATAATTAAATGCCATGTAGTTGTACTAGGTACATTAATAGCAGCATGAATATAACCAGAACCAGTTGAATTACCTGTCCAAGTTACAGCATTTGCAGTTACATTTGTAGTCGCATTTGCAGTGAAATTACCACCTTGAGGTGCAGTAATCTTAACTGTTGTAAATGTTTCATTCTTAAGACCAACGTTTTCAATACGTGGGTTAATAACAGTTATCTCTGTATAAGTATTACTATTCTCAGTATAGAAATTAGCAGACTCAATAGTCATGTTAACATAAGTGTTAGTCGTGACTATGTTCTTAGCATATTGCTTAGTACCACTAGTATCCTTCTTATAAGGATCATACTGCTTAGTTATATCAAGATTTAAATTAGTATTAGCAAAGTCTGCATCATTATAACCAATAATCTCAGTTGCCTGACCACTATCAGTAGTATTATAGAACTTCGCTTGTGTTACGTTACCAGCTACTGGCTTCAACTTCAATTTCTGTGGAAGAAGTTTTCTTGTCTCGTCCTTCCTCATCTTGATTGTGAATCCATTTAAAGGATCACGAACAGACTTCAGATACTTAGGTATAACATATCTTAAACGGAAGATACGATCATCAGCAGGTCTCTCGTCCTTAACTCTTTCAAACCAAGAGTCATTAGTCTTATTATTACCAGATGCATCACTGTAAGTAGACTCATGGAACCTAGAAAGAATACTCTGAGCATCATAATTTGCTGATCCACTCTCTGATTCATTCTTAACCTGTAGATACCACTTACCATATGCAGTAGGAGTAACTCCTGGATTTAGATAAGTTGGATCATAACGCATTGGTGACTCACGCTTATCTGAGAATACAGAGAAGTCGTATGAACCAGACTGGAAGATAATTGGATTTGTATTTGCTATTGCATCAGCATGTGTCTTATGAACTGTAAAGACCTTGAAGTTCTGATATCTTGCATAGAAGAACTTATTATTAAGTATCTTAGCAGTTCCTGAATCAGCAATATCTGTATCAGATGCCTGTGCAGTACTTACTGTAGGTAAGGATCCACCTTCATTCTTTCTAAAGAATACCTTATGTGCTGTGACGTTAGCATTCTGAACATCAAATATATGTGGGACATCAGTCTTAACACCACCACTAACAGCACCAGCTCCAGTATCAAGTACACACTTATACTGATGTAGATCATACTTATCATCAAGAACGAACTGATAGATATCAATTTCAACATCTGGATGAATAGCATCTACTTCAGCAGAGTGTATGTAGATACCAGCAGCAGCATTCTCTTTGCTACTTGCAAGCATCAACTTAGTTTGATCAGTACCATTAAAGGTTGTTGTACCAGCATAATTTTCTGGTTGTGTTGTTCTACCTGGAGAAATTACATAATACTCAGTATTAGTATCAAATCCATTAGGTAATCTTACATTACGCTTATCAACTTCAACATACTGATTTGTTGATTGATTATAACGTGGTCTTGGAACCAATCTTATAGGTGTTCCAGTCTCTAACTGATGAGGATTTGTTCCTGTTGTACCACTTGGAGTCCAATCTTTAAGTGTAAAGATTGTAGACCTAGATGATAGATTAGAGGAAGCACTGGAAGGTTGTACTCTAGTAACTGTGTTTAAACCAGTCTGAATAATCGTACTGATATTAGCAAAGTACTGACGAACAGCATCACAAGTAGTATTACACTGAGGATATCCTGTATCCTGAGTAATAGTATCATCAGCAAGTGGACTATAAGTAGATGTATAACGTCCAGATACTAATGTAAAGTATATGTAACTGTTAGTTGTTGATGCAGCTGCATTGACAGCATTACCAGTTGACAATCCTGTTGGTGATGTCGTCCTATCAATAGAATTTAATGTTGATGGGGTGGTAATTGCATTTGTTAATATACCAAACAAGGTAGTAACAGTAGAAGCAACATTCTGACACTTACCATTAGAAATATTTCTTGTTACAAGAGATAGTGATGATGGTGTGCTGATAGTATCAGTAATAATCTTAAAGAGTGTATCAATTACTGATCTTACATTCTCACAACGTCCAACAGATTCACTTCTCTTAACACCACCAACTGTAATATCATCTGTAGAACGTACAAATGAATGAGTTGTAGTATTAGTTGAAGGTTGAGAATCTAGAACCTGAACACTAATAGTTGTTGCAGTTACAGCAGTAATATTAGAGGATGCTTTACCCATTGGATCTGTTGTCCTTGGATATGCATGTTCTGTTCCATTACTATCTTGAGCACAAGTAAAGATTAAGGATCCTGTTGGAATACTAACAGATTCACCAACCTTATAACTATGAGCACCAACAGTCAACTCCATAACACCTGTTGTTGGGTTATATGAAGAAGCACTTACAGATGCCTTAGTACCATTCAAGGATGGTGGATTAGTAATAGCATTCTGTACCAATGTAGACAGTGTATTAACTGTTGACTCTACTGTTGAACACTTGTAAGTAGAAGCAGTACGTGTAACAGAAGCAAGTGTTGAATGTGTAGTAATTGCATTAGTTAAAATCAATGCAAGTGAAGTAACAGCAGCACTCTCATTAGCACACTTAGGATTAGCACCATCAACTCCAGTACCAGTTCCAGTAGCAGGATATTTTACTTGTGATAAACTAGTCTGACCAGTAGTAACTGTTACATCATCATTTCTAATAATATCAATAGCAATATCACGAAGATGATTAATTGCTTGTGTTGTCTCACTAACAGCACCAGGAAGAACTGCACCACCAACATAAAGGTTAGCAGTATCCCATACACGATCATTACCACCAAACTTAGTATTGTGTGCTAATACATCCACAATGTCCTTAAGATCATCTTTACAATCATTCTGTGTATAACCTGTAGGTGGTTGATAAGATTGATTATTAGAAATCATTCTTGCCATTGCTACATCAGCAATAAAATTCTTATTAAGAGTAAGTAGAATGAAAGCATCAGCAGCCTTATTATTCTGAGGAGTCTCAGTAGCAGATGTTATAGTATTATCAAATGTCTGAGTTAATCCATGTGAACCAACAATAAGAACTTTCTCATTTCTCATTGCTTGAATCATCAACTGAGTAGCATCTTGGAATGCCTCAATTGTCTGTGTCTCTTCACCTGCAACATGAGCACCTGTAACATACAGTTGTGCCATATCCCAGACTCTATCATTGCCACCAAATCCTACGTTATGAGCAACCTCAACAACGAAATCCTTAATGTCATCAATACAATCTTGCTTGTTACCTGTAGGTGGTAAGAA
>PVBE010280234.1_pt1 | contig 16475 bp, 13 predicted proteins | sample 1631181 | NCBI WGS metagenome assembly PVBE01 (sample SAMN08397723, study PRJNA350692) | Marine metagenome, whole genome shotgun sequencing project. | isolation source: water | place: Pacific Ocean | collected 2012-04
GGACTTCAAAGGCCCCATGACTGGATCGTCCGGATGTCGGTTCCCGTTTCGAGCAGGTGCGTCGCGAAGCTGTGGCTCATCGAGTCGCGCGTATGTCTGCTTCGCCTCTGGGGAAGGAGCCGGGCTACGGCGCGGGCCAGCGCAGGGTGGGGCCTGTCACGAGGGTCTGCCATTCGAGCACGTAGTCGATGGCGACGCGGTGGGTCTCGGATGCGAGGATCGGCTTGGCGCCCCAACCGACCTGGAAGTGGACCACGAACGGCGTCTTCGGTTGCTCGGGCTCGGGGTCGGCCTGGTAGTGGTCGCGCAGCGTGATCGGCACGATGGGCACGTCGAGGCTCAGCGCCTGACCGGGGGCCAGCGGTCGCGTGATTGGAATCTTGATCGCGTAGTAGCTGCGCATCGGGTCGGGCGGGTTGACCCCGTGCAGGACGAGCAACGCGCCGTCCTCTTCGCGCAGCAGACGGTAGGGCATCTCCTCGTCGTCGAAGAGGTGCACGGTGGTCTTCGAGGTGTTCTCGATCCGGGCGTGAAGGCGGATCTCGCCGGGCTTGGGCGAGACCAACGAGGCCGTGAACCTGAACGGGGCCTGCTCCAGGACGGTGGCGGTGCTCATCGGGACTCCCTGCGAGGCGCGCTTCTTCGGTGGAGTGAGTGCCGGGGCCGCGCCACAGAGCAGCAGCGTCGCCAGCGCGAGACTATTACGCCTTGGCGTGGCCATAGCGCAGCTTGCCGCCGTGCTCGGCGCGGATCTTGTTCTCCGTGACGCCGCTTCCGGTGGAGATGGTCTGCTCCTCCTCCTTGTTGCGGTAGGCGCCGTCGGAGGCCTTCTGGTTGCTCTTGTTCTTGCCCGCGGCGTTGTGGGTCGCGTGGACCAACTCGTGGCCGAGGACGATGAAGACGGGCGAGGCCAGCGGCTTGCCGTCCTTGTCCTTCGCCTTGACGCTGTCGTCGGTGAGCCCCGGCTCGAGCTCGATCGTGCTGGGCGTGGCGACGCCCGTCTTCGCGCCGTCCTTCTCGAGGGCGGTGCGCTTGGTACCGGTCGTGGCCACGGACTTCGGGGGACCCGGGCGAATGGTCACGGCCGCCCCCGCGACGAGCAGGTCGAGCACCAGCTTGCGGCCCTGCGGCTTGGACATCAGCTTGCCGAGAGCGCTGAGCACCTCCTGCTTGAAGCCGGCGTGCTTCTTCCCTTTCGCGTCCGTGTCGCTGATCTTGATCTGCCCGGAGCCGTCCTGGAGCTGCTTCCACGCCGCCTTCAGCTTCGCGAAGTCGACCTCGGTGATCTGCTCACCGTCCACCTGGTAGCAGGTGTTCGTCCCGTCGGGGACGACCCAGTAGTCACCGTATGGAGTGCATTGGCCGCGGCCCGGCGGCTTTGCACCGACCCCGAGCTCACGGCTCTGGGCGCCGCCTCGCCGGTGTCGAACACCCCCGCGTCCGGCGTACCTGATCGCGTACCGGCGTCGTCCTTCTTCCGCTGGACGACGCGCTGGTTGTCGAACTCGGCCAAGAGACCCCCACATCCAGTTTGCACCGAACGCGACGCCCGCGGCTACGGCCTGCAGACGATGTCGTAGGCGACCGGGATGTTGCAGTGGCCGCCCCAGTTCTGGTCGAGGTTGTTGGGCAGCCGCTGGAAGAGGTGGCAATCCATGCCGCCGGGCAGCTGGTTGTTGAGGTCCATGCAGAGGCCTTCCATCCACACGATGGCGTCACCATGCCCGTGGAAACGGCAGGCGGCGTTCGCGCAGGTCTGAGCGTTGCCGCATTGGTTGAAGGTGTCGCAGCTGCCGTGGTGGCCGAAGCCCTGGTTGGCGCCGAGGCGCACGCCGATCTGGAAGCACTCGCGGGCGGCCTCGTCGTCGCATTCCTCCCCGTCGATCGCCTCGCCGAGGCACTCGCCGAGCTCGTCGGTCCAGTCGTCGAGTGGCAGGTCGCTCGCGAGCTGGCCGGTGCAGCGCGCCGCGCACGCTGCGTCGTCGACGAACAGGTCGCACGCACCCGCACCCTCACAGGCCGCGACGCAGTCCTCGTCGAGGTCGGCGGGCAGGTCGAAGCAATCCTCGAACGCCTCGCCACAGTCGGCCAGGCCGGCGCAGCCGAGGTGGACGCCCAGCGCTGGCGAAGGCGGCGTGCACTCCAGGCGGCATAGGAACGGATCGAGGTCGCCATCGCACTCGCCCCGCAGTCCGCACGCCTCGATGCACGCGGGCCCCGCGGCCGGTGGCTCGTAGTCGACGCATGCGGCGACCGCGGAGCAACCGCCTCCGGCGCGGCGGGCGTCGGCCACGCAGCCGCCGACGTCGAGGTCGACCTCGCCTGCGTCGCACGCGGCGGCGCAGCCCTCGGCCGGCACCTGGCAGTCGTCCAGCGCCTCGCAATGCGCCTCGCAATCGACCGCGACGTCGGGCTCGATGCACGCCAGCACCACCCGGCACTGAGCGTCGGGGAGCACGGCGCCCAAGCACTCGCGGGACGCGGCGAAACGCAACCCGTTGCGGTCACGGAAGCCGCCGACGCAGCCGTTGAGGCAGTCGATGAGCGAGCCTTCGGCGCCATCTTCGCACTCGGTCACGCCGCGGCAGTAGCCGAGGCAGGTTCGGGCACCGGCGCCCGGGTCGACCAGGCACGCGGCGACGCTCTCTTCACCCTCGCATTCGTCCGCGCCGAGGATGCAGGCGACCTCGAGCGCCGTGTCGAGCGGCTCGGCGAAGTGCGCGTCGTCGCAGTCGTCGGTGCAGGCCGGGTCGAGGAGGGCGCACTCTTCGCGCGCCTCGCACGCCTCGGCGCATGGGATGCCCTGGGCGAGCTCGCACGCCTCGACCTCGGCGCACTCGGCGGCTCGGCCCACGCAGTCGCGCCACGCGAAATGGCGCAGTCGCCCGAAGCCGTGGTCGCAATCGGCTGCACACGCGTCGGCGTTCGCCACCGCGCCGCACTCTGCGAGGCGGCCGCAATGCCGGGCGCACACCGCTTCCGGCGTGCTGTTGTCGAGGCAGTCCTCGAGGACCGGGCAGGACCACGCGCCGGCGCAAGCCAGCCGCGGGGCGAGCCGGGCGCCGGCGTCACGCTCGTTCGGGTTGAGCCGCGCCTCGCAGGCCCGGCGGCACGCCGCCTGGTCCTCGGCGGCCTCGTCGCCGCAGAACGCCCGCGCTTCGCAGAGCGAAGCGCACTCCCGAGCGATGGGGCTCGCCTGCGCTCCACCGCCGCCGCCGCACTCGAGGATCGCCTCGATGTCACGCGGGCACTGGTTGGCGATGAGGTTGAAGGCGCAGCGGCGACCCTCCTCGGTCGGAAGGAAGCGCGCGAGCGCCTGCGGACACGGACCGAATATCTCGTCGAGGCCGCAGCGACTCCACGCCGCGCAGAGCGCCACCTCGTCGACCGGCCGCACCACGTCGGGCGGCTCGACGACCGGGATCAGACAGGCGCGAACGTCCTCGCACTCGCCCTCGGCGTTCTGCAGACACGGCGTCTGCTGGAGGACGCGCAAGCGGGCGAGCGGATCCTCGCCGCAGGCGGCCTCGCACTCGGCCAGCTCGACGGCGCAGGCCTGCGCCTCGTTGCAATAGGCCGGGCAGTCGGCATCGAGGTCGTCGGGGACGCACGCGTCGAGCTCGGCGCACTCGGCGTCTACGTCTTCGTCCGCCAGGCAGTCGCGGGCGACGCGGAAGCTCAGGCCATCGTCGCCGACGAGCCCTCGACCGCAGTCACGCAGACACTCACCGAGGTCGCGCTCGCCCCCACACTCGGCCGAAGCAAAGCGGCAATATCCGAGGCACGGGAGCCCGTCGTCCGGGCGGCCGCGGCAACCGGTGGCGCCGTGGTCATTCGGGTTCTCCGGCCGGCAGACCGGGGCGCTGAGCACGCACGCGTCGAAGAGGATCTCGCGGTCCGGGTCGGCGAAGTGTGCGTCGTCGCAGATCGCCTCGCAGCGAGCTGCGGGCTGGACGCCGCACTCCACCGAGCGCTCGCAGAACGCCTCGCAGGGTGCCCCGGGCGTGACGACGCAGGCCGCGACGTCCTCGCAGGCTTCGGCGTCGCCGACGCACTCGCGCCAGGCGGCCTGACGGTCGCGGGGCCAGGCCGCCTCGCACTCGGCCTCGCAGTCCTCGCCGCCGATCTCGCACTCCGCGAGCCGCGCGCAATGCGCCGCGCATTCGGCCACCGGGCCGTGCTCGTCGAGGCACTCCACCAGCGCGGGGCAGCGGTCGTGGTTGACGCACTCGAGGGCCGAAGCCGCCCGCTCGACGTCGTCCGGATCGGCATTGTTCCCACCGATGCAGGCCTGGCTGCAGTCCTGGCGCGCGAGCGGATTGTCCTCCTCTAGCAATCCGCAGACGCCCTGTCCTTCACACACGCGCGTGCACAGCGCGAGGCGCGGGTCGACCCCGCCGCCGCCGGGCTCGCAGATCTGGAGGATCAGGATCGGGTCGGGTGGACAGCCGTTGCGAATCTGGTTGAGGGCGCACGCGAAGAAGTCGGGTCCGAGGCCGAAGTTCTGGATGACCTGCTCGCAGGGCCCAAGCTGCTCGTCGAAGCCGCAGCCGTTATACGCCTGACAGAACTGCGCTGCGTTCACGCCCGGGTCGCCGCCCTCCGGCGGGTTCACGCAGAGGTCGACGGCGAGGCAGTCGGCCTGCGCCCGCGCGATGCAGGTGTTCTGCTGCCGCCGACGCAGGCTGAATAGCGGGTCGGCGTCGGCGAGCGCGCCCACACACTCGAGCAGGCAACCCTCCTCGAGGACCACGTTGCAGCCCACCGCCGAGTCACAGGCCGCACCGCAGGTCGGGTAGACGTCCTCGGCGAGGCAGCCCATGAATTCGGCCCCAGCGCAGGCGCCGACGAGCGACTCGCCGCACAGCTGGAAGGCCTCGCCGGCCTCGGCGCACGCCGCTTCGCACCCCGGCACGTCGACCTCGCACGCCTCGACCCGCTCGCACGTCTCCTCGCAGGTCAGCGGCTCGGCGTCCGGCACACGGCACAGGTGCAGCAGGTTGCAGCCTTCGACCCCGAGGCAGCTCCACCACGCGTCAGGCCGCCGGTCCCCGCGTGTCAGGCGCTCGCATTGCGCAAGGCAGGTGGCCTCGTCGCCAAAGGTCTCGCCGAGCGACCCGCAGGTCGCGTAGCGGTCGCAGGCGTCCTGGCAGGATTCGATGTCGGCACCGAGGAACATGTCCGGAAGCGGGCCGTCCGGTCCGAGGTCGTGCGGAGTGCCCTCGTCGGGCGGGAGGCCCTCGTCTCGCTCGACACCTTCGTCGTCGCCGCCGCCCCCGACGTCGGGGACCGTCGAGTCGTCCACGGTCCCGCCCGCGCCGTCGACGCCGCCGTCGTCGGTGGGCTCGACGACGAGGATGTCGGAGCCCGAATCACCCGGCTTGTCGTCGACGCAGCCCGTCACGACGAACACCGAGAGGGACAGCACGGCCACCATGAGCCGCATCCCCGAGCCGAATCCACAGAGCCTCATCGCACCTCCCCAGGGTCGAAACCGCGCCCACGTTATCAGGTCGGAAGGGTTCCGTTCGCGGTGGACGCGGCGCGGCAGATCACATTGTGAGGAAAAGTATTCAACTTGATCACAGATGAACCGATGTAGGTGCCGAGACGACGTCGGAGCAAACGTGCGAGATACCCTGACATCCGAAGAGCTCGACCTCCTGCTCGCCTGCGACACAGAGCGCCCCGAGGAGCGGCGCTTCCGCCGGCTCGACATCTCGCTGCCTGCAGAGGTGGTCGCCGGCGAGCGGAGCGCGTCGTTGGAGGTGACGGATCTCGGGCTTGGAGGGTTGCGAGCGAAGCTGCCCGCAGCCCTCGTCCCACCGGACATCCGTCTGCGCGTCCACCTCCCGGGCGGGACGGTGGAGGTCACCGCGCGGCTGCGCTGGCTCGACGACGACGGCGGCGTCGGGCTGTCCTTCGTCGGGCTCGATCCCGACCAGGTCTTCACGCTGACGCGCTACCTGGGGATCAACGCCTAACGCGAGACGATGAGCGCATTGCCGCTGCGGCCGTGGAAGTCGTCGCCGCTCTCGAGCAGCAGCGTGCCCGCGAGCGTGCCGACCGGCGTCAGGAAGCGCTCCGCCAGGTCGTTGCCGTCGTATTCGACCACGCCGATGCCCCAACCGCTGCGCAGCACCAAGGCGTCGCGACCGCTGCCGTAGAAGTCGGCGACGCCCACCACCACGTCCGTGCGGTTGAGCAGCCAGGCGCCGTCGATCCAGTCGCCGTGGTCGACCGAGGTGGTCATCGAGAAGCCGCCGGCCGCGGTCATCTCGAGCAGGGCGGTGCGCGTCACGTCGCGCAGGACGACCTCGGCGCGGTCATCGCCGTCGAAGTCACCGATGGCCGCGACCTCGTCGGAGGGCCACAGCAACCACCCGCCACCCCAGGCGTGATTGGCCCACATCGCCCGGTGGGCCAGGCCCGCGTTGCCGAGGCCGAGCACGCCGAGTCCCCAGCCGCTCCGGACGAGCAGCTCTTCGGTGCCGTCCGCGTCGAAGTCGGCGGCGCCGAGGATCTCGTCGGCCGGCCCGGTGTGCCAGCTCCCGAGCCACGCCCCGTTGGGGTGCCGCCTCGTCACCTGGAGGGTGTCGCCGCTGAGCTCCGCGATGCCCAGCGCGCCGTCGGCGGCCTTCAGCAGCAGCTCGTCGCGACCGTCGCCGTCGAGGTCGGCCACCGCGGCCACGTCGTCACCCGCGGCGAGCGTCCACCCCGACCCGAGGTCCGCGCCGTACGGGTGCATCGCGTACGACTGCCATCCGTTGTAGTGCCCGACCACGCCCAGGCCCCAGCCGCTGCGGATGACCACCTCGTCGTCGAGCCAGCCGTCGATGTTGCCGACGCCCGCCACGATGTCCGCGTCGCCGAGCATCCAGTCGCCAATGCGCGTCCCCACCGGGTTGTGGGCGATCCGCACCGCGCCGCCACTGCCGTCGTGGCCGGCCATCACGAGGGTGCCCGTGCCACTCGACTCGCGCAGCAGCACATCGGACCGGCCGTCGCCGTTGAAGTCGCCGCCGCCAATCGCCACGGGGCTGGATGGCCGCCAGGTGCTGGTCGCCCATTCGTCCGACTCGATTGTGAGCGGAGTATCGAGGGCGTCCGTCCCCTCCCCGGTGAGCAACACGACGCCGTGGTCGAGGGCCGGGTCGTGAACGCACTCGCAGGCGTTCCCGCTCATGCTCGCCACGAGCTGTCGGGCCCCGTCGGCGCAGCGCGCGGCGAGCAGCCCGCCGTTGCGGGTCGAGTGAGAGCGCGCGAGGACGCGGTCGATGCAGTTGCCGACGATGTACGGGACCGTGTCGCGCTGGAAATGGAACGACGCGTCGCCCTCGTGCCCGCACGCCTTCGCCGCCTTGGTGTTGTCGCTGTCGTCGCCGTGCCGGTAGCCGTGGGTGTGCATCGCCTCGTGCCACACCACCCCGGCGGCCTGCGTGTACGGCCACGGGAACGCGGCCCAGCGACACTTGGCGCCACCCGCCGCCTTCTGTGCCGCGGTGCAGAGCGGCTCACCCAGGTTGGACACCACCCCCATCAGCCATCCACTGAACGAGAAGGCCTCGTCGCTCGTGTGTCCGTAGGTGTCGTAGCCCGCCGACGCGAGGCCGCCCCCGCCGCTGCACTTGATGGCGAGGTCGTTGGTGCTGCGCGCGACGGCGAGGGCGCGCTCGGCCTGGACGGCGGCGCTGCTGGCCGTGTGGGGGTCGCCGCTGCACTCGAGGTAGGGCCCGAACCCGTCGAGGCCGTTGCGCATCGTCTCGTCGACGCACTCCGCGAAGGCGTCGGAGGCCGCCGCGACGCGACCGTAGAAACGCACGCTGTTGAGGAAGGAGCGCTACTGCTGAGTGCAGGTCGCCTTGTCGTATTTCGCGTCGCCCAGGAGAGGCTGGGCGGAGGCGTTCGTCTCGAGCTCGGTGTCGGGCTCGAAGTCGGGGCCGCACGCGGCCAGGGCCAGGGTGAGGGACAACAGCCGCAACGGCTGGATCGATCGCTTCATGGGGACTCCTCCGTGAGTTCGCCGGCTCGGGCGATTGCCCGGCCTGCCAACGTCTACGTGAAGGAGTCCTCAGTTCTTTTCTTGCGCGACCGATTCAGCTCCAGAACGCCAGCCGCGTCCGCGCTTTGTCGAGGGTCAAAAAGCCGCCGACCGTGAGGCGCGGGCGGCTTCCTTCGACCGCCGTCACGCGGTGCACGTGACGGCCGGCGTCGAAGACGACCAGGTCGCCGGCGCGCAGGTCGAAGACGTGTTGGACGAAACGCCGCTCGAGGGCGTCGGTGTCGAGGAAGCGGGTGGGCAGCATCGGCGGATCCGGGTCGCTGCCCCACAGGCCGTAGGCGACGAGCTGACCACCACCCTCGGGCGCCTGCAGGGTGAAGAAGAAGCTGAGCACCGTCGACCGGTCGAACACCGCGTCCATCCGCTCGTAGACCGCGAGGCCGAAGTGGTCGTCGTGGTGCGAGTAGATCTGCTCGCCCGGGTCGAGCGCCCGGAAGCTGTACGGCGCCCACGTCGTCTCGCCGTTGTACGCGGGCGACCGAGCGGGACGGCCGCCGAAGAGCCGACCGAGCACCGATTGCACCAGCTGCGTCGGGTGCGCGTCCTCGCCGAAGACCAACCGGGTCCGGGCTGCATGGCGGGCGGCGCCCTCGCCGTACCGTTCGAAGGTGGGTCCGCGCATCGCGGTGAACGTAGGCGTGGCGGCGTCGCCGATGACCCGGATCTCGCCGCCCGTCATCCCAGCGTTGGGGTACGACCATTCGGACGCCAACGCGTCGCCCCCGAGCTGCGCGACTCCGCGCCGTACCAGCTCCTGCGGGAGCGCGTCGCGGACCACGATGCCCGTCAGACCGGCGCCATAGATGGTCTCGATCGCGTCCGAATGCGCGTCCAGCGCGTCGGCGTCGACGTCCAGGATCGAGATGTGATGCCCCTCGTTTGCATGAGTCATGCGAACGCCTCCCACAGGTTCTCGAATGTGCGCGCGAAGGCTCGAACCAGACCGGCGTCGTCGGTGAGCACCACGTTCTCGTGGTTGGCCATCGCCGCGCTCCGGGTCCAGTTGTAGCTGCCCGTGAGCAGGTAGCGCTCATCGAAGACCGCGAATTTGTGGTGCATATGCGCGTCGCTCTGGTCGACCCGCACGGGCACCCCGGCGCCGCGCAGCTTGTCGATATCCGAGCCGCGGTCCCAAGCCTTGTCGTTGTCGGTCAGGACCCGCACACGCACGCCACGCTCGAAGGCGCCGAGGATCTCCCGGCTGATTCGGTCGTCGGTGATCGTGAACACGCAGATGTCTGCGGTCTCCTCGGCACCGCGCAGCTGACCGGTGATGCGCTGCAAGCAGTCCTTGCCGGGGCTGAACGCCGCCGCGGCCGTGCCATCACCTTCGCGGCGTGGGGCGATGGCGCCCACCATATCCTCGAGCCAGCGCAGCAGTTCATCGGTGTCGAGATGACCTCGGCGGGAGTGATGAGCCGGACGCGGCGAGGCGCTGGCGTCGAGGCCAAGGCGCGACGACGAAGGCGCACCAGAGGTGCGTCGAGGAAGAGCAACGCAGGCATCGGCGTCAGCGACCGTCGCGACCGGTGCATCACTCCCGCCGAGGGCATCTGGCTCGGCGTGCTGGCGGGCGACCGCGAAGGCGCGCGTACGCAGCGCGTCGAGCTGATTACGGCTCGCGTCCGAGACCAGCGCACGAAGCGCCTTTCGCTCGGCGCGGCTGATCCGCCCGTCGTCGAGCGTGCGCCGGAGGATCTCGTCGAATTCAGCGGTCCCGGGCGGCATCAGGCGATGCTCACTGCGACCCGGTCAACGGGCGCATCAGCTGGATCGAGACCGCGTCTGGAATGAAGAGGACCTCGCGCCGCGAGATCACCTCGTCGCCGAGCCGCACCTCCACCGGGTAACGAACCGCCGGGGCGCCCTCGGGCAACGGGATGTTGACGGTCAGCGCCGAACCGGAGCCGTCCGTCACATCGGCGTCGGTGACCGGCAGGCGGTCGCGGTAATAATAGGTGCGCGGCGAAGCGTCGTCTGCGGCGACCGACACCGTGACGTCGGGCGCTTCACCGTTTTCGCAGTCGAGGACGAGGACCGAGAGCGCCCCGCTCTTCGGCACGATCGCCGGAAGCTCGGTGAGCAGCTCCAGGTTGTCCAGCACCGACCTCGGGGTCATCCCCACCAGGAAGTTGCCGGGGGAGCGCACCAGGTGACCCGGGTCGTACACGTTCAGCAGATACTCCGTGTGCTCGATCTGGAAGAAGCCATTGAAGCCGTCGCGAGGCACCGGGATCTCGAGGTGCGCCAGGCCGTCCCGACTCGAGGTCTTTTCGTCCACCGGGTTCGCGCAGGCGACGTCGAGGCTCCCGCAGGCCTTCACCGTCGCGTTGCCCACGTCGTAGCCCGCGACCGAGTCGAGCAGGTTGAACGTCAGCTGCACCCGATCGGCGCTGCGCACACCCCAATCATGAGCGCCCAGGCACGACCAGTCCCGACCCTTGCCGCACACCACGTCACATCCGCCGGCCAGGTTGCGCGTGATCGCGACGCGAGTGGTCTGGACCTCTGGCGACGCCCGCGAGCAGTCGTCGCGGCAACGCGGCGCGTCGCAGCTACCCGCACAGGCCAGCGCCCGCTGACACTCGGCGTCCTCAGCGCACTCGCGGCGAAGCTGACACCCGGGGTCGGCCGTGGCCACGCACGCCTCGCACGCATCTCCCTGGTCGCCCTGGGTGAAGCCGCAGCCGGTGGTGCACTCGTCGGCACACTCGCGCGAGATGCAGACCTGGAGCTCGGCCGTCGCGGTGCCGTCCCCCAACTCGCTCGCGCCCGCGTCGCACACGGCCCGGCAGTCGCGCAGATCCGCCGGCGTGCGGGCGCGCAGCGTGCAGCGCGCGTAGCAATCGTGGATCGACTCGCACGGCCCGTCCGCCGCGCACGTGGTCGCCTCGGTGCAGCACGACGCCTGGATGCACGCGCCGCAGCCGTCGCCCTTCTCGTACGCGAAGCCGCAGCTGGTGTTGGTCGGGACCTCCACACACACCGAGTCGTCGCAGCGTTGGTCGTCGAGACAGTCGGTGTCTTCGACGCACGCGGGCAGCTCGGTGACCTCGACGCAGCCGGCGAGCACGACGAGCGCGACGAGGCGCATCACCACGTCGTGCTCTCGGGCCAGAGCAGCATCACGGCGCCGGTGAGCAGCAGGGTGCCGCCCACTGAGTAGCCGATGGTCGCGAACCTGTTGCCGCGGTCGACGTCGTCCGAGATCGCCGCGTGCCGCTCGAACTCGCCCGCCCCCAGCCCGTCGCTTCGGCGGCGTCGTCGCTCGCTTGCAGATGGAAGACCGCGCCCGCGGTCAGCGCGCCGGCGCCCAGCACGGCGACCCCCGCGCCTGCCCAGCGGTACCACGGCGCAGGCGGCTCGACCTTGGTGAGATCGATCGTGACTACGGTGCGCGGGCCGGAGGTGTCGATCGTGCGCGCCGCGTCCTCATACCCGTCCAACACGACGGTGACGACGTGTTGGCCGGGCGAGAGCCGCAGCGCGACCTGGAACGACCGCGCGGCGTCGTCGAAGCGGCCCTCGCCGTACGCTCTGAGCCCCACCTGGTAGCGAGCCTCTGCGGCCGCTGGCGCGTTGGGACCCAGCGTGCGTTGGGCGTGCGCCGCTCCGCACACCATCGGCAAGATGAGCAGGAAGCGCAGCACCTGGTCAGTCGTCCTCCAGGGCGCAGGCGAGCTCGCCCTCGAAGCCGGGCTCCGAGACGTAGACACCATCGCCGCCCCGCTCGCCCGCGTCGATGCGAATCCGCCCGACCGCACCCGCACCGCCCAGGCTCCCGTTGGTCCCGGCCGCGCCGGCTGCGCCTTCGGCGCGCACCTCGCCGTCGTTCACGACGAGCAGGGCCACGAGGTAGACCGTGCCGCCCGAGCCGCCGCCGCCGCCACCCACGTAGCGGCCGCCAGCCCCGACAGACCCCGCCACACCGCTGGCGAGGACGCGCCCGTCGATCCGGATCTCGCCCGCGACCACGCGCAACGCGCCGCCTCCTGCGCCGCCGGCCCCGCCGATGCCGGCCGCGCCGCCGTCGTAGTTGTTGCCGCCGCTCCCGCCGCCCGAGCCCATCAGCAGCTCGGCGACTTCGGCTTCGCCGTTGGCCGCGCGACGCCGTCGTTGACGTCCCAGACGGAGTAGTTGGCGCGCGCGTCGGCGCCGCAGAGCACGCCGTTGACGCCGGCCGCGCCGTGGCCCATCCCCAACCCGCTCCCGCGCTTCTCCTCCGGTGGCGAGGCCGCCTCCACCACCCGCGCCCACCGTCTGCTGCGGAGCGGCCCAACCGCCGCCGCCGCCGCCCGGGCCCGCGCCGTGGTAGCCGGTCGTGCCGCCATCGTTGGTCCATTGACCGGCGTAGCCGAGCACCTGCTTGGGGTTGGGCGCGCCGCCAGCGAAGCCGCGTCCGGTGAGCTCGACAGTGCCACCGACCTCGACGTGGAAGCGCCCGCTGACGAGGAGATCCGCGACGCCCCCGGCCTCGCCGTCCCACGCAGGCACGGTGAGCGTCCCGCCCGCGGCGATGGTCACGTCGGTGAACTGGTAGCGGCGGGCGGCCTCGAGCACATGCTCGCCGTCGACCATCAGCGCGCCGTCGGATCCGTCGCCCAGGTCGATTTCGAAGGGCACGACCGCGTCGCAGAAGGCCCCGCCATCGTCGTTGCAGGCCACCTCGCCATCCGCCTGGCAGATGCCGCCGCCGACGATGCACGCGTCGCCCACGCCGAAGTCCTCGTCGGCGTCGCCGTCGCAGTCGTTGTCGAGGCCGTCGCACACCTCCGGGGCGCCGGCGCGCGCATCGCACTCGGCGTTGCCGTCGTCGACGCAGACGATCCGCCCCTGGGCGACGCAGTCCCCTGCCCCGACCTCGCAGACCTCGCCGACGTCGAAGTCCTCGTCGACCTCGCCGTCGCAGTCTTCGTCGGTGCCGTCGCAGCTCTCCTGCGCTGGCGCGCCCGGCTCGGCGTTGCACAGCGGCAGATCGTCGTCGCCGCACACGGTGACCCCGACCTCGCTGCACTCGCCCACGCCCAAGGTGCAGCGCTGACCGAGGTCGAGGTCCTCGTCGACCTCGCCGTCGCAATCGTTGTCGACCTCGTCGCAGCGCTCGTCTCTTGGCGCGCCCGCCACCGCGTCGCACACGACGTCCTCTTCTTCGCCGCAGACCTGGATGCCAGGGACCTCGCAGGCCCCGAGCCCCGACGTACAGGCCTCTCCGAGCCCGATCTCCTCGTCGGTCTCGCCGTCACAGTCGTTGTCGACCTCGTCGCAGCGCTCGCCGGCCGGGCGTCCGGGCCGCGCGTTGCACGCCACCTCGCCCTCGGGACCGCACGCGCTCTCGCCCGCGGCCTCGCACGCGCCCATCCCCGCCGTACATGGCTCGCCGATGCCGAGGCCCTCGTCGGTGGCCCCGTCGCAATCGTTGTCGGCGCCGTCGCAGGACTCCTCGGGATAGCGGCAGCGCGACCACACGCCCTGGACGCACTTCTCGAACCCACCAGCGCACTCCGGGTCGGCGCAGGGACGCTCCTCGCCGGCCGCAAAGCACGTCTCGTCGGTCAGGTCGGAGTCGGGCTCGGCCCCATCGGGGTCGCGTCGGATCCGCCCCCGTCCTCGGCACCTGCGTCGGCCACCTCGTCATCCGTCGCGACGGCCACGTCGACCAGCGGCCGCGGCGTCGCCATGTCGCGCTGTTGGATGATCGCGTCGGGGTCGTCGCTGCTACCCGACGGCGCGGGGATGCAGGAGGCGACGAGGAGCAGAGGAAGGACGGCAGAGAGTACTCGCATCGCCGGGCATCATAGACCACCCGCCGCGCTTTCGCCGTCTCGCCAGTCCAGCGTTTGAACGCCCGATACAATGACCGTGCAGAACATGCCAGATTCGTGGGACGAAGCCAGAAGTGAGCGCTGACGCCTGTCCGACATGCACTGATTGGGAGCGGCTCGAAGGCTTCGTCTGCGACCTCCGACGTTGCCGCGTCTGCGGCACCGAGGTCTTCTATTTCGACATTGACCGGGGCCCGAAGTGGTCGATCACGGTGCCCGCCGAGTGCGCCCGGCGCGCCCGCTCCGGCGACGTCGAGGCGATGCTGCCGTGGCTGTTGCACGTCGAGTTCACGCCGCCCCAGAACGAGCCGCGCCCTTTCGGGGAGCTGTGCGCCGCCTACCATCCGGACCTGGACCGATGGGCCGTCGCGTTCGCGGTCGCCGAGCAGCCGGCCCCCGGGTGGGTGCTCGGGCAGTTCCGCGCCGGCGTCGCCGTGCTGCAGCGCGAGGCCGCGGCGCGCGCCGGTTACCCGGAGGTCTCCTTCGCCGTGTCGGCGGACCCGCCGCCAGACTCCGGGGCGATCCACCGTGCCAGCGTGGCGCCTTTCGACGGGCGGCTGTACGTGGCGCCGCGCGACCGGCTGTACGTCTGGGCCCGCGGCGAGCGGCCGCGAGAGCTCTGGCGTGGCCACGGCATCCCGACGCCGTTCGGGGGACCCTGGTGGGGCCTGATCGAACCGAAGGGGCAGCCGCTGTTCCGCGTCTGCGGGAACCGGCTGCACCGATCGGGCGAGCCGCCGCACGAGGGGTCGCGGCCGAGCGGGGCACGCCACGGCGCGGTGACCGTGGTCCATTGGGCGGTCCCGGGCGGCGACCCGCCAACAGGCCGGGCCGACGTGCTCACCGACGACGGCACGTTGATCCGCTCCTTCTCGTCCCGGCGCGGCGTGGTCCGACACCACCAGGGCGGCTGGCTGTCGCTCGACGAGGTCGACGAGCACGGCGCGTTCGCGCCCGTCAGCTTCCGCGACGCCAGCTGGGCGTTGGTCTGGCGCTGCCCGGACCGCCGGGCGGAGGACGACGCGGAGACCCGGTTCGTGGCGGTGGACGCAGACACCATCGAGACGCTCAACCCAACAGGTGGCCTCGTGGAGCGCCGGAGCCCGAAAGATGGCGCGATGGTCGGCGATTCCGAGCGCCACGTGGAGGGCGCGGTGCTCGCCGGAGGCGTGTGCAGGAACGACGCACACCAGGTCTGGTGCGACGGCCCGGAGGGACGCGTGTGGGCGCTGCAGGCGAAGGTCGAGTGGACGGGCAGCGAGCGGCGGTTCCTGGCTGTCGGAGCGGACGAGGTGCGGGTCTTCGACGCGCTCACCGGCGCACGCTCCGAGGCGCTGCCGCGACCCGACCCATCGGCGCGCGTCTTCGGGAGCCCCGGACACGGCGGGATGTTCGTCACCACCGGGTCCCGCGCGGCGTTCGTCCGCGCTGATGGGGCGACCGGGCCGTGGCGCGAGCTGCCGTTCGACGTGCACCCCGCGGCGGGCTTCCCAGACGGGCGCGTGGTCTTCGGATGCGCGCACCGGAAGGCGCGCGCGGTCGTCGGGCGCCAGGACGGCGACGAGTGGCGGGTGGAGGGGGTGGTCGACGACGCGCGAATGGCCCAGGGACCGCAGCGCAGGTACCACTGGCTATCGCCGGTCCGGGTCGGCCCCGTCTTCCTGGGGGAGATCCGGTGGCATGCCGCAGGCTGGCCCGACGCATCGCCGGGCGGGTGATACGCTCCGCCCGTGGCCCGTGCCCTCTCGACAGTGTTCGTCCGGCTCGCGCCGCTCCTCACGCTGGCGTGCATGGTCGAGCTGCCGGCCGCGCTCACGGATGGTGCGACGCCAGACGCGGCCCCGGTCGCTGACGCCATCGTTCGAGCAGACGGAAGCCGCGAGGTCGACATGGCCGAACCGGTCGACGACGCCCGACCCGACCGAGCGCTGACCGACGGCCCGGCCGCCGACGCAGCGAATCTCGACGCGGCCCGCGACGGCGCGCCCGACGCGCCCCTCGACGCGGCCGCTGACATGGCATCGCCCGACGCGCCCGTGCTCGACGCGGCGCCGGACGTGTCGCCGGACGCGGCCGCCTGTACCGAGTTCGAGGAGGTCTGCAACGGAGCGGACGACGATTGCGACGGAGTGGCGGACGAGTCGGTCTTGTCGAGCTGCGGTGCGTGCGGTCCCGACCCGAGCGAGATCTGCAACGCGGTCGACGACGACTGCGACGGCGAGATCGACGAGCGGTGCGCCGACTGCGCCGAAGCGCCGGAGGTCTGCAACGGCGCAGACGACGACTGCGACGGGGTGACGGACGAGGGGGTGCGCAACGCGTGCGGCGCGTGCGGTCCGGTCTACTTCGAGGCGTGCAACGGGGTCGACGACGACTGCGACGGGATGACCGACGAGGGCCTGCGCAACGCGTGCGGCGAGTGTGGTCCGGAGCGGTTCGAGGCCTGCAACGAGGTGGACGACGACTGCGACGGCACCGTCGACGAGGGGCTGCGCAACGCTTGTGGCGAGTGCGGGCCGGTGCCGATCGAGGCGTGCAACGAGGTGGACGACGACTGTGACGGGACCGTCGACGAGGGGCTGCGCAACGGA
>PVBE012502457.1_pt1 | contig 16474 bp, 19 predicted proteins | sample 1631181 | NCBI WGS metagenome assembly PVBE01 (sample SAMN08397723, study PRJNA350692) | Marine metagenome, whole genome shotgun sequencing project. | isolation source: water | place: Pacific Ocean | collected 2012-04
CATTTTCAAGGGTTTCAAGTTCACCAGTTTCAAGAATTATTTTCAAATGTGCCCTGCCGCACGCAACTCGAACTCGCGCAATTTCGTCTTCAACCTCTTCAAAGCATCCAGACAAGAAGGCGCCGCGATTGATAACCATATCGATTTCGTCTGCACCTGCTGCAACTGCTTCGGTCACGTCATCGATTCGCACGTCTATGGGATATTGCCCGCTTGGAAAACCGGTTGCCACCGAGGCCACGCGTACTCCAGAACCCTCAAGTGCGCGCTTGGCGACTTGTACCAGACTTGGGTACACACAAACAGCAGCAACCGAAGGAAGTGGTGGATCAATGTCACCCTCCCATGGTGTTATTGCTTTGTGGCAGAGCGAGCGGACTTTTTCTGGTGAGTCTTTACCCTCAAGTGTTGTTAAGTCAATCATTGACAGCGCCAGCCGAAGACCTTGTTGTTTTGCTTCGGTTTTAATCGAACGATGCGTAAATGAAGCGGCTCGTTGTTCCGCCATAACAGTATCTATTGGTATACGCATAGTCGTATTGTATCGAGCGGGTGTTAGTTCCGAGCCGCGTTGAACATTGCGGGCAAAAACCATGTTGCCACCTGGTTGATAGATTTATTGTTTTGTGGGTTTGATATGGTATACACCATATACATTGAATTGGTGTTATCAATCACGTGTAAGTATTCTGTTCCTTGCCCATTTGATGTAGTTAAAATGGTAAATCCGTCAGATGTATTTACGTTGTCCGCTAACGCGCGAGAAGAGTGTCGGCCCGCTGCCACAAAAATGAGTGCTGCAATAAAGAATGCTGTTGCCCAAAGAATGTTGTTTGTGTTTGTTGTTTGTGTACTCATTTGTTCATTTCCCCAATGCTTTTGCTGCGTCAGCGGAAAGTGATCTTTTTCCAAGGATTTCAATTCTGTTTGAGTTGTGACTCCACGCGCTTGCAACCAATTCGCCTCCATTGCGCTGTGTGTCCACGATATATACCACTCCAGAGTTAAGGCCGTTTACCTTGCCAGAAACTGCAAGATATTGCCCGCGCTCAGGAACTTGCGCGCCGGAAACAGGGACGAGCGAAACTGCCGCCAAGGTAGAAAGCAGTGCTGTGTTGAGTGCTATTAAGCCATTGCGAGATGTTGATTTCATTGTTACTCCTCTTAAAAATTCCGCCAGTTAATCTTGGTGTCCGCGCTTTGATGATATTAAATTAATTACAACAATTGCTGCAAAAAACAAGAACATTAAACCAAAGCCCATCCATGCTGCTGGTGATTTTCGCAAACTTGGTTCAGGGGGCGGCATCGGTGCCGTAGCGAAAACGGTTGTCGCAAAACCTGAGCACAAAAACAAGATGATGAGTCGTTGAATTGATTGCATTACTTAAGGATACCTTTAATTGCCATTTATTGTGAGTTTCGTAGCTTAACACCGCTTGTAACGCCTAGAGAGCGGTAAATCTCTTCAGTCGCAGAAGACTGGTTCATCGTGAAGAAGTGAATGCCGCGAATATTATGATCGAGTAAGTCTGCGCATTGCTCGGCAGCCCAACTTATTCCAATTTTCCGCACGGCCTCTTCATCGTCTTGGAATTTATACAGCCGCTTCTGAAGTTTTGCGGGAAAATTAGCGCCTCCTGCAAGTTCGGCCATTCTCCGCATCCCCGAAATAGACAAAATGGGCATGATTCCCGCAAACGTGGGAGTTGTTATGCCTGCAAGTTCACACCGAGCAAGCCAATCAAAAAATGCTGCGTTGTCAAAGAAGAGTTGGGAGCATATCCAATCTATCCCGGAGTCGGTTTTTGCTTTCAGATGATCCATCTGTGTTAAGCGATTTGGTGTTTCTGGGTGTCCCTCCGGAAAACCAGCAACCCCAATTCCAAAAGCACCGTCGCCAAAGTTGTGGATGTGCTGAATGAGGTCTGTGGCATGCTCAAAATCACTGGAACAATCTCCACCTTTTGGCCGATCGCCACGCAAAGCAAGAATGTTGTCAATCCCAGCAGATGCGTACGCTTGCAGCATTTGAGATATCTCTTCTTTTGTGTGCCCAACGCAAGTTAGGTGTGGAAGGGGATCGAGTGATGTATTAGAAGCGATGTGACAAACCAATTCGTGAGTTTTTGACCGATTCGAGCCACCTGCGCCGTATGTTACGGAAACAAATGATGGTTCTAGCGCCTCAAACTCATGTAGTCTGTTTGTAAGACTATCCCACCCACGTTCAGTTTTAGGTGGAAAAAACTCAAAACCAAAAACAGTGTTGTCTCGGGCTAGTATGTCTCGCATTTGCATTCTGTACAGGATAGTGTCTCAAGAAGTCTTGCGGCGCTATTTAATTTGTGTTATTCAGCATATACTTGCATTTTATGGAGGATCGCCTAAAAATTCCCAAGCCAACAGCGAGGCGCTTGAGTTTATATCTTAGAGAACTTGAGGCGCTAAAAGAAGCGAAGTTAGTGTCGATTAATTCAAGCCAACTTGGCAAAGCACTCGGTCTTACGGGTGCACAAGTAAGAAAGGATTTTGCAACCTTTGGAACGTTCGGTAGACCAGGAGTTGGATACACAATTGAACCGCTCTGTGACCGACTCCGTCACATTATGGGGACAGACAGAACATGGGATGTAGCGGTTGTAGGTGCAGGTAAAATTGGGCGGGCAATTAGTTCCTATCCAAAATTTATCGATCGTGGGTTTAAGGTTGTTGCGGTATTTGATAATGAGCCCACAATAATCGGAACCGAGGTTGCGGGTCACATCGTGCGGCCTGCTGCTGATATGACGAGAATCATTCCACTTCGTAATATTAAACTTGCAATTCTTTCCGTCCCAGTTAGTGTTGCGCAAGATCTTGCCGATCGACTTGTCGCGTCTGGCGTTACTGGCATTCTAAACTTTGCTCCAATTCGATTGATGGTTCCAGATGGCGTCGGGGTGTCAAGTGTTGATTTTTCTCGCTCGCTTGAACAACTTGCATTTGAAACCTCTGTCGACTTTAGCTAAGCGGCTAATAACGCCTCATAAACTACGCTTTTGCTGGTGTTTCCTGTGGAACCGCGTTCTCTCCGAATAAAGCGGTGCCGACACGAATGACGTTCGCTCCGCACTCGATTGCAACTTCGAAATCGTTAGACATTCCCATAGAAAGAATATTAAACTCAGCACCAGAATTTTTGTCGAGTTTCATTTCTTCAAACAATTCAAAACACCGCATGAAAATCGGTCTTGAGTCTTCTGGATTATCGCTCAGGGGCGTCATGCACATCATCCCCCGGGGTTTAATGCATGACATTGTTCCTAGTTGTTCAAGAAGATATCCAACGGCTGCGGGTGCGATTCCAGTTTTTTGTCGTTCTCTTGAAATGTTTATTTGTAATAGTACTTCGACAACCTGGTTTCGCTTTTCAGCAATTTCTTGAATTTCTTCTGCAAGGCGCAATGAATCCAAAGTATGAATCAGGCGGGTCAATGGAAGAACTCGGCGGCACTTGTTGCGCTGTAGGTGACCGATGAAATGCCAACGAATTGGATTTGGCAATTCTGGTTCGCCAAGTTCTTTTCGCCGATCTATATATTCTTCTATCTGGGCTGCCAACTGTGTAAAGTGCTGCAGCCGATTCTCTCCAAAGTCTGAGTGTCCCAGATCAATAAGTTGTCGCACCCCGTCAACTGATGCGTGTTTAGTAACAGCAACCAGGTGAATCTTGGAGGCATCGCTGCCGGCCCTGTTGGCTGCTGCGATTATTCGTTGTTGTACTGATTCGTATCGTTCCTTGATTGTTTGCACGTGTATTTCCCCTCCTTGGGATTCGTGGTGGGCAGCATACCCTTTATTTTGCTACCGCGATTACTCCAAGTGCACAAGCCATTGCTTCGCCAATGCCGGCGGGGCTGTCTGAAACCGTTAGGCCCGATGCACGAAGTGATTCTATTTTAGCCTGCGCCGTATCGTCTTCTCCACCAATAATAGCGCCAGCATGGCCCATGCGCTTCCCTTTTGGTGCAGTAATACCTGCTACAAACGCAACAACTGGTTTGGTCATGTTTGCATTCACCCATTTTCCTGCGTCTGTCTCATCACTTCCGCCTATTTCACCAATCATGACGACCCCATCGGTTTCCTCGTCCGCCTCAAAAAGAGCGAGCAAATCAATAAAATTGGCTCCCTTAATTGGATCTCCACCAATGCCAATACATGTTGTTTGACCAATACCAAGTGAACTTGTTTGCCAAACGGCTTCGTATGTAAGAGTGCCAGAGCGGCTGATGATACCAATACTTTTGCCACAGGCAGAATCACTAGGCGCCGTGTGGATATAACCCGGCATAATCCCAATTTTACAACCACCTTCGAATATCGCATTTGCACCATCACCAGATACTTTCTTTCCGGGGGTAATTATTCCAGGGCAATTTGGACCAATGAGAACGGTATTTGGGTAACTTTCTAGTGTTAATTTGACCCGCATCATGTCGGCAACTGGAATTCCCTCAGTAATTGCGCAAATTACTTCAATACCTGCATCAGCTGCTTCTAAAATAGAGTCAGCTGCAAACGGCGGAGGTACAAAAATCATCGTCGCGTTTGCGCCAGTTTCCGATACTGCCTGTGAAACCGTATTAAAGATTGGCAATCCATTAGCATCTTTTTGACCGCCCTTGTTTGGAGTCACACCGCCAACAACATTAGTGCCATAGTCAAGGCAGCCCTTCGTATGAAAGGCGCCCGAGGAACCTGTAATGCCCTGACAGATAAGTTTGGTTGAGTTGTTAACAAGAATTGACATGCTTTACTCCATTTAAGACCGTGCAGGATACCGCCAAGTGCTCAAGATGACTACACTTACCGTATGGATTCCCAAACAAAAAAACCGTTGACGTATGCAGATTCTGGTGTCGATATTGAGGCGGGTGATCGTCTCGTTGGTTTGATTCAAGCCATGATGAAAAGGACGCATGGACCACGCGTTCTTGGAGAACACGGTGGATTTGCTGGCATGTTTCGGCTTGATTTTAATGAGCGTTTGTTCAAACGGAATTATAAAGATCCAGTGCTTGTCGCTTGCACCGACGGTGTGGGTACAAAAGTAAAACTTGCCTGTGATCTTGGTATTTACAACACCGTTGGCATTGATTGTGTTGCGATGAACGTCAACGACATGATTGTTCAGGGCGCGGAACCACTTATATTTTTAGATTACCTCGGCCTACACACACAAGATCCAGAAACAACTGCAGCAATTGTTTCGGGTGTTGCAAAGGGGTGTGAAATTTCAAACTGCGCACTGATTGGTGGAGAGTGTGCTGAGATGCCGGACATATACACAGAGGGCGACTTTGATATTGCGGGATTTGCTGTTGGGGTTGTTGAACTCGACCGAGCAATTGATCCAAGCAGGGTAGAAGTTGGCGACATTATTATTGGGCTACCTTCAAGCGGGGTACACTCCAATGGTTTCACTCTTGCACGGGCAGCTGTTGCTGGTTTAGATTTACAACAAATTTATCCAAAACTTGATAAAGAAAAATCTTTGGGACAAGTTTTGCTTGAACCAACACGAATATATGTTGATTCGATTGTAAAACTGTTGAAACAATATAAAGTTAAAAAAGTTGTTTCTGGAATGGCGCACATTACTGGTGGTGGAATCGCTGGCAATCTCTGTCGATCGCTGTGTGGTTCGGTTGATGCAACAATTCATTTGAGCCGATGGGAAACCCCGAACGTGTTTGGGTTTTTGCAAGAACACGGCAACATTGAAACAGAGGAAATGTACCGCGTGTTTAACATGGGAATCGGATATGTCTTAATCGTTCGACCCGCATTTGCTGATTCTATCGTCTCTCACCTTGCCAACCTTGGAGAATCTCCGATTGTGCTTGGTGACATTACTTCCGGAACTGGAAGGGTTCGCGTTATAGAAGGGAATACTCATGTTTGAAATAATTTATATGTCACTTTGTTTTGGAGTACAAGATGTGCAAAACATGGAGACACACGCTCTCATCCGTGGTGGGGCTTGGTTGCCGCGGCTTGGGGGCACCATTGAGGATGGTGGTGGCAAGGTTGATTTTGAAACAAATATAGACCTGAGGTCTAAAGAAACTATTCCGATGATCGAGTTTTCACTAGAACCCATCGAAGACATAACCATGTCCATGTCGTTCTTTGATTTTTCAACTTCTGGAACTGGTGTATACGTCGGCAACGATGTCTACGGTGGAATGGCATTAAACGGGGGGGATCAATGGTCCGCATCAACACAAATTCAAAGTGTTGGATTTGAAGCGGCCTGGGATGTATGGAAACCATACAAAGCAACAAACGTCGCAACGCTTTCGTTTGCGCCTGTCGTTGGTCTTCGATGGTTTGGGGTTGATGCAACACTTGGAAACACAACAAGCTTGCAAGAAGTGTTACACAAAAACTCTTGGGTTTCGATTCAGGGTGGGCTTGAAATGGAGTTTCGTTGGGACACGCGCGAGGCGCTAGGTTGGGCGGATTCGGTTGCTATCGAAGGACAATTTATGCTTGGGTCCATGCTTGGCGCTGATGGCGGTTCCATGTGGAGTGTGCAAGCGGGCATTTCGGTAGATTTTTCCCCAAATATTGGTGGTTTTTTTGGATATCGATTGCAGGAATTAAGTGCGGAGGATGGCGATTACACGTTTGATGCTGGGCTACAGGGATTATTTGTGGGTGGAGAAATTCGTTTTTAACGAACGCCCACAACGAATTCGTCGTAATCAACAACCGTGCCAAAAAAGTCTACATCCGGAAAATTTCGAAGAGCAAAGGCAAGACACCTCTTGTTTACGGCTGGTCCAAACAAGTTAAGTCGCGGGCGTTTATTTAAAAAGCACTTTGACCAATCTGTTTACCTACACGAGTTAGAAATAGAGTCTCCGAGATGGCCAAGTTCCTTTGATGGTCTTCGTATTGGGCATGTCAGTGATTTTCATCTTGGTGATTTAATGCCGCTTGAGAGGGCTATGAATGCTATTGATTTACTTGCTTCTCAAGAGCCCGACGTTGTAGTGTGCACGGGGGATGTTGTTGATTTGCACGTCGATGGCGCACTGCCTCTTTTAGAAGCAATGGCGAATATCAACGCTCCATTGGGAACAATGCTTGTTCTTGGTAACCATGATGAACTTGATTGTGCGCGCACGTTAAGTGCAATGGCACAAGAGTCGGGGATTCGTTTATTACGAGATTCTTCCTGCCAAATACACCACAATGGTGATGTGCTCAATGTTGCGGGAATTGATTGGGCGAAAACGTCGAAGCAATGTAAAAATAAAGTAGAGAATATTTGTGACGAACAAACACACCTACTTCTGTCACACAACCCAAAAGCTTTTAAGGCCGCCTCTAAAATAGGAATACCCCTTACACTTTCTGGGCATACGCATGGCGGCCAACTTGCTGTTCCAAAAAAGAAAAAGGCAAACCTTGCTGTTGCACACAGATATTCGGCTGGTATGTATGAGCGCGGAGACAGCCGATTGTTTGTAACGGTTGGAGTTGGGTCGTGGTTCCCGCTTCGTGTTAATTGTCCCGCCGAAGTTGCGATGATTACTGCAAAATCTCCGGACTAATTTTTCTCACGGCTTTTCCCCGGTGTGATTGTGTGTTCTTTTCTTGAGGAGACATTTCTGCGCTTGTTTTGTTTGCGTTTGGCACAAATAATAGGGGGTCGTATCCAAAACCATTTTCACCCCTTGGAATAAAGCCTATAACACCCTCAAACGCTCCTTCTGACTCAGCAACAATTGTGCCGTCTGGATCTGCAACACATATTGCACATATAAATCTTGCAGTTCTATCGTTTGCTTGAACCTTTTGCATTTGTTGTAATAGCAGTGTGTTGTTTTCTTGATCGCGTTGCTCCCTTGTCTCACCCTTGCCGGCAAATCTTGCGGAGTGCACTCCGGGTCTTCCGTCAAGTGCGTCTACAGACAGTCCAGAATCATCCGCCATGCATCGAATGCCTGTTGTTTTGGCATAACCAACGGCTTTTAGTTTTGCGTTGCCCTCGAATGTGTCTGCGTCTTCAACTGGTTCTTCATACGTCTTGCCGAGTGAGTCTAGTCCGTGAACTTGAACGCCAAGTGGTTCTAAAATTTCCCGAACCTCTTGGAGTTTATGGTTATTCGAAGTTGCTAGAAGAATTTGCACTTTATTTCCCTTGCCAGCACTCGGGAACATTGCCAAACGATGCTGTAATTTTGCTTCGAATGCCGCCGCGACCACTCCAGTTAGTTACGATTTGCAGCCATTTGGGCTGAACGCATTTAGTAATATCGTCTCGCATTTTATTCGTAACCGCTTCGTAGAAAATGCCTTCGTTTCGAAATGACTGGTGATATAGTTTCAAACTCTTGAGTTCAACACATAATTCGTCCGGCTCGTACCGAAGGGTAATTGTTCCAAAATCTGGATGTCCCGTTACCGGGCAGACTGAGGTAAATTCCTTGTTCACATGCTCAATCAAAAATGGCGTTTTTGTGGGCGTTTCAAACGTTTCTAACAAACTTATATCAGACATCCTCCCATTCTACATGGGGACACTCCGCTTGGGACTGTCCACCAAAATAGCGCTGTGGCCTGACCCAGAGTGGTCTGGTTAAAGTGACCTCAATAGTTATGAACCAGTGGGTTTATTTGGGGAAATTAATTGATCTAGGGCTAATTTACAGACCGTATCGAAGAACGAGTGTAATGACGCGGGGTTGGTCTGGGTTGATCTCGAGTGATTTGCGAAAGGTAAGACGGGCACTCTGGAATGACTCTATGTCTTCTTTGTCACCAATGAGCCAATGGTTGAGTTCGTTTACACCAATGCCGTTCAGTGCGCGCCAGTTTTGCTCATCGTATTCAACCGCTGTTTTGTACGCTTCAAGTGAAGACCCATAATCTCCGAGTCGGAATTCTGCCCAGCCGAGTTGTTCGTAAGTGTCTGTTGTTGGATCGACCTGTACCAACTGTTCGGTCGTATTAACCACCTCTTGGTACCTTTTTTCTTGCGTCAACAAATAAATGATGTTCCGCATCAATTGTGGTGATGGATTTTCCATGACCTCTGAAGCGGCGATGTATGCATTGAGCGCATCTTGTGGGCGTTGTAATAATTGGTATGTTGCCGCTAGAGTGATTTGCGCGGGGGCAACAGAGCCATCAATTTCAACCGCCCGTTCTGCAAATACAAGCGCGCTTTGGGGTCTGCCTATTTGAAGATATGTTGTTGCGATATTTGTATTTGCACCAACATCTTGTGGGTTAATTGTCAACGCGCGGTGGTATGCACGAACAGCGTCGATATATTTTTTCAACATTTGTAATGAAACGGCATGTCCATACTGGGCATCAAAATTCCTTGGCTCAAGCTTTACCGCACGGGCAAAAACGGGCTCGGCTTTGTCCCACTCCTTTTTAATAAGACAAATATCACCAATACCAACAAGTGCATCTGTTGCTACTGGGTTTTGGTGAAGGACCTCTTTAAACAACTCCATCGCCTCGTCATAATCCCCATGTCCTTTTGCCGTTTCTGCAGCATCAATTGTCTCCTGTTGCGTCTCGCTAACGGTTGCGACCACCACGGGCATAGTATCGGCCACCTGCGAAGTGGGAGAAACCGCGTGGCAGCCGATTCCAAAGAGGAAACAGATGATCAAAATGAAGTTTGTTGATTTCATGAAGTGATTAGAGTACTTGGAATTGGTGGGCTATCGGCGTTTTTTTGCCAATTTCGCCATTTTTCGCAATTTTGAGATATTCACCATATCCATCAACTCTCCCTGATTGTTTTCCTCTTTTGTGGTTTCTAATATCTTGGGTACGTCATCGAATAAGGGGTCTTCAAGTATTGATTTAAAACAGCTTGTTCCACACCTGCCATCTCCAATGTGTGCATGTCTGTCGATACGCGAAGCTGTGGCGCCTACAGAATCGTTGAAGTGAAACACTTTTATGTGTTCGAGACCAGCAAGCTGGTCGAAAATACAAAGCGCTTCGCTTGCCCCGTTGGCGCTTGTCATGTCATATCCAGCAGCAGTAACGTGGCACGTGTCAAAACAAAAGCCAATTCTTTCTGGCTCTTGAACGTGTTCGCGAATCCAGCCAAGGTGCTTAAAGCTATATCCAAGATTCGTACCAGAGCCAACTGTTGTTTCTAGGCACGTTAACGTTTTATATCCAGACAGATCATCATGCAATTCATCAAGCGCGTTAACGATTCGCTGCAATCCTTCCATTTCTTCTTTTGAAATTGATTCGCCTAAATTGTTTGGTTCACCACGCTTGCGGGGAGTGCCAAGTCGTGCGCCTGGGTGTGATACCAAAAACGGAATGTGCAATTGTTCGCACCGTTCTATTTCTTCTCGTTGTAGTGTTATAGATTTCTTGTGAGATTCTAAATCAGGTGATGCCATGTTCACCAGATAGCTGTTGTGACTTGCAACACGGTTCGTTCCTTTCCAGCCCATTTCCTTTAGTATTCTGAGCCAATTGCGCACACCTTCTTCTACGAGTGGCTTGGCTTTCCATTGCCGCTGATTCTTTGTAAAAACCTGCACACAATCCATGCCCTGTTCTTTCGCGGCAACAAGGGCGCGATCCATTCCGCCAGCGATTGAAAGATGTGAACCGAACAAAACTGTTAAGTGGCAGCAACGCCAAGAAGCGATGCTGCTGATTGGGTAATGTCGGTGTAGTGCAATCCACACATTCGTAAGATTGATTCTGGTGATCGCGCCGATTTTGGAATACGTGTAACGTGCAGTTGTTTCACCGTAAATGCATCACCAGACGATGTACAAGCATCCGCAACTGCTGAGCCCATAGATGCGCCGTAGTTATCCTCGACAACAAGAACATTCCCATTATTCTCATTCACGATGTCAAGCAGGCGCTCCTCATCAAATGGTAGAGAGTATAAATCAAGCAGTGTTGCGTCTACACCCATTCGGTCGAGTTCGTCTATTGCCTTATTGCATTCATGAATCATGTAGCCCGCGGAAACAATGACTACATCGCGACCTTGTGTTAACACTTCCATGCCACCGAGTTCAAATGTAGTTGACTCATCGTAAATCATTTCAACATCGGGTCGAAAGGTTCGAAGATAACAACAGCCAATGTGCTCCGCCATAACGTGAGTCAGTTCATATGCTGCCCGCGCGTCTGCTGGCTGCAGTACATAACAACCAGGCTCACCGTGACGATCCTTTATGGTTCCAAAACTTCTAAACCAAGCTATGTCCGGCAAAGACATTTGGCTAGGACCATCCGCAGCTAGCGATATCCCACTGTGAGAACCAACAACTTTAATGTTCGCTCCAGAGTTAATCGCCATTTCAATTTGGTCATACCCACGAGTTATAAACTTTGCAAACGTAGAACAAAAGGGTATTTTCCCGGCTGCGCTTAAACCAGCTCCAACCGAGTACATGTTTTGTTCCGCAATTTTGCATTCAACAAACCGATCGCTCAATTCAGGGTCGTTGCCAAATGCGTTACTAAACGTCGAGTTAGATACGTCCGCATCTACCGCCCATACGTTTTCATTCGTATAACCAAGAGCACGAAGAGCAACACCATATGCACGTCGCGTTGCCATTTTTCCGGATTGCAACATAGTTAACATGTCCCACTTTTCCATTGCTTGCCTGAAAGTCATTGGTGTGTTCACTGTGGACACGTGTGGCGCGCTGTCTAGTGGCGCTGGAATTGCTATGGAGTCCATGGCCATCGATGAGGTAAGTTTCGTGCCGGTTTGGCGAAGTTCTGAGAGAACTGTTTCTAGCTGTTTGCCCGACGCTGGTTTACCGTGCCAATTTCCTCCCTGCATCGATGGCGCACCCCATCCCTTTACTGTTTTAGCAACCACTGCCATCGGCTGAGTTCGGCCATCTTTGTTGAAAGAATCAAATGATGCTTTAATTTCATTTGGAGAGTGACCGTCGATTGTTGCAACCTCAAACCCAAATGCTTCCAGTTTTGCTGCTAGGCGGGCAGGTGACTGTTGCTCGCTTACCGCTCCTGCTTGTCCGTAACTATTGCAGTTAAAAATTGGCAACACATTTGTAAGTTCATGGTCCATAATAAAGTCAAGGGCTTCAGTAATTTGACCTTCACGTGCTTCGCCATCGCCAATAATACAATACGTTTTTCGGCCAGTATTGTCCGCTCGTGCCGCAAGTCCAAGACCAGCCGCGACAGAAAGGCCCTGCCCAAGTGATCCCGTTGCAGCATCAAAAAAGGTCACGCCTTCCATGGGGTTGGGGTGACCATCTAGTGGGGAATCGTCTTCGCGTAGTGTTTTAAGGTGCTCGCGGTTCAGTTGCACCGGCTCACCGTTCCAGTCAACAGTGGCTCCAATATCCGCCATTGCTGCATAGACCGCTGGAACCGCGTGCCCTTCGGAAAGGACAAGTCTATCGGACGTGTGGTTGTTTTGGTCTTCTGGTAACCAACGCATGGTTCGATACATGAGCACCGAAACAATGTGCCCAATGCTCATGGCGGAGGTCGGGTGGCCGCTGCCGGATTCAGCGCACATTTCGAGCGACATGGTATCAAGCAAGATTGCTCGAGCGTGAATAGCGTTTTCAAAAGACATCTGGGAATCCTTCCGTGGGGAGTTAGATGAAGCATGTTGTTGTGAAAAGCAGGACATTTCACAGGTCGGGTGCAAAACGTACAGTATTGCATGATGTGCGCTTATGAGCAACGCAAAAACGCAGGAAAAACAGCAGGATCGTGAGATTCTTGCCGTGTCGTGGTACACTCACCACTGTACCGATGTGGGTACTCATTTTTTTCTAGATTTTGCGCTGTGAAGAGAGACTAAACCAATGGTAGTAAAACAAGCAACAAACATAAAAGCCGTCTGTGATCGTGATGCCCTTGTTGAAGCGATGGGTTTAATTACTGGTGTCGTCGCTGGCCGTACCCCAACGCCAGCCCTTCAATGTGTGCACTTGTCCGGACAAGATGGGCGCCTTACTCTTTCCGCAACCGATGGCGAGGTGTCGCTCACGCTTTCAATCGATCGCGTTGACTTAGAAGATGACGGCGAAGTATTAGTTCCCGCGGATAAGTTTTCTCAGATTGCACGAAGTTGCGACGACACGGCGCTCACAATTGTTGGGGACAGTGATGCCCTCCACGTGCGCACTTCGGACTCGCGCTTCAAGGTATTTGGTTTCCCAATTACTGAGGCACCCGAAATACTCGCTTTTGACAACGTTGACACAGACTTTTCAGTTGATGGAACTGCGTTCCGGGGACTTATGGAGCGAACGGTGTTTGCGGCTGCCACAGACCATAGCAGATACGCTATCAACGGCGTACACCTTGACTTACATAGTTCCCAAATTCGGCTTGTTGCAACAAACGGTCACAGACTTGCTTTATCAATGGGTCCGTGCGACAGTGGTTGCGACAAAGCAGATTGTATTGTTCCTACAAAAGCGATGACGCTGCTCAAGCGATTGCTTCACGATGATGGTGGGACCGTCTCTGTTAAAATCGACAACGGTCGCATTATCTTCCACGTTGATAATGGTGCTGGTTGTACTTCAATGCTCACGAGTAACTTGGTTGAGGGTACCTTCCCCCCATTTGAAGATGTCATCCCAAAAGATCTAGACCGAAAAGCTGTTATTAACAAAGACGCACTTCACCGCGCTGTTCGAAGAGCGCATCTCATGACCAACGAAGAATCAAGGGGTGTTCGGTTGATTTTTGATGGAACGTGTTTGAAAATCACAAGCCGCGCACCAGAAACCGGTGAAGCAGAAATAGAAATTCCAATCGAATCGTTCACTGGCGACAAACTTGAAATTGCTTTTAACCCTGTTTACATCATGGATGCGCTAAAGGTAATTGAAGGTGAAGAAGTAACGATAGAATTGAAGAAAAGCGAAAAGCCCGGTCTTATCCGCAGCGGCTCTAACTTTGTCTACATCATTATGCCAGTAAGTTTGTCGTAATCAAGAAAGCGGTTTACCTGGACCGGTTCTTATTCCAGGAGTTCTAGGTTTTTTGTCGTTTTCGCTGGTGTACTTCACCGAACAACCCCATGGTTTAATAGAACTCGGCAACACTTCTTCGCCGGCAATAATTTGGTTTACGGCACGTAACACGTGCGTTTTGGCTTTCTTGCCTTTTTTGAACCGCTTGTCATCACTCAACGCTCCTTGATAGACCAACACGCCTTTGGTATCAATTACAAACATGTGCGGGGTTGTTTTTGCACCATACATGTGTCCTACTTCGCCGCTGTAATCCATCAGCATTGGAATGTTCACCTTTAACTCTTTCAAAAACCCTTTTCCGTCCTCAAGAACCTCTTGCTCTGGTCGGTTGGCTGTTGAGTTTATTGCTAAGTAAACAACATCTGTTTTAACTTCATCAAGATCCTCAAGCAGTTTCGGAAGCAGCCCTACGCCCCAAGCACTCATGCAAAACGGACATGATTCATTAAACCATTCAAGAACAACAATTTTTCCTTCATAATTGGAAAGTTTGTGTATCGATCCGTTTTGGTCTTTCAACTCAAACGCCGGTGCGATTTCGCCAACCTCTGCTGTTTTTTTATCGGGGGCTTCGTTTGGCTTTGGTGGCGCCGCTGCAAATAGAAGTACAGCAGAGAGTGTGAACAGAAGTTTTATAACAGTGTTTTGCATACCGGTCTCCTTTATTTTGTGTTTGTAACAAGTTTTGCAACATCCTGCACAACGTAGCAGGGGTCGTTGTCATTGCTTCCAACGAGAAGTAATCCCTCAATAGGAATTGAATCCGTGTTTGCTGCTAAAAAATCCAGTTCCATTGTCACGGTAAGTACAAAATGGTCGTTGTCGGTGTATTGAACAGGGCTTTCTAAAAAACGAACACCAGGTTGTTCAATCCCAATAAATGAAATTTGTTTTTTGGTTGTTGTTCCGGTGATTTGAATAGTGTTGCCGCGCAGTACTGTTTTTGCTTCCTTAAGTTCGGACATGTTTTTGGGGAGTAGTTTTTTCCATCGCACCAGTTGCATATCTCTGTGAGGTGGGCCAACTGTTGTTTGGTTTGCGGAAAGAGTAAGTTTGTTTTCCTGTTCACCGATTACACATATTTTTTTACACGCAAGCCAAAACGTGTTGACTTCAAACGTTGCTTCATTTGAATGAATGTGTTCCGGAGACGTCACTGGTATAAAAATTGCTACCTGTTTATCGTATCCGTACGTCGCACCTTCTTTCTCTTCAAAAACTGTTGGTCGTGGAAAGATTGGTTTGCCAACCTTGTAACCGGCGGGGGCGGTGACTGCGCACTCCGTCGGCGCACCACTCGCCCCTGAATCTTTCCAATATACGTGCCAGCCATCGTCGGGCGTGATGATTACAAGAATATTGAAACTCTGGCTTGGGCCAACCCATCCAACGTCGGTTCGCACCGTAACTGTTGCGTGGGTATTCGTTGGTGGGGGCGGTGGTTGAAGGATTAGTAGTAAAGAGAGAAGGGCGACGAGCATATAAAAACTCCTTTTGGTGTATTCTGCCCACTATGGTAAAACTAAAATCTACCTTTGTCTTGGTGTTTCTGCTTATTGCTGTAGGATGCAACGCTGGAATTAGTGATAAGAATTTGGTGTTTGTATCACCGTCTGATGTGTCTCTATTAATGTCATCCGAGTCAACCGAGCTGTTTGGACCAGAATTGCGCACGGTACTTGTTGATTGTCGCGAAAGAGCAAAATTTAATAAGGCGCATATTCCAAGTGCCACGAGCATTCCTTTTGGTCACCTTAATTTCAAACTTTATGAACTCGACAATGCTGGGGTTATTGTTGTTTCTGGAGACACCTTCAACGATGCTGTGGCGATTGCAATGAGCAAGGCCCTGATGGAAACTGGGTTCAAAAGTGTCAAAACACTTCGTGGAGGGCTAACGGGGTGGGAAGAAGCCGGTGGGACAGTAATTACCAGAGAATAACCAGTAATTATTTCTTGCTTTTGGGTGGATAGGGCGGTACCCTTGCGGATGCTTGTGCAAGTAGCACCGTTGCGTTATCGGACTTTTTTGCAACCGCAACACTACCTTGTGCGTATAGATGTGGCTTGGAGCCGACAAATAAGGACTCGTTCGAAAACGATTTCCGGTCACTTTGGCTTGTAGGAGAGAACAAAAATGATTTCAAGAATTTTACTTATCACTTCAATCGCGGGACTTTGTTTAGTAGTTGCTGGTAAGGCAGTAAAGCCAACCGCGCACACTGGACAAGATCCCGTAAAAACGCACACAGGACAAGACCCTGTGGAAGCGAGAGGTGTTGATAACTTCACGTCCACTCGTCTAGTTACTGGGCTGGCAAGACCTGTTCATGTTGTTGCTGCCCCGGGAGACTATGACAGAATCTTTATTGTCGAACAACGTTCTGGAAGTACTGGGAGACTCAGAATTTATAATCTAG
>PVBE012537522.1_pt1 | contig 16474 bp, 11 predicted proteins | sample 1631181 | NCBI WGS metagenome assembly PVBE01 (sample SAMN08397723, study PRJNA350692) | Marine metagenome, whole genome shotgun sequencing project. | isolation source: water | place: Pacific Ocean | collected 2012-04
CTCGTTGGGCTACCGGCCGCCGGCTCCTGAGGCGATCCAGCCATGTCCTCCAGACTCGGTTATACCTCGCCTTACGGACATGGCTGAAGGCAACGAATCCATGAGACTGTGAGTGGTACCGTTAATGGGGGGAGGTCACGAGAACGTTCGTTTTGAGGCGTGTTTCCCCTCCTCGGGCGCGATTCTGAGGGTGGGTAGGGCCAGCGAGCCGGAGCTGACGCTGACGAGGGTGAACCACGTTAAACTACAAGGTATTCGGTGGGCCGCAGTCTGGGGATGGGTAGTCAGGCCATTCTGGCCCGTCTGCACCACGTGCGGCGCTCTTGACCCATCGGTCCTGTTCATCTTGATCGGTTCACTCCAAGTGGTTGCTGACAGTTGATCGGGACCTGTTTCACGGGAGAGACCACTGCCGGGTCGCTCTGCGCACACGGGCCGATCCCCCTGTCGTGGATGCCCGACTTGCGCCAGGCCCAAACCGTGCTGGCGAGGCACGATGCCGGCGTTCTTACTCCGTCGCATCGCTGGGGCGTGCGCACGACGCCCGCGGACCATGCCTGGCCGACTTGGTGACGGCCTCCATGTTACCGACTCGACGCGCGCGCGGAGCCGCCTCGTCACCTCACTACCCGGGACGTGCTCGCGGCGAGCCGGGAGGCGGCGGGGGCTGTCCACACGTTGCAGCAGATGTACCCAGTTGCCGCGGCTCTGTGAGTTCGCAGGTGACTGCGCCATGTCGTGGCCGCCATCTCGCCTGCTCGTCAGAGGGGGCAAGGCGCCTCCGAGACGAATGCCACGCGGAGAGCAGATGAACTTCCCAACCCAGATCGAGGGCAGCACGGGACGCCGGTCCACGCGGCCAAGGCGACTGCTGGGTCAGCGCGTGTTTACCTGGACCGCGATGGTCTACGCCGTCTCCCTCGCGCACTGTGCTTCCCCCATGCCTCTGCCGTCGGTCGGCACCATTGACGCGTGCGCCTGTTGCGGCGTCTCCCGGAGCATCACTTCGACGCCAGCCTCGGCCGACGATTGCTGCGACGACGCCTGCGCGTGTTGCCAGCCATGGGCTGCGCGCGATGGGTCTGTGAAGGACGCGCCGGAAGACGAGCCGGGCACGCGCGCCGTGGCACATGCAGCGGCCTTGGCAACACGGCGTCTCAGCCCGCCTGACTCTCGCACCAGCCGTGGACCTCCCAAGGTCCGCGTACCCGCCGCGCAGCATCGAGGGAACTCACCCAGCGCTCCGCGCGGCCCCCCACTCGCCACCTCCTAGCCCTGTGACGTGCCCATCATGCTGTTTCGACTGAGCGGTCGACGCAACCGTTCGCCGTACACGTGTCTTCCCAGGGCTCGCGCTCTGGCTCAGGAAGGTGATTCCAGTGACTGCAGTGCTGCCAGTCCTGCTGTGTCTCGCGGCAGGCGTGTCCTCGGCGCAAGCGCCCTTGCCTCTCACCATGGAGGATGCCGTTGCAAACGCCATTGACCAGAACCCGCGCCTGAGCGTGGTTGCCGGCACAATTGCCGCCGCGCAAGCCGGGGTTGGCATCGCGCGAGAGCCGGCTAACCCGTCCATCGTGTTCACTCCTGGTATCACCGGCCCCGACGGCTCCGACGAGGAGTTGGTTATCCAACAGCGTCTCGAGGTGAATGGCGTCCGGAGCGCTCGCACCGGCGTCGCCCGCGCGCAGCTAGACCTCACCCTAGCGCAGGCGGGCGTCGAGACGAACGAGTTGGTCTACCGGACTAAGGCGGCGTATTGGGAGCTGGCTCGCGCGCGCGCGATGCTGGCCCTGGCGGGCGAAGTGCTTCAGATCGCCGAGGAGTTCGGCCAGGGAGTGGCCCGGAGAGTGGAGGAAGGCCTTGAGCCCGGCGCCGACCGGGTCCAGACGGTCATCGAGGCCAGTCGCGCGCGGCAGCAGGCCATTCTGGCCGAGAGTGCTGTTCGCATCGCGACCGCTAGACTCAATGGACTGATGGGGAACCTGCCCCACACGCCCATTGGCGAGCTGCCGCCACTCGCGTTCGAGGCCGTCGACGTGGACCGCGAGGAAGCCGTACAAGCCGCGCTGGTGAGCCGACCGGAACTTGGGCTTCAGGAGGCATCGCGGGAGTCACTGGTCCACGAGGCCAGGCTCGTGCGCGCCGAGGGCCGGCCAGACCTCATCCCCCACGTTCGCGCCGAGAGTATCGTTCGCGAGCGACGCGGCATTGGGGTGGGGATTGGGGTCGAGCTGCCGTTCCTCGACCGCGGATCGCGGCGCAGCAGGGCGCGGCGCGTCTCGGCGCTGGCCGAGGCCCAGGACGCGCGGACCGAGGCGGCGCGCGCGCAGATTCGCCTGGAGGTGGAACAGGCATTGGCGCGTCTAGACGCGGCGGAATCGCGGATCGAGGAATACCAGCAAGGGACACTCACGCAGGCACGGTGGTTGCTTGACGCCCACCTTACGGGGGCCGATATAGGCGCGCCCGACACTAACGTGCTGACCGTGCTGGAGGCCCAGCGTACGTTCAGGGCCGTGCAGGCCGAGCACGCGGACGCGCTCGTCGAGCATGCCATTGCCCGGGCGGAGCTGGAATGGGCAATGGGAATGGCGCCACCGGAGCCGGCGGGGAGGAATCAATGAGCAATTCGTTACGCCAATTCATGGGAGGCCCGGTTGGGCGCGCGATTCTGCTGGCCGTCGGAGCACTCGCCATCGTGGTCATGGTGGTCGTGGGGGCGCGCTTTCTTCGCCCTGCGGACGATGTCCCTCCCCCACCAGCTAGGTTCGAGGTGTCCGCTGACGTGCTCAGGTCAGGTGCGGGCAAGGTGGGAGATCTGATCGTCGCCGAGGAGGCGATCGAGCTGGCCGGCATAGCAGTCGCTCCGGCGACGACGCGCGTCGAGGCTGAGGAGCTGGCGGTGAGCGGGGTCATTGAGGCCGGCGGCGACCAGAAGGTCCGGGTCACGCCACGCGTCGCGGGCACGCTTGGTTTCGTATCGGTGGCGGTCGGCGACAGTGTCCGAGCGGGACAGACGCTGGCAGTGATTAAGAGCGTTGATTTGGCGCGCGCGCAAGCCGAGCATCGACAGGCATCGGCGCGCGTCGCCGTGACGCGCGAGGCGCTGGCGAGGAAGCGTGAGTTGGCCGAGCTCGGGGCGTTCGCCCGGCCACCCGTCGAAGGCGCCCGAAGCGATTCGGCAATCGCTGAAGACGAGACAACCAGCGCCGAGCGCGAGGTTACGGCCGCCATGGCTGCAGTGGCGAAGGCGCGAAGCGAGAACGCGGCACTTGAGAGCGACGTCGCCGGCGCGAAGAGCGAGGTTGCCGCCGCCGGGAGCGAAGCGGCGGCCGCCGAGAGTCAGGTGACGCGGGCGGAGGGCCTGGTGACGACCCGCCAAGCCGAGATGTCGCAGGCCGAGACCCAGGTCGAGGTCGACCAGAGCCGCCTCAGCCGGATGGACGTGCTGCTGAAGGAGCAACTTGTCTCCCAGCAAGAGTGGGAGCAGGCAGGGGCTGACGTTCGCCAGGCGCAGGCCAACGTGGACGCCGCGCAGGCGAATATCCGCCAGGCCGAAGCGGAGCTGCAATCCGCGAAGTCACTATGGCAGGCGGCCGAGGCGACCATCGATGCGGCCGAGGCGAAAGCCAGGGCGCTTGAGGAGCGAGTGAAGCTGGCAACAGCCGGCATTGAGACGGCGGAGAAGCATCGGGTGCAGGCTGAGGCACGGCTCGGGGCCGTGAGCCGACGCCAGGAGATCGCCGGAGAGGTTCTGGACCGGGAGGAGGCTGTCTACGAAGGGGGCTACGCAGCCACCAAGGAGATCGTCGAGGCGGAGGGAGCCCTGCGTGAGGCGGAGATAGAGCGGGACGCGACGGCCGAGTCCGTGCGGTTGCTCGGCGGGTCGCCCGGCGGCGGCAGCACCATCGCGATCGCAGCGCCCATCGGTGGGCGCGTGCAGGAGCGTAACGCATCTCCCGGCGAGACGGTCGACACCGAACACGCCCTCTTCGTGCTCCTGAACCTGGATGTAGTGTGGGCACAGCTATCTGTGTCTCCCAAGGACATGCTGCTGGTGCGCGAGGGGCAGTTTGCTGAATTCTCCGCCGAGACGGCTCCCGAGCGTGGCTTCGGTGGCGTCGTCTCGGCTGTATCAGCGACGGCGGACCCCGACACCCGGGCCATTCAGGTCCGCTGCACCCTCGACAATGCCGACGCGGCGCTGCGGCCGGGAGCCTTTGTCCAGGGAACGATCGAGACAGACGTGGCGCGCAAGCGGGTCACGGTGCCCGACGGTGCCCTGCAGGAGCACTTCGGCCAGCACACCGTTTACGTCTCGCACGTGGTGCCGGGGAGCTTCGAGGTCCGACACGTGACGCTCGGAGTCGCCGGGGACGGTTGGCGGGAGATCACGGCGGGACTCGATGCCGGAGAGCCGATAGCGGTGAGCGGGACGTTCTACCTGAAGTCCGAGGCCCTCAAGAGCGCGCTGTCGGACGGTTGCTGCGCGCCGCCGGGAGCGGGCTAGACACCATGATGAATCGTCTCGTCGACTTCTCGATTCGCAACCGCGGCATGGTAATCCTCGCTTGCTTGTTGCTCATCGCAGGCGGCGTCTACTGCGCGGTCACCCTTCCGATCGATGCCGTGCCGGATGTGACGGAGAAGCAGGTGGTCATCAACACCTCAGCCCCGGACCTCAGCCCGGAGGAGGTGGAGCGCCAGATCACCACACCACTCGAGCTTGCGCTCGCCGGCCTGCCGTACATGCGGGACCTGCGATCGATCTCTCAGTTCGGGCTGTCGCAGGTAACAGTACTCTTCGTGGACGACGTTGACATCTACCTGGCGCGGCAACTGGTCAGCGAGCGACTTGGCGAGGCGAGAGAGCAACTTCCGCCCGGCGTCGATCCGCCAGTGCTGGCGCCGGTGGCCACGGGCCTCGGCGAGATCTACTACGTCTTCGTGGAGGGCGATGAGTACTCGTTGATGGAGCGTCGCACTATTCTCGATTGGCACGTCAAACCGAGGCTGAGAACGGTGCCCGGCATCACCGAGGTCAACAGCTTCGGCGGGCATGTGAAGCAGTACCAGGTGCTGGCTGATCCCGAAAAGCTGTGGGCGTATGGGCTGACACTGAGCGACCTGCGGGAAGCCCTGCAACAGAACAACCGCAACGCGGGCGGCGCCTATGTGGCGAAGGAAGATGAGCAGCAGGTCGTGCAGGGCGTGGGACTGGTCGAATCGCTGGACGATCTCCGCAACATCGTGCTCAAGGCCAAACAGGGGACTCCGGTACTGGTTCGTGACGTCGCCGAAGTGGAACTCGGGCCCGCGATTCGGCAGGGCAGCATCACCAAAGACGGTAAGGGCGAGGCCGTTGCCGCTATTGCCGTAATGCTCATGGGAGCGAACAGCCGCACGGTGACGCAAGATGTGAAGGAACGAGTCGCGGAGATTCAGGAGGAGATGCCTGCGGGCATTCAACTCGTGGGGTTCCTGGACCGGACGACTCTCGTAGAGGACACTGTGGACACGGCCGGGCACAACCTGCTACACGGTGGCGTGCTGGTCATCATCGTGCTCTTCCTGTTCCTCCTTCAGCTCCGAGCCGGCCTGATCGTGAGCAGCGTGATCCCCCTGTCGATGCTCGTCGCGATCATCTGCATGCACCAGTTCGGCGTGTCGGCGAACCTGATGAGTCTGGGCGCAATCGACTTCGGATTGGTCGTCGATGCCGCCGTGATCATCGTTGAGAACTGCGTTCGGCGCCTCGCCGAACGCCGCCGGGAGTTGGGCCGGTCGCTGACGCAACCGGAGCGCCTGGACACCATCCGCGCGGGCACCGTGGAGGTCCGGCGCGCCAGCCTGTTCGGCGAGATCATCATCATCGCCGCTTACCTGCCCGTACTGACGCTCATCGGCGTGGAAGGGAAGATGTTCCGCCCGATGGCGTTGACCGTCGTCTTTGCTCTCGCCGGCGCGCTCATGCTGTCACTCACCGTTGTGCCAGCTCTGTGCGCCGCGTTCCTTCGGGAGGGCACGGACCGGGAGAACCCCTTCGTGGCGTGGCTCCAACGAGCCTACGTGCCGCTCCTGGGCTGGGCGGTCCGGTGCCGCTACTGCGTCGTCAGCGGGGCGCTGGTGTTCTGCGTCGCGTGCGCGCTGCTCTTCCCTCGGCTCGGCTCTGAGTTCCTGCCACGACTGGACGAGGGGGCCATCTGCATCAACCCAGGCTACCTTCCGGGCATCTCGGTGGACACCGCCATCGAACGGGCGGCGCTCGTGGAGCGGGTGCTCCTAAACAGGTTCCCCGACGAAGTCGAGACGGTCGCCACGCGCATCGGGCGCCCCGACATCGCCACCGACCCGATGCTGCTCTCTCAGCACGACATCTTCGTGCCGCTCAAGCCGCGTTCTGAGTGGACGGCGGCGACGACCAAGGCTGAGTTGATCGAGAAGATGCGGACAGAGATTGGCAAGATCCCCGGCGCGAAGCTGTCATTCACGCAGCCGATCGAGATGCGCATGACCGAGATGAGCGAGGGCGTCGGCATCCGTTCGGAGGTGGGCGCGAAGGTATTCGGCCCCGACATGTCAATCCTCCAGGTGAAGGCAACCGAGGTTGCCGACGTGCTCCGCGACACCCCCGGCGGGCAGGATGTGAGCGTGGAGACAACCGCGGGGTTGCCGACGCTGCGGATCCGCATCCGGCGCGATCAGATCGCCCGCTACGGGCTGAACGTGGCGGACGTGCAGGAGGTCGTCGAGACAGGCATCGGCGGCCAGCGGGTCGGCCTCGTCCTCGAGGGTGAGCGACGGTTCGACTTGGTGCTGCGCTTGGCTGAGCCGTACCGAGAGAACGCGGATGACATTCGCCGCCTTCTCATCAGCAGGCCGAACGGGCAGCGCGTGCCCCTCGTGGAGGTGGCGGACATCGAGGCCTACGACGGCCCGACTCAGTTTGGGCGCGAGGCGGGCGAGCGCCGCGTGGTCGTGCAAGCCAATGTGCGAGGTCGGGACCTAGGGAGCTTCGTGGAGGAGGCGCAGGCGCGGGTCTCCCGGAGCGTCAAGCTGCCGTCCGGATATCACATCGAGTGGGGCGGGCAGTACGAGCATCTTCGAGACGGCATGGCTCGACTGGCTGTCGTTGTGCCGATCACTTTCGTTGTCATCTTCTTCTTGCTCTACGTGACCTACGGGCGAGTCGCAGACGCCCTGCGCGTGTTCACGGGGATACCGTTCGCCATCAGCGGCGGGATCCTGGCCCTATACTGCCGCGGCATGCCCTTCTCGATCTCCGCGGGCGTCGGCTTCATCGCTCTTTCGGGCGTGGCGGTGCTGGCCGACATGGTGATGGTCCAGTACATACGCAACAACCTCGACCGCGGCATGCCCGTGCTCGAGGCCGTGCAGGACGCCGCTGTGAACCGACTACGCCCGGTGTTGATGACCGCTGCCGTGGCCGCCATCGGCTTCCTCCCCATGGCCGTCTCGACCGGACGGGGAGCTGAGGTGCAGAAGCCGCTGGCGACGGTAGTCATAGGTGGGCTCATCACGGCGACAACGCTGACGCTGATTGTCTTGCCGTCGTTGTACACGATGCTGTCCAAGAGAGGAGAGACGGAGGAGACGGACCTATCGACTCGGGAAGCCGACCATTGAGCCCGAGCATCCGGATGGACCAATCAGAGGAGACACGAATACGATGCGAACCAAGCTGATAGTGGTGCTGGGAATAATACTGGCAGTCGGGCTTGTTGGATGCAAATCGACCGACACGGGAGCCGTCCCCGACTTGCCACAGCCGGCCGTTGACGCGCCTCAGCCCCAGGCGGACGTCGCCGAGATACAAGGCGCGCCGCTCGGAAGCATCAAAGTCGGCGACAAGGCCGTCTGTGCGGTGTGCGCGGCCGAGGGCGGCGAACACGGAGTGGAGGAAGTCAAGGCCACCCTCGATTATGAGGGCCAAACGTACGCCTTCTGCAACGAGGCTGAGAAGGCGGAGTTCATCAGCGACCGCACGGAGGGCGAGGAAGGTGGCGACTAGCGGCCAAGCACGGTTGGGGCCGGGGAAGTGTCGGCCGGAAGGGATCTTAGACATCGACGGTGCGCGGGGATAGTGACGCGCCGGAGGTAGCCCGCCTGTGGCAACGCGCCACGGGCGGCTCGGCCGGAGTCGAATCTTCGTAGGGGCATCGGCCGCCCAAAGCCCCGACAGAGGCCTGTCCCTCCCGAAAGCCCACGTCGCCTGAGATCACGGGCTTTGTCTGTCTTCGAGGTGCGCAACGAGATAGCCGGGAAGGGGCGGTGGCGCTCCACCAACCGGCGACTCTGGATGTGATCTCCCGACGTGAGAGCCTGTGCACACATATTGGTCTCCATCGTTGGCTTCGCCTTCCGCACGCGAGCTTCGCTCCAACTCGAGAACATCGCCCTTCGACACCAGCTCACGGTCTACCAGCGGTCCGACGCCGCTCCCCGGATCCAGCCAGTGGACCGGCTGTTCTGGGCCTGGCTGGCGCGCATCTGGTCAGGTTGAAGCGGAGCGTTGGTGTCTGTGCAGCCGCAAACCGTCATTGCCTGGCAACGGAAGCGCTTTAGGGATCACTGGGCGCGGCTCAGTGGGAAGACGAATCCGGGCCGCCCGTCGACGTCATCGAAGACCCGACAACTGATCCGGAAGACATCGAAGGCGAATCCGCGTTGGGAGTCACCGAGAATCGTCGGGGAACTGGAGAAGGTCGGCATTGTCGTGGCGAAGTCCACGGTGGAGAAGTACATGGTCCGGAAGCGTAGGCCGCCATCGCCTACCTGGCGGGCGTTCCCGGAGAGCCACGCGCGAGACCTGGTCTCTATCGACTTCTTCGTGGTGCCGACGGTCCGCTTCGAGGCGCTCTTCGTGTTGATCGTGCTGGCCCATCACCGGCGGCGCATCGTGCACTTCGGCGTGACTTACCACCCGACTGCCGAGTGGACGGCTCAGCGGATCGTAAACGCGTTCCCATGGGACGACGCGCCCAGATACGTGCTACGAGAGGCGCGCGGCCTGACGCCATCCCTCCCAGCCCGTCTGGCAACCGCTCTGCACTTGGCTTCGCTGTGACCATGGACGATTGCCCAGCCACGCGTTCTCCCGACCGGTATTGGCGCGTGCCAGCGATTCCTAACCCCAAACACCGCCATGCGTTTTCGGGAAGGACAACCACAGACCGGGGGAGACGGTCGTCTCGCCCGGTCTGTTTCCACCTGCTCTACTCGGCGGGGTCCTCCGCCAACACGTGGACCTCCTCGAACTCGCCAAACCGCATGAACAGCGTCGGCGTAACAAGCTGGTCGAGGACCGTCGACGTCATCAGTCCGCCGAGGATGACGACTGCAAGTGGGTGGAGGATCTCCTTCCCCGTCTCGCCCGCCCCCAACGCCAGCGGCACCATCGCCAGAGCGGAGACGATGGCCGTCATGAGGACCGGGCGCAGCCGCTCGCGCGTTCCACGCAGGATCATCGCCTCGCTGAAGACCTCGCCCTCGTGACGCATGAGGTGCATGTAGTGCGAGATCATCATGATCCCGTTGCGCGTCGCGATCCCCAGCAACGTGATGAAGCCGATCAGCGAGGCGACCGACAGTGTCGATCCCGTCACCCAGAGAGCCAGCACGCCCCCGACCATCGCCAACGGCAGGTTCACCAGCACGATAGCCGTCGCGCGTATCGACCCGAGGGCGACATACAGCAGCATTGCGATTGCCGCGATGACGATCAAGCTCAGCAGCATGATCTGGCGCGACGCGCTCTGCTGGCTCTCGAACTGCCCGCCATACTCTACGAAGTACCCCTGCGGCCAGGTCGACTCGCCCTGCAAGGCCACGACGCGGCCCTGGATGTCCTGGATGACGCTGTTGAGATCGCGCCCGGACGTGTTGCACTGTATCACGATCCGACGCTGCACATTCTCCCGGTTGATCGTGTTCGGTCCGAGGGCTTCCTCGATTTGCGCAAGCTGAGACAGCGGCACGCGCACGCCGGTGGGCGTGTCTACCACCATGCTCGAGATGCTCTCGATAGATCCCCGCACGCGTTCGTCGAACCGGACAATCACGTCAAAGGTGCGTTGCTCGTCAAGGACTTGCGTCACCTCGTGCCCGTGAAGCGCGGTCTCGAGCATCTCGACCGCCTCGAACACCTCGACCCCGTAGCGCGAGCAGGCGTCGCGGTCGATCACGATCCGGAGCTGTGGGATGCTCACCTGTGGCTCGACGTACAGGTCGACGACTCCCTCCACCTGGTCCATTTCCTTCCGGATCCGCTCGGCCAGAATGCGGATGAGTTGGTGGTCGGCCCCAAACAGCTTCACCGCGACCTGCGTCCGCACCCCGCTGAGGAGGTGATCGAGACGGTGGGAGAGCGGCTGCCCGATGTCGTAGAAGACACCGGGAATGGTGGCCAAACGCTCGCGCACCTCATCTTGGATCTCTTCGCGCTTCCGGATCTTCTTCGGAGGCTGCCGGCCTGCTCCCGTGTGGTCGCCCTTCAGAGCATCCCGTGTCCACAGAGCAACGTCGATCTCCGAAGCATTGACCCCGTGGGCGTGCTCGCTCTCTTCGGCGCGTCCGGTTCGGCGGGCCGTTGAGCGGACTTCCGGGATCTGCAGCAACTGCTCCTCGATCATCGTCCCGATCCGATTGCCCTCGGTGAAGCTCGTGCCCGGTGGAGCCATGGCTGTGATCGTGAGCGTGCCCTCGTTGAACCCCGGCAGGAACTCGCGGCCCAATCGTAGTCCCACAACCGTCGAGACGACAATGAGTATGACGGCGCCGCCGATCACCATCCACGGACGGCGGATGTGCCACGGCAGTAGCGCCGCCTGGGCGCGCTTGAGCACCCGCACAAGGGCGCTGTCATCGTGGTCTCGACTGGTGTTGCGTAGCAGGTAGTATGACAGGGCCGGCACGACCGTCAGCGCTACGACGAGCGACGCCAACAGAGACACCATGTAGGCGATCCCGAGAGGGATGAACATCCGGCCCTCAATGCCGCCGAGCGCGAACAGCGGGAGGAACACGAGAATGATCATGATCGTCGCGAACACGATCGGGTTGCGCACCTCGCACGACGCCCGGTAGATGATCTCCATCGCCGGCTCGGGCTCGGGTTTGCTCCGGTTTTCGATCAGGCGCCGATAGACGTTCTCAACACCGATGATCGAGTCGTCGACGATCATGCCGATAGCGATGGCCAAGCCGCCAAGAGTCATCGTGTTCACCGACATTCCGAACCACTTGAAGGTCAGACCCGTCACCACGAATGACAGCGGGATCGAGACGAAGCAGATCGACACGGTCCGCCAGTTCACCAGGAATGCAAACAGCACGATCGCCATCAGTATCGCGGCGTCGCGCAGCGCCTCCGTGACGTTGTCAATGGAGGCCTGAATGAACTCGGACTGGCGAAAGATATCCGTGTGTATGACGACGTCGCTCGGAAGGGCCAGCCTGATCTCGTCGAGCGCTGCGTCGATCTCCTCTGTGAGCGTGATGGAGTTGACATCGGGTTGCTTCAGGGTGGCCATCACCACTGCGGAGTTGCCACTGACGCTGGCGTCCCCGCGTTTGAGTTGGGCGCCCTCCTGAACGGTTGCGACGTCCATGACCCGAACCGGCGTACCGTTCCGCGTCTTGATGACGGACTTCGCGAGGTCCTCCGGCTTCTCGATCCGTCCCACATTTCGGACCAGGAACTCGAACGGCCCGCGGTCTACGAAGCCGCCCGACGTGTTGGTGTTGGAGTGCGCGACCGCCTCGCTCAGCTCTTCGACGGTGATGTCGTACTGTTTCAGACGGTCGGGTGAGGTGATGACCTGGTACTGCTTGCGGTCCCCGCCGATGGTGACGACCTGAGCGATGCCTGGCACCGACAGGAGCCTCTGGCGGATCACCCAATCAGACAGCGTCCGCAGCTCCATCGGCGTCGTATCGCCCGTGCTGGCCACACCAAGCAGCATCATCTCGCCCATCACCGACGAGATCGGCGCCATCATCGTGGCCGTCTCCTCGGGGAGGCGCTCTTGAGCGAGCTGCATCTTCTCCGCCACGATCTGGCGCGCGACGTAGATGTCTTGCCCCCAGTGGAACTCGACGTGAACGATCGAGAACCCAATCGACGACGAAGATCGCACGCTCTTGACGCCCGTCGCGCCGTTCATCAGGCTCTCGATGGGCAGAGTTACCAGCGTCTCGACCTCCTCGGGCGCCAGGCCGTGGGCGTCCGTCAGGATCGCGACGCGCGGACGGTTGAGGTCTGGAAACACGTCGACGGACAGTCGGGAGGTGACATACCCCCCGTACAGCATGAGCACGACGGCTGCGCACACGACGATGAGCCGGTGCTCCAGTGAGAAACGAATCACTCGGTTAAGCATATGAAACCTCGGTTCTCCTTCGAGGTATGAGTTGTCCAGTCAGTCCGAGCATATCGGTCAGTGGTTATGGCCCTCGTGGCCCGTGGCAACGCCCTCGCCGCCGGCCATTTGTGTTCTCACAGCCGCCTGCACTAGCGATAGGCCCTTGGTCGCCACTTTCGCACCTGCCGCGGGCCCGACGATGGCAGCCGTCTGCGAATCCCGGGCTACTACCTCTACCGCGTGTCGCTCCCAACCCTCGTCATTCGGCCACTTGATGTAGACGGCATTTCCAGTGGCCTCATCCGCTATGGCGGCAATCGGTACTAGCAGCATCTCCTCGCCGCTGCCAATCGAGACCTCCGCGTTGACGAACATCCCCGGCATGACCGACGCATCCGCCACCAACACGCGAGCGCAGGCCGTCCGAGTCTCCTCATCAAGCACCGGGACGATGTAGTCGATGTGCGTGAGGTGCTCCCAATCGGGCACATCGGAGCTGTACAGTCTGACTGGCTGTCCCGTTCTGATGTTCGGCAGGTCCCGCTCGTAGATGTCGATGTCAGCCCAGTACTTGCGGTGATCGAGAACCGTGAACAGCACGCTGCCCGGTCCCACCGAATCGCCCAGCTTTGCCGGCCGATCCTGCACAACGCCACCAATCGGGGCCACGACGGGCACGGTCACCGTCCCACTGCTGCCGCGTCGAGCCTTGTAGATCCGCACGGCGTTGCGCGCCGCCTGCAGCTCCACTCGGGCGCGGGCAATTTCCGCTTTCTGCGCCTCGATCGCGCGATCCGCCATCAGCTCTTGCTCGGCCACGAGCTTCTCTCGGTCCAGCAATGAGTCGAGCGCAGCCAGTCGCCGCTTGGTCTCGGCAAGTGCCTGTTGTTGGCTGTCCGAACCGGCAATCCGTGCCATGCTCTTCGCTTGGTCCAGCGTGGCCTGGTGCTCATCAACATCGCCCTCGGCTTTGGCCAGATCCATCTCCGCCGCCTCGACTTCACCATCGGCGTAGATGCCCTGGTCAAACACGCTCTGCTCGCGGGCGACTGCCTGCTCGGCGATCTGTAGCTGCGCCTTCGCCCGTTCTACGGACGCCGCGGCCTCGGCTTCGGCCGTCTGTGCCGCCTCGAGTTCCCGCTGCGCCGCCGTCCCGAGGCCCACCAACCCCTCGACGCGCTTCAGCTCGCCCTCCGCGCCCACGAGGCGCGCCTGGCTTGTCGCGACGTCTGATCTTGCCTCCGCCACATCCCCCTGCGCGGCCTCGAGCGGCGGGTAGTGCGTCGCGCCGGCCTTGACGAGGGCACGCTCACGGTCCAGCTCCGCTTCCGCGAAGTCCCGTGCCGATACCGCTCGCTTGAGCGCCACCTCCGCCACGGTCACGTCGGCGTTGGCTCCCTCGCGCTCTCGCTCTTGCTCAACCACAAGCTGCGCAAGCTCGGCCGCGACCTCGGCTCGCTCGCGGCGCACTTCGTCAACCGGCTTCACCGTATACGCGCCCGCCTTCGCCAGCCTCTTCGTGCGCTCCAGCTCCTGCTCGGCGTACTTCAGCCGGGCCTGCGTATCGTCCAGAGCCGCGTAAGCCTGTGTTGCGTCCGTGCTCTCGATGATCGCCAGCGTCTCGCCGGCATCGACGGCATCGCCCATCCCCGCGCACAGGCGCGTCACCCGACCCGACACGATCGGGCTTACCGTCGCTTGACCGTCGGGGTCGGGCAGTATGCGTCCGGTCGCGAGCACGGTGGCGCTGATCCGGCCCCGCTCGACCGTGGCCGTGTCGATGGCATCCTCCGACACGCCCTCGATCTGGTAGAGGACCACGTCCTCATGGTCGTAATGTGCGTTGACATCAGCCTCGGCCTCCGGTACATCGGCGGCGTGGTCGTGCTCGTGACCGGCGTCCGCCTCATGGGCGTGGCCGTCGTCTTCAGCCGCCGCGCTGAGCCTCGGGGCGAACACCCAGATGGCCAGCGTGGTCGCCAGCACCAGCGTGCCGGCGACGGTGACGATCAATCGTGAGTTCAGTTTGCTCAGCATGTCGCTTCACCTCGTCCCGCCATTGGCGGGCGTCGTTACTCGGGCAGTAGTCCACCGACGGCGTGAAGCAGCTCGACGAGCGAGCTGCGATGGTCCGCAGTGGCTTGTACGCGGGACATCTGCGTCTCGGTCAGCGTCTCCTCCGCGTCTATCACCTCAAGGAGCGTGCTCCCGCCGCGCTCGTAGCTCATCTGAAAGACCTCGGCCAGTCTCTCGGCTCGCGCCCCAATCCGCTCGGAGTACGATTCGGCTATCTCACGCGTGGACAGCGCCTGTCGATAGGCCTCTTCCACCTCCAGGCCCGCGTCCAGCTCGGCCTGGGCCAGCGTCTGCTCCTGGGAAGCTACCGTGGCTCGCGCCGCCTTGACGGAGCCACTGATCTGCCCCCAGTCAACCAGCGGCATGCTCAGCCCAAGCCCGATCTGCGTGCCTGAGCTGCCCTCACGCTTTCCCGTCCGGTACTGGACGGCCAGGTCGGGACGACGCTCGCGGCGGGCCACTGCTACTGCCGCTCGGCCGGCCGCCGCGCCAGCGCGCAGAGCCGCCAGGTCGGGTCGGGATTCGATGGCAAGATCGCGCAGCTCCGCCAGGTCGTAGCCCGGCCACTCACCGAGCGATAGGCCCTCATTGGGCCGAAGCGATGCGTCGGGCCGGCCGATGGCCGTCGCCAGCCGAGCCCCCGCGATCGATGTCGCCGTGGCGGCGCTCGTTACCTCGTTCTGAGCCCGGTCGCGCGCAATCTCCGTGCGCCATACATGCACCTCGGGAACGTCTCCCAAATCATAGCGCTGCCCGGCAATCTGATAGACACTGTCTCGGATCTCCAGCGACTGTCGGGCGTGCATCTCGCCGGCGATCGCCGCCTGAAGCCCGATATAGGCGAGGCTCACGGCACGCCTCAGGCTCAGGGTCGCCGCGTCGAGTTCCGCGCTCTGAGCAACGACCTGGGCCTGGGCGACATCCGATCGGGCGGACCGCTGTCCGAGGACGTCTAGCGTCTGGGTAACGATGATCGGGGCGTCGTTGAACGTTCCCGCGGGCACGGCTTCCAGTTCCAGCGGATCGATGGCGCCGGCCGAGCGTCGCTCGCCGCGCCTGGCGTCAATTTCGCTCGACGCCGCCTTCAGAAGTGGGCTGCGTTCCATTGCCACCGAGATCGCGTCCTCCAGCGCAATCGTCTCGGGACTTTGGGACGGGGCTGCCCCGCTCAGAGTCAACGCTCCCAGCAATAGCAGGCAGATGGTCGTCCGACGTCGTGGAGTACCTGCCGTACTCATAGTGCGACTCCTTTCCAACAGATCAGGGACTACCGACGCGCCACACCGAACGCAATGCTCGCGGCCGTCGAGTTTCGTGTCTAAGTAGGGGCTACGGGCTTACGTGCGGGTCAGGCAGAGGGAGGGGCACGATGGAGACGACATGTGCGCGTGTACAACTGGGCCATCGGTGGTGGAGGCTCGGCAATGGTCGCCGTATTCGCGGCTGTGGGGCGTACCTGCCCCGTCGAACCAGTCGGTAACGTGGCGATGACGGAGACGCTCGCGGATGCCCGCACCTGACTAACGCCGACCCACATCGGCGGGTCGCAGCATTCCTCGCCCGGTGCGGTCGACGATGGGATGTGGCCATGCGTGTGGTGGCCGTCGGGGTTGGGCTGCTCGACGTGCGCCACGGGCTTCAGACAGTGGGCTTCACCTGTGTGTCCGTGGGCGTGTATTACCATGGGCGAGACGCTGTCTTCCGCGCCCACTAGGTGCGCGGGCCCGAGCAGGAATAGCCCTGCCACGCCGGCTGCCACTAACTGTCTCATTATCGCCTTGCCCACGGTTGCTCCCACGGTTCGATCATACACTATAGCCGCTACAGCGCGCCTGACGGGCAACTAATTCCCGCTGCGTGTGGCCGAGACCTGCTGGCCTTACCCCCTAAAACGAGTCCAGGTTCAGTGTTAGTATCTGGCTGTTCTTGGGCCGACTGAAAGGGGTCAGATCGATGGGTCAGAAGCGTCATACACCAGAGCAGATCATCCAGAAGCTGAGACGTGCGGAGGTTGA